>Ga0315909_10002206_pt1 | contig 25298 bp, 30 predicted proteins | sample LakEriMetagenome_11_FD_203527 | JGI IMG/M metagenome (GOLD analysis project Ga0315909, IMG submission 203527) | Freshwater fungal communities from buoy surface, Lake Erie, Ohio, United States - Buoy 2 MA125 | ecosystem: Environmental > Aquatic > Freshwater > Lake | place: USA: Lake Erie, Ohio...
AAACGATTCCAATTCCCGCGGCCCGAGGGGCCGCCGCCCGCAGCAATCGCGCACTCCGTCCGAGCCCGTGGATCGCGGCGTGGTGCTAGACGGCGTCTTCGCCGGACAGCCGCAGGCCGAGCTGATCGAGAAGCTCGTCTTCATCAACCGCTGCGCCAAGGTCGTGAAGGGCGGACGCCGCTTCAGCTTCAGCGCGTTGCTCGTCATTGGTGACAAGCAGGGACGTGTTGGCGTCGGATTCGGCAAGGCAAACGAAGTCTCCGAGGCCATCCGCAAGGCCGGCGACAAGGGCCGCAAGAATCTCAACCGCTATGCCATCAGCAAAATGACGATCCCTCATGAGGTCGTGGGATTGCACGGCGGCGGCCACGTCATCCTAAAGCCTGCGAGCCCCGGAACCGGGATCAAGGCCGGCGGCGCAGTCCGTGCCGTGTGCGATGCGGTCGGCATCAAGAACATCCTCGCGAAGAGCCTCGGCTCCTCGAACCACGCCAACGTGCTGAAGGCGACACTTAACGCGCTCGGCAAGCTCCGGCAGCGTGACGCTGTGATGAAAATCCGCGGGATAACCCTGAAGCCCCAGCCAGTCAGCTAACAATCATCCGGGTGTCTCCATTAGTCGCAACAAATGCTTGTGACGCGAGATAGCCAACCAGAGAAAACTACAAGATGAACCTCTCAAATCTCAAACCCCGTCCCGGTTCCAAGCATCGCGTGAAGCGCCTTGGAAACGGCGAAAGCAGCGGCAAAGGAAAGACCTGCGGCAAAGGCCACAAGGGCCAGAAAGCGCGCAGCGGCGGCAGCATCCGTCTCGGCTTCGAAGGCGGCCAGATGCCGCTCATCCGCCGCGTCCCGAAGCGCGGCTTCAACAACGCGGTGTTCAAGACCAAATGGGCGATTGTCAATATGGACTCGCTGGATCGTTTTGACGCAGGCGCGACGGTTGATCAGGAAGCGCTCTTGAAGGCCGGTGTCATCAAACGCCCGTTTGAAGGCGTGAAGATTCTGGCCTCCGGCGAACTGACCAAGAAGCTTTCCGTGGTCGCGAACCACGCCAGTGCTGCCGCGAAGGCCGCCATCGAAAAGGCGGGCGGCAGCCTCACCATCAAGTAAGGAGCATGGTTCTTAGCCAGCGGATCAATAATACTGTCCGCCGAAGGGGTTGATGAACCAAGCCTGGCCTCCTGAAAATTCTGCCGAATGATCTCCGCATTTTTTAACATCCGCAAGATACCGGAACTCCGGAACCGGGTTCTGTTCACCCTGCTGATGGTGGTGCTCTACCGGGTCGGCTGCACGATTACCTGCCCTGGCGTCAATGCGAGCGTCCTCAAGCATTACTTCGTCGAGCGGATGAACAACAGCGGCGAGGGCGGAGGGGCCGCGGCGCTGTTCAATATTTTCAGCGGTGGTGCGCTTGAGCAGTGCGCGCTGTTCTCGCTCGGCGTGATGCCTTACATCAGCGCGAGCATCATGATGCAATTGCTGACGGCAGTGATCCCGCAGCTAGGCAAGCTGTCCAAGGAGGACGGCGGCAGGCAAAAAATTGGGCAATATACACGATACGTCACCATCATCCTCTGCGTGTTCCAAGGATTCCTGATGACAAAGCAGTTTGTCAGTCCGTCGGATTCCATCCTGCCTGGAATCCACGAAACGATGGCGCTTCACGGACAGTTAGTGCCCGAGAATGGATTTTGGTTTCAACTGGTTTGCGTGATTAGCCTTACCGCCGGTACGATGCTGTTGATGTGGCTGGGCGACCAGATCACCGACCGCGGAGTCGGCAACGGCATGTCGCTCATCATTGCAGTCGGCATTGTGGCACGCCTGCCCGCGGCTCTGGTGCAGGCTTGGAAGACGGTCGTCCCGTCCGGGGCCGGGGTTGCGAGTGTCGCGCCGATGAAGCTTGTGCTCATGCTGGCCTTTCTGGTGCTCGTGATTGCAGGGGTGATCTGTCTCACGCAGGCGCAGCGCCGCGTGACCATCCAGTATGCGAAACGTGTCGTTGGCCGTAAGGTCTATGGCGGAGTCGCACAATACATGCCGCTGAAGGTCAACTATGCGGGCGTCATGCCCATCATCTTCGGTCAGGCGCTGCTCGTGTTTCCGTCCACGATGATTTTGATGATGGCTCCGAATGCACCGTGGGCGAAGAAATTCTCCGACGCGCTGCAAAATGGATGGCCCTACTATGTCATCTATAGTCTCCTGATTTTCTTCTTCAGCTATTTCTGGGTGGCGACGCAGTTCCAGCCCCAGCAAATCGCGGACGATCTGAAGAAGGCGGGCGGCTACATCCCCGGAGTGCGCCCCGGCAAGCCGACGGCTGAATTTCTCGATCGGTCAATGACCCGCCTGACTTTCGCAGGTGCGATGTTCCTGCTGGTGATCGCATTGCTCCCCGCGATGCTCACCCGGCAGGCTGGCATCCCGGCGCTCGCGGCGCAATTTTTCGGCGGCACGAGCATCCTCATCGTGGTTGGTGTGGTGCTCGACACCATGCGGCAGATCGAGACGCACCTCCTCCAGCGGCACTACGACGGATTTTTGCGGAAGGGCAAGCTTCGCGGACGCTTCGAGCGCACACCGGAACAGCGCGGCGAATCCATCGGCAACACGACGCTGGTCTGGCTGGCCGTCGGTGCGGCGCTTCTGGTGCTCGGAGGCGTTGTTGCTTTCTTCATGAGCAGGTTTGCACATTAGGCAGCCGCTTGAGTGCATTGCTTTCCATCGCAGGTCAGGCCCGTTTTCCCGCTTCACTCCGAGGATGATTCCCATCAAGTCCGAGCGTGAGATTGATAAGATGCGGGAGGCCTGCGCGACTGCTGCCAAGGTGCTCGACAAACTGGCGATGCTGGTGCGCCCCGGCGTGACGACCGGCGACATTGACGAGGCCGCCGCCGATTTTATATCCGACGAGCAGAGCCGCAGCGCATTTCTCGGCTATCGGAATTTTCCCGGCAACATCTGCATCTCCGTGAATGAGGAGGTGGTCCACGGAATCGGCGGCACCCGCCGAATCCAATACGGCGACATCGTGAAGCTCGATGTCGGCGTGATCAAAGGCGGATGGGTCGGCGACACCGCGAAGACCGTCCCCGTGGGCGCGATCAAGCCTGCTTGGGCACGGTTGCTTGCCGTCACCGAGGACATCCTCGACCGCGTGATTCCGATCGCCGAGGCCGGGCGTCGCGTCGGCGACATCTCCGCATTCATCGAGGACGAAGTGCTCGCGAATGGTTACAACGTCGTGCGCGAATTTGTCGGCCACGGCGTCGGGCGGAACCTACACGAAGAGCCGCAGATTCCGAACTTCGGTCGCGCCGGAACCGGCCCGCGGCTGAAGGCCGGCATGACGCTCGCGATCGAGCCCATGGTGAATCTCGGGAGCGCGGCAGTCCGCACGCTTGAGGATGACTGGACTGTCGTGACCGCGGACCACATGCCCAGCGCGCATTTCGAGCACACCGTGCTCATCACAAAAGGGGAGCCGCAAATTCTCACCTGGCGCGAGAAGATGGTCGCCAAATGAACATGAGCACCTTTTCTCCACTCCGCGCCGTGCTAAAAGTTTTTCCAAGATCCGTGCATTCACAGCTTGCCATCATGCGGACTTCTGATAGGAATTCCAATTCGGCATCACCGAACACCGGTCGCGAACCGGTGCAAGTAGCCACCTAGCGCACGAGGCGCCCGCACTCCAAAGCGGGCACCCCGGGCGATTTTTTGTCCTCTCGAAACCAACTAAGAAATAATCATGAAAGTCAGAGCATCAGTCAAAAGGCAGTGTGAAACCTGCCGCGTCGTGCGTCGCAAAGGCGTCGTGCGCGTCATCTGCAAAAACCCGCGCCACAAGCAGCGTCAGGGCTAATCTTAACTCACACCACCCATGCCACGAATTCTCGGCGTTGACATCCCAGGCGACAAACGAATCGAAGTGTCGCTTCCCTACATTTACGGCATCGGGCCGAGCAATGCGAAAAAAGTGCTCGAAGATGCCAACGTGGATCCGAACCTGCGCGCGAAGGATCTTTCGCCCGAGCAGCTCAACGCGATCATCCACGCCATCTCCGCACGGAAGATTTTGATCGAGGGCGACCTCCGTCGTGATTTGCAGATGAACCTCAAGCGCCTTCAGGCGATCAACTGTTACCGCGGGATCCGGCACCGCCGCGGCCTGCCCGTCCGCGGACAGCGCACGCAGACGAATGCCCGCACCCGCAAGGGCCCGCGCAAGACCGTCGGCGTTCAGCGCGCCAAGGATGCACCCGCAACCAAGGCATAATTTTCAAACCAATCCGAATTCCGAACCATGGCTGACACCAAAAAAACTGCACCCGCACCCGCGCCTGAAGCGGCTGCACCTGCACCTGCCGCCGCCGCTCCGGCGGAGGCAAAACCCAAGGCTACCAAGAAGGCCGCTCCGAAAAAGAAAGAAGGCGCCGAGGGCGCAGCCGCTCCCGGTGCTGCAGTTCCTGCAGCCGCCGACCTCTCGCTCGACCTGAATGCCGGCATCGAGCCGATCAAGGTCATCAAGGCGAAGGGAAGCAAGAACGTCGCAGTCGGTATCGCGCACGTCCTCGCATCTTTCAACAACACCGTCGTGAGCATCACCGACCAGCGCGGCAACGTGCTCGGCTGGTCGAGCGCCGGCAAAGTCGGCTTCAAGGGCTCGCGCAAAAGCACGGCCTATGCGGCGCAGATGGTCGCGCAGGACGCCTGCCGCCAGGCCATGGGCCACGGCGTGCGTGAAGTCGAAGTCCGCGTGAAGGGCCCCGGCTCAGGACGCGAATCCGCCATCCGCGCCATCCAGGCCGTCGGCTTGGAAATTTCCATCATCAAGGACGTGACGCCTGTGCCGCACAACGGCTGCCGTCCGCCCAAAGCCCGCCGCGTTTAATCCTTATCCCGTAAAATCACATGGCTCGTTACACCGGACCCAAAGACAGAATCGCCCGCCGTTACGGCACGCCGCTTTTCGGCCCCACCAAATACCTTGAGCGGAAGAACTATCCGCCAGGCATGCACGGCCCGAAAGGCAGCCGCCGCAAGACCAGCGAATACTCGCTCGCCCTCGCCGAGAAGCAGAAGCTCCGCTACCAGTACGGCCTGCTGGAGCGCCAGTTCCGCCTCACCTTCGAGATCGCCAGCAACACGCGTGGCGTCACCGGCGAAATCCTGCTCCAGCTCCTTGAGCGCCGCCTCGACAACGTCGTTTATCGCCTCGGCTTTGCAAACAGTCGCAACGCTGCGCGCCAGATGGTGAGCCATGGCCACGTGCAGGTGAACGGCCGCAAGGTGGACGTGAGCAGCTTCTCCTGCAAGCCGGGCGACGTCGTCACGGTGAAGGAAAAGCCCGCATCCCGCCGCCTCGCGACGAAGAACCTCGAACTCACGCAGATCGCGCCCGTGCCGGACTGGCTGACGGTGAACAAGGACGCCTTCACGGGCACCGTCACCCGCATTCCGACACGCGAGGAAATCGCGCCGATCGTCAACGAGCAGCTCATCGTCGAGCTTTACTCGAAGGCGTAGTCGGGAGTCGTTCAGACAAGTCTCGGAAAACCCCGGTGCCGTCATGGCACCGGGGTTTTTCTTTTCCGGGGAAAATGACCTACTCTGAGAGGGGGGCGTGATGGTTACACCGTAAGCGGGTGCACCGGCACCGTTGAGCATGGGTGGTCGTAAATTGCGTAGGCGCTAGCAGCGGCAGCAGGGAAGCGAGCCCCGTTGGCACGCTTGTGAAAGCGCGGGCGGGTCTCTTGATCGGATGCCAAGTGCGCCCGCGCTTTCGCAAGCGCGGCTACGGGTTCATGCACCCGATCAGCCGCAGGCCTTCGAGCGTGAGGTTTTCGTGGACGGCTGCGATTTCTTTCACGCCTGCGGCGATGAGATCCGCGTAGCCGCCGGTTGCGACGGCCTTCAGCTTCCGCACGCCGAGGGCGGCGCGAAGCTCGGCGAGGATTTCGCGCACGAGTCCGCGGTAGCCGTACACGGCCCCGGCGAGCATCGCGTGTTTCGTCGATTTTCCAATCGGGCCGGGCGGTTCGAGCAGCGAGATTTTCGGGAGCTGCGCGGTGCGCTGATGCAGATAGTCCGTCATCGCTTCGAGCCCGGGCGCGATCACACCGCCGATGTATTTTTTCTGCGGCGAGAGGATGTCGAATGTGACCGCCGTGCCGAAATCCACGACGACGCACGGTACTCCGTGAAGTGCGGCGGCCGCGGCGGCGTTTGCGAGGCGGTCCGCACCGATGGTCTTCGGCTTCGGGTACTCGATGCCGACGCCAAGCTTGCTGCGGTGATCCACGTTGTGTAGCGGCTTTGCAGCGAGTTCGTCACGGAGCAGCGCGGATTTTTTCGGAACGACGGAGCACAGCACGACGCAGTCGAATTTCCATCCGCGCAGAACGCGGCGGAGCGAGGCGGCATCCAGCTCCGAAGTCCGCACCCGCCGTACCGCGCCGAGCCGTTCGCGCGACGACAGCGCGAACTTTGTGAACGAATTGCTGTTGTCTATGAGCAGGAACTGCGCGGACGGCATGGGCGCATTGAAGATGGCGCGTGGCGGTCTGTCACGCGTGGTGACGGCGTGCATCGGGGAGGGCAGGTTTCTAACCCGCCGGGGCGGGTATTCTACCCTGCCATTCAGACGTGGAGCGGTGATCGTTTCACAAAAGACGCGCCGCCGTTCTTTCCCACGCGCAGGGTGCGCGTCCGCGTCCGACACTGCGGGCTGGAAGCCCGCGCTCCCCGTTCGCCGCATGCGTGTCACGATGCAGACGACTTTCGAGGCCCGTCGTGCCGGGTTGGAAACCCGCCCTATCCGTGGCCATGCGCTTCCGCGCCGAAAAAGAAAAACCCCGCGGCTTCACGGCGAAACCGGCGGGGCTTTTGCTGCGCTCAGAGTGACTGAGCGATGAAGGACTACGCGACGATTTCCTCGCCGACTTGGAAGCGGAGGAAGCGGCGCACTTCGAGCGTGTCGCCGAGCACCTTCGCCTTTTCGGCGACGAGCTGTGTGATGGTCTGCTCGGGATTCTTCACGAAGCCCTGCTCGAGCAGGCACGCGCTCGCAAAAAATTTACTCATCTTGCCCTCGATGATCTTCTCGATGACAGGCGCGGGCTTGTCCTTCGGCGTCTGCTCGACGTAGATGGCGCGCTCGCGGGCGGCGAGAACCGGGGAGACGTCCTCGCGGCGGATGCTCACGGGGCTGGCGGCGGCGATGTGCAGCGTGATGTCGCGCACGAGCTGCTTGAACGCGTCGCGGTTCACCGTCTCCTGCTTGCCGGCGCCGACTTCGAGCAAGACGCCGATTTTTCCGCCGAGGTGGATGTATGCGGCGACGAGCCCGTTGCCCGAGACCTCGATGCGGCCATGGCGGCGGATCTGGATGTTCTCGCCTATCTTCGTGACGGAATCCACGCGGGCGGACTCGAGGTCGGTCGCGGGATTTTCGCAGAGGGTCTTCGCCCAGCCGCCGGTGAGCGCGAGGAAGTCCTCGTTCTTCGCGACGAAATCGGTCTCGCAGTTCACTTCGACGAGGATTCCCGAACGGCCTCCGCCTAGGATGGCCTGCGCGATCACGCCTTCGTTCGCGGTGCGTCCGGCTTTCTTCGCGGCGCTGGCGGTGCCTTTTTTGCGGAGGATGTCGATGGCTGCTTCGATGTCGCCGTTTGCCTCGACGAGCGCCTTGCGGCAGTCGAGCATTCCGGCTCCGGTTTTTTCGCGGAGTGCTCCGACTTGCTTGGCGTCAATGTTTACTTGAGTGGTCATGGGTCAGTATGTCTTTGGGTTGAAAATGCGAGAGACGAGAGCGTTCACCCTCGTCTCTCGGAAATTTGGAATCAGCCGACGGGCGATTTACTCCGAGACGCCGGCGAGTTCCGCCTGCTGCTTCTTCGCTCCCGAGGGGTTGCCGCCCACGAAGGCGTCCACGAGCTTCTGCAGCACCACGCGGATGGCGCGGATGGCGTCGTCATTCCCCGCGATGGGGAAGTCAATGAGATCCGGGTTGGCGTTCGTGTCCACGATCGCGACGACGGGGATGCCGAGGCGCTTGGCCTCCGCGACGGCGTTTGCCTCGCGCATGGTGTCAATGATGATCATCACGTCGGGCTGCTTCTCCATCGTGCGGATGCCTTCGAGGTTCCGCAGGAGCTTCGCGCCTTCGCGCTTCACTGCGGAGATTTCCGCCTTGCCCATCTTGGAATACTCCGGCGCTTTCTCGAGGTTCTCGATGTAGTTCATCCGGGCGATGCTCTGCTTGATGGTCTTGAAATTCGTGAGCGTGCCGCCGAGCCAGCGCTGGTTCACGTAGAACTGCCCCGCTGCCTGCGCCGCCTCGCGGATGGCCTCCTGCGCCTGCTTCTTGCAGCCGACGAAAAGCACCTTGCCATTGCGCGCCGCCACGCTCGCGAGGAACTCGCACGCGCCGCGGAGCTGCCGCACGGTTTCGCCGAGGTTGATGATGTAAATCTGATTTTTCTTCTCGAAAATGTAGGGCTTCATTTTCGGATTCCAGCGTTTGGTCTGGTGGCCGAAGTGAACGCCCGCTTCGAGAAGTTCCGTCATCAATTCTGTGGACATAGAGGCAGTGGTAGTTTGTGGAAAAAGGGCGCGCAACATGCCGGGCCGTCCCGACCTTGGCAAGCACGAGTTTTGGAAAAGTGAGCGCGCGGTCTTGGGAGTGTTGCCGTGGGTGCCTATTTTGCGCCCTCTCCCGGCGCGGGCTTCACCGCGACGGTCTCGAATTCCTGCTTCAGCCGCGCGCGCATCTCGCCGAGAAAATGGCGGCGCTTTTCTTCGGATTCCTTGCGCAGCTTTTCCTCGATCGTCCGGCGCTCCTCAAAGTAGCGGCCCACGAAACGCTTCTTCTTTTCCTCGTCGAGCTGCAGGCCCGCGTCGCTCATCGCGCGTTCGATTTCCTCGCGTGCGACCTTGCGGCGATTTTCGTCCATGCCGAGGATCATCTGGCGTTTTTCCGGCGGGAGATTCAGCACGGCCCACACGGCCTTCCAGATGTCCGCACGCTGTTCGGGCGAGAGTTTCTGGAGCTCGCGCATGGCGCGTTCGCGCATGGCGTCGGCCTCGGGGCCGCTGTGGTGAAAGAACCGCCTCGGCCCGTCTGGAGTCGTCGGCGGGATCGGCGGCTTCGGCCTCTCGCCAGGCGGACGTTCCAACGACGTCGGCGGCCCTGGCTGCGGCGGCTGCGCGATCGCGATTCCGGCGAGGCCGGCGGCGCTCAGTAGAGTAAGGAGGGATTGCCTGCGAGCCATATTGAATTGTCGTCCCCTGCGAGGAGTGTGCCGAGCGACGGTGCGATCTCCGGCGTCGCGGCGGCTGCGAGGGCGATTCCCTCGAGCGGGTCGGCGGCCGGCGGCCTGGTGACCGGGGGGCGCAGCGCAAAAATCGCGATGACAGCGGCGCCCGCACCTGCGGCGGCGGGGAGCACCCATTTTGCACGGAGCCGCGCGAGGAAGCCGGGCTTCGGTTCCGCGTCCGCCCGCACTGCGCGCATCACATTGGCCGCGAAGAAGGCAGACGGCTTCGGCTGCCGGGCCTTGCCGAGCAGCTCCCAAAGTTCGTCATGTTCTTCGTGGTTCATTGTTGGATGGTGATAACCGGACTGGTGATGGAAAGTTGCGGACTTTTTCTCACAACCTCCAGAACAGAATCCATGCCGGGATGAACCAAGGCGGGGGAGCATCCGGCATCCGTCTCCGGGCGGTGTTGCATCAGCTTGAAAACTTTTGTCTTCGGGGATCGTGGGTTTGCGATCCGATCTTCGCGATTCGGCTGCGGCTCCTGTCACCCGCGCTACGTGTCCACGGGCTGCACTGCGCCTGTTATTTCTCCTCTTCCACGTCCCGATCCGCCTCGTCGTGTTCGTCGGGCTCCTGCAGGGTCATGTCGTGCGGGCCGAAGAAGTGCCGCTTCCGCTTTGCGGCGGGGAGCGGGACGAGCATCATGAAAATGTTGCGTCCGATCAGTTTCGGCGGCGCCTCGGGGTGGCCCATGCTTTCGAGATTCTGGCGGATCTTCGCCATGAGGCCCATGCCGAGTTCCTGGTGCGCCATCTCGCGTCCGCGGAACTGGAGGAGCATGCGGACCTTGTTGCCCTTGTCCAAAAATTCCTCGGCGTGGCGCATCTTCGTCTCGTAGTCGTGCGTGCCGATGTTCACGCGGAACTTGACCTCCTTCATCTTCGAAGCCGCGTTCTGCTTCTTCTCCTTCTCGTGCTTGGAAAGCTCATACTTGAACTTGCCGAAATCCACGATGCGGCAGACCGGCGGCACGGCGTTCGCCGAGACTTCCACGAGGTCGAGGCCGAGTTCCATGGCCTTTCGCAGAGCGTCCTGGAGTTTCATCACCCCGAGCTGTTCACTGGTGGACGCGAGAACCACACGCACTTCTTTCGCGCGGATTCGTTGATTGATTCGAATGGATTGGAGTTGGATGGTCTTGTCAGCTTTGGTCCGCACTCCGTGGAGCACCGGGGCGGCCCATTTCAATATCGTGTCGCCCTCGCCTGCGACCGGCTTTCACGCCTGGGTCGCCGGCGGCTCCGATCCCATCCGCGCGAGCGACCGTCACGAAAGGGGGACGCGCCATTTCGTGTGGCGCATCAGCGGAGGTAGTTACGGCGGCTCATGCCTCACGGCAAGGCATTTCTCGCCTGCGCCACAAAACGTAACACGCGGCCGCACCCGCCGAATACGCGAGCACGTCGCGCCAGTCTGCAGTCCCGTGGTGCGTGAGAAATGGCCCCGCGCCCTCGGCGATGAATGCCCACACCGCGAGGTGGAGAAAAATCTCGCCGGCTCGCGGCATATCGTCGTGCGTGCGCAAGCCGAGCCGCCGCTGGAGCCAGAGCACGGGCGGCAGCGCGGCGGGGATGAGCAGACAGTCGGCGAAATGCCCGCGCATGAACGGCCCTATCGCGCCCATCGTGAAATGCGGCTCCAGCACCCAGCGGTTCACCGCATAGGGTGCGCACGCGACGATGCACAGCGGATCGTGCCAGTACCGGAACGGCGTGCCTTTCAAAGCAGCGCAAAAATCGCCGCACCCGATCCGACCGCGAGGAGGAGCTTCAGAATAATGATCACGCGCGGATGCTAAGCAGCGGGCGCGCGCGGGCAAGCGAACACAACGCCGGTAAAAAATTTTGACCCGTGAACCCCGCAGCCACCGCTTGCAACGATGCACCCCGTCCTAATTTCGTCCGCTGATGGACGTCCGAACTCCGCCCTTCGCAGAACGCCTCGACCGCACACGCGTCGCGATCTCCGGCGACGACGAGCACGTGACCCACCGCTGCGGATCGTGCGGCACCGCATCGAAGCTCGCATTCTCCGACTTCGACTACCGCCTCGCCGCAAGCCTGCACGCCGCGACGCCCGGTGCGGCGATTGACGACACGGCGGCCGCCGCCTTCGAGCGCGCAGCGCCGCCCGGACCGGGAGTCCGCGCGCTCGAATGTGCGTGCCCCGCGTGCGGCGCGCGATTCCGCATCGCGTGCAATGGCGGCGAGATCTCCCGCGACGGCGCGCTGGAATACTTTCTCCTCGGCATCGTCGAGCAGACTCCTTCGCCGAAATCCTGAGCCGCCCATTTTTCTGCATGAAATCACACCTCGTCCCGTTCCTCGCCGTCATCGCACTCGCGGGGTCCGCCGTCCCGTCGCGCGCCGCCGATCCCATCCCCGCATTTACGCCCGGAGCGCGCATCCTTTTTCAGTGCGACTCGATCACCGATGGCAACCGCGGACGAAACGCCGACCCGAACCACATCCTCGGCCACGGCTACGCATTCATCATCGCGAAGAAGCACGGCGCGGCGCTCGTGCATTTTCAGGCCGCGTTCGACCGTGCGACAGGCCGCGCGCCCGCGATCCACTGGATCTGGGACAGCGTCCACCCGACCTACTCGGGCCATCAGATCCTTGCCGACGAATGGGAGCGCGCCGTGCGCGAATTCTGGCCCGCGAACGCACGCTGAATCCCAGCGCGCCGAGTGCGCGCCTTGCACAGACGCCCCCGGGACGATACGTCTCGCCGCATGTCTGCCGAAGCTGATCTCCTGAAAGAAGTCCCGCTCTTCCAATTGCTCGATGACAACGAGCGCACCGATCTCGCCGCGCAGCTCGACGTCGTCAATTTTCCCGGCGGGCACACCATCTTCAATTACGGCGAGCCCGGCGACTCCATGTATGTCATCAGTTCGGGCGAGGTGGAGGTGTTTTTCAAGAACGACACCGGCGAGCGCATCGTGCTCGAGGTCGCCACGCGCGGCGATTTTTTCGGCGAACTCTCGATGCTCGACAACGGCACCCGCACCGCCTCCGTCCTCGCGACCGAGGACACGCAGACGCTCCGGCTCGGGCGCACGGATTTGGAAAAATTCCTCCGGCTCCGTCCGCAGGCCGCCATGGATCTCCTCGCCGCAATCACGCGCCGCCACCGCGTGACCGTAGAGCGGCTGCGCCACACCGCCACGCGCAACGTCAACGTCGAGACCGAGGACAAGCGCACCGTCGTCCAGAAATCCGCCGACTGGATCGCGGAATTCGCGGGCAGCATCCCGTTCCTCCTCATCCACGTTGCCGTCTTCGCATTCTGGCTCACCGTAAATTGGATCCACGTCCCCGGCATCTCGCAGTTCGATCCGTATCCGTTCGGCTTCCTCACACTCGCCGTCTCGCTCGAGGCCATCTTCCTCTCCGTCTTCGTGCTCCTCAGCCAGAACCGGCAGGCCGCAAAGGATCGCGTCCACGCCGACATCGAATACGACATCAACCTCAAGGCCGAACTCGAAATCGCACACCTGCACGAGAAGCTCGATCGCCTCACCGGCGACGTCCTCGTGAGCCTCGATCGTGTGCATCGTTTTCTGCTACACAACGGCAGTCCGGATGCCGCGTCGGAAACCGGCACGAAGCGGCCGCCGCTCTGACCCGCATGATTCAACCGATGAGCGCGCGCCACATTTTTTTCCCCCTGCAAAGGTGGAAATACGTGGCCGGTGGTGTGCTCGTGCTCGGCCTCCTCGCAGGCTGCAATCCATCGAAGGGTGCACGCGTGCAAGGCTACGCCGAGGGGGAATTCGTCTATGTCGCCGCGCCGCTCGCCGGGCAGCTCGATGCGCTGTCAGTGCAGCGCGGTGCGCAGGTGAAAAAGGGCGATCCACTTTTTGCACTCGAATCCGGCGCGGAGACCGCCGCGCGCGAACTCGCGGCACAGCGGCTCGGGGAAGGTCAGGCACGGCTTGCGGACGCGAAGAAGGGGCTGCGGCAGTCTGAAATGGATTCGCTCGATGCACAGTTCCGGCAGGCGCGCGCGGCACTTGCGCTCTCGGAAAAGGAACTCGTGAGGCAGACGGAACTCGCGGGAATCCGCGTGGCCTCACCGCAGGATCTCGATCGCGCGCGTTCCGTGCGGGATCAGGATCAGCAGCGTGTCACGCGGCTCGATGCCGACCTCGCGACCGCGAAGCTCGGCGCACGCGGCGATCAGATCACGGCGGCAGAGGCAAACGTGCGCGCACTCGAGGCAGCGCTCGCAAAGGCGGATTGGGATCTCGCGCAAAAGCGCCAGAGCGCGCCGCAAGCCGGGCTGGTCTTCGACACGCTCTATCAGCAGGGCGAGTGGATCGCCCCGGGCCGTCCCGTCGTCGTGCTGCTGTCTCCGGCGAATATCAAGGTGCGCGCGTTTGTCTCCGAAAAACAAGTCGGCGCGATCCATCCCGGAGGAGGTGTGCGCGTTTTCGTGGACGGCGTCGGCGTGCCGTTTGCGGGGAAGGTGAGCTTCATTTCGCCGCAGGCGGAATTCACGCCGCCGGTGATTTACAGTCAGGAGAGCCGCGGCAAACTCGTCTTCATGATCGAGCTGCGATTCGACGCGGCGACGGCGGTGAAGCTGCATCCCGGCCAGCCGGTGGACGTTGAATTTGCGCCGTAAATTATGGCTGAGGATCTCGCGATCGACGTGCGCGGCATGACGAAGCGCTTCGGCGCCACGACCGTCGTGAACGACATCGCGCTGCAAGTCCGCACCGGCGAAATCTTCGGATTCCTCGGGCCAAACGGCAGCGGCAAGACGACCTTCATCCGCATGCTCTGCGGCCTCCTGCGCGCGGATGCGGGCAGCGGCACTTGTCTCGGCTTCGACGTGATCCGCGAGAGCGAGGAAATCAAAAAGCACGTCGGCTACATGACGCAGCGGTTCAGCTTTTGGGAGGATCTGAGCATCCGGGAAAATCTCGATTTCGTCGCCCGCATGTACGCCGTGAAAAATCGCACGGAGGCTGTGCAGCAGAGCATCGAACGCCTCGGCCTCGCAGGCCGCGAGAAACAGCTCGCCGGTCAGCTTTCAGGCGGATGGAAGCAACGCCTCGCGCTCGCCGCGTGCCTCATTCACCAGCCGAAACTTCTGCTCCTCGACGAACCAACCGCCGGCGTGGACCCGAAGGCTCGGCGTGATTTTTGGGAGCAGATTCACGTGCTCGCGGGCGAAGGGCTCACGTTCCTCATCACCACGCACTACATGGATGAGGCCGAACGCTGCCACCGGCTCGCGTACATCTCATACGGCAATCTGCTCACGCACGGCACGGTGGATGAAGTCGTAGCGCACGTGCGTCTCACGACGTGGAGCGTCACCGGGCCCGGCCTCATCCCGCTCGCGGAACAGCTTCGCAAGCAGCCCGGCGTGCAGCAGGCGGTCGCATTCGGAACCATGCTGCATGTGAGCGGCGACGATGATGCCGCGCTCGAAGAAGCCATCGCGCCATTCCGCGCACCGCCTCACAAATGGGAGCGCATCCGCTCCGGGCTGGAGGATGCGTTCATCCACCTCATGGAAAAATCGCAGGACAACTTCCGCGCGCCATGATCCCGCGCACTTTCGATTTCCATCCGTCAGGCAATGCCGCCGACGCGTTCGTAGATCGCGGAGAGCGGCAGGCTGTATTCGATTTCGGGCAGCTCGAGGATTGCGTCCACGCGGCCGAGGAATTCCGTGTCCCACTCGTCGCCGTTGCGCCGGTGAATCGTGATCGCAGCGTTGATCTGGTTGACCATCACATACACGCACAACGACGGCAGCGAACGGTAGCAGGCGAGCTTTTCGCCCACGTCCACGCGCTCGGTCTCGGGCGAGAGCACCTCGAAAATCACCACGGGCGCCTCGGCGTAAATCGCGCGGCCCGGCAGTCCCGTGCAATCCACAAGCGCGTCGGGGTAATAGTAAAATTCCTTCCTCCCCGGCTGGCGGATCCGCACGCGGAGGTTCGAGAAAAAGACCTCGCACTTGCGTCCGCGGAGCCGGTTGCCGAGTTCGCGGACGATGTTGCTCGCGATGCGCTCATGATCCGCCGTCGTGCCCGCCATCGCGTACACTTTGCCCGCGACGTATTCGTGCTTCACGTCACTGAAGCGCTCCGCCGCGAGGTATTGCTCGGGCGTGACGTGGTAATCTTCGAGGCGCAGCGCGTTGCTCATGCGTCCCACGCTAGCGTTCACGCCGGGCCGTGTCAAAGCGCCGCGGTCCCCGAAAGCGCGACGCATTTTTCGAAATCATGAGCCGCCACCCGCCATTTTCCCTCGGGCGGCTTTGGGCGATCATCGTGAAGGAATTCATGCAGATGCGCCGCGACCGGCTCACGTTCGCGATGATGCTCGGCATCCCGCTGCTCCAGCTCACGCTCTTCGGCTACGCGATCAATTCCGATCCGCGCCACCTGCCCGCCGCCGTGCTCCTCGCCGACGACGGGCCGCAGGGCCGCACGCTGCTCCACGCGCTGCAAAACAGCAGCTACTACGACTTCAGGCGGCAGGTCCGCACCGAGACGGAAGGCCGCGATGCGCTCGCGCGCGGCGAAGTGCAGTTCGTCGTGAACATCCCCGTGAACTTCAGCCGCGACCTTCTGCGCGGCGACCGCCCGACGGTGCTCATCGAGGCCGATGCGACCGACCCCTCCGCGACAGGCATCGCGCTCGGGTCGCTCGGCTCGCTGCTCGGAGGCGCGCTCGCGAACGATCTCAAGGGCCCGCTCGCCTTCCTCAATGCGACGCCGGGCCCGCTGAACATCCGCGTCCACGCGCTCTACAACGCCGAGACCGTGACGCAATTCAACATCGTCCCCGGCCTCATGGGCGTAATCCTCACGATGACGATGATCATGATCACCGGCCTCGCCATCACGCGCGAACGCGAGCGCGGCACGATGGAAAACCTCCTCGCGATGCCCACGCGCCCCAGCGAGGTGCTCATCGGAAAAATCACGCCGTACATCATGATCGGCTACATCCAGGTCGGCGTGATCCTCGTCGCAGCGCGCGTGCTTTTCCACGTGCCGATGCACGGCAGCATCCCGCTGCTGCTCGTCGTCGCGCTCGTCTTCATCGCCGCAAATCTCGCGATGGGCATCACCTTTTCGACTGTCGCAAAAAACCAGCTCCAGGCGATGCAGATGACCTTCTTCGTCTTCCTGCCTTCGATCTTGCTGCCGGGATTTATGTTCCCATTCCGCGGGATGCCGCACTGGGCGCAGACGATCGGCGAGGTTTTCCCGCTCACGCATTTCCTGCGCATCGTCCGCGGCATCCTGTTGAAAGGAAACGGTCTCGCCGACGTCGCAGGTGAAATCTCGGCCATCGCGCTCTTTGCGGTGATCATGATGACCATCGGCATCAAGCGCTACCGGCAGACGCTGGACTGACACGACGTGTCATCCGCCGCACACGGGGCAGTCCTAGTGCATGCAGCCCATGTAAATCCGGGTCTTCTTTGCGTAGGCCGTCGGCGCCCATGCGGCGAAGCGCATCGCATCCGCCTGCGCCGAGGCGGAGTCCGCGTGGATGCCGGCGACGACGATGTAGAAGCCATTCTTGAATCCGTCGTAGCCGTCGGAGCGCTCCACGGAGAGGTATTGGCGCTCCTCGCCACCGTCTTTCAGCACGGTCTTGTGGTAGCGCCGCGAGACATACTGGCCGCGGAAAATCTCGTCGGCAAAGTTGTCGGGATAAATGAGGCCGCGCCTTTTCTCATACACGCGGCCTTCCATGGAAAAAGGAACCCGCGATGCCTTGGCGATCTTCTCCGCGTCCGCCCGCGCATCGGCGAAGTCCTTGTAAACGGAGAGAATCACCACGTGACGGTTCTCGAGAAAGTCGGGCTCCTTTGCCCGCACGATGGTTGGTGAGAGCAGGAAAGCCGCTGCGAAAATGAAGGTGATTGCGAAACGCATGGCTGGTTGGGGGTCTGGCGGTTGTTCGGAGGCGATGCTTTCATGCCGCCCCGCTGCACGCAAGGCGCGACGAATCCGCGCGCACTACAGGGACACGGCGCAAACTGCGCCATCCTGCAGCCGGAAGACGACATCCGCCAGCGTCGCAGCCTCGGCGCGGCTGTGCGTGATATGCAGCGCGGTGATGCCGTGCTCGCGTTGCACGCGCTTGAGCAGCGCGGCGAGATCGTCGCGGAGCTCCTCGTCGAGCGCGGAGAGCGGCTCGTCGAGCAGGAGCACCTTCGGCTTTGCCGCGAGCGCGCGGCCGAGGGCGACGCGCTGGCGTTCGCCGCCGGAGAGGTGCTGAGGGAGGCGCTCGAGCAAGTGCGCGACGCCGAGTTCGCCCGCGAGTTCCGAAACGCGCGTGTTAATTTCATCGGACGGACGGCGTCGCAGCCGCAGCGCGAAGCCGAGCTGCTCGCGCACGGTGAACGTCGGAAACATCGCGCCGTCCTGCGGAACGTAGCCGATGCCGCGTTCGCCGGGCAGTTCGTGCGTCACGTCGCGATCGGCGACGATCACACGTCCGCCTCGCGACTGGCGCAGTCCGCAGATGATTTCGAGCAGCGTCGTCTTCCCGCAGCCCGTGCGGCCCATGAGCACGGCGTATTTCCCGGCGGGCACGGTGAAGCTCACGTTGTCGAGGCGGAACGCGCCCGCACTCCAGACGATGGAATCGAGCTGAATCATGGGAGTGCGGAATGCGGAGTGCGGAATGTGGAGTGAAAGAAACATCCTGCCGCCAACATGCAGCCGGTGGCTATTCCGCACTCCGCGCTCCGCATTCCGCAATTCATATCCTCTCCCCCACGAGGCGCACGGCGACGAGCACGGCGAGCGCGAGCGCGACCATGAGCAGGCTTACGGCCACGGCGGCTTCGAGACGGCCCCCGCTGAGTTCGAGGAAGACGGTCGTGGAGAGCACTTCGGTCTTCATGCGCGTGGAGCCGGCGAAGACGAGGATCGGCCCAAACTCCCCGAGGCTGCGCGCCCACGCGATCGAAAACGCCGCGAACATCCCGCGCCGCGCCGCGGGCAGTGTGACCATCCGCACGGCCTGGCCGCGCGAGCAGCCGAGCGTCATCGCCACATCTTCCGGGCGCGATGAAAGATGATCGAACACACCGCGCATCGTCCGCACGGCGAACGCAGTGCCGATGACAAACTGCGCGAGCACGACGCCGAGGACGGTGTAGGTGAACATCTTCGTGTGCAGCGGAAATGCTTTCCCCGTGAGCCATACATCGAGTCCCATTTTGCGCATCGCGTCGGGAATTCCCTCGTCGAGCCAGTGGCCCGCGCTTGTGCGGGAAAAGAAGATGAGCAGGCACAGTCCGACGACCATCGGCGGCAGGACGATGGGAATGTCGAGCGCGGCATCGAGCAGCGACTTGCCTTTGAACCTCCCGCGCGAAAGCAGATAGCCCAACGGCACGGCGAGCAGCAGCGCGAACAGCGACGAAACGGTGCAGGTGATGAGGCTGAGGAAAATCGAGTAGCGGATTTCCTGCGTGTTGAGCGCCGCCCAGATCTGCGGCGGCGTGGTGAACTTCGCCGTCGAGACGATGAGCGCGATGAGGAATGCAAGATACAGCCCGGCGACGATCGCGAGCCCGGACCAGAATGCCGTGGGACGCTTGCTCACGATTCGTCGTCCACAGGATTCCACCAACCCAGCCCGCGGAACCGCGCAAAGCCGCGATCCCGGCTGACCAGCCGACAGCCTTGGTCGGTGGCAATTGCCGCGAGACATGCATCATTGATGTCGTCGCCTGAGAGTGCCAGCGAGCGGCACCAGTGCTGCCACCGTTCGCGTGTCGAGGCGGTCCATCTCGATTCGCGGAACGCTCCGCTCGTGAGAATCGCCTGCATGAATTTCGATGCCTCGGCAAAGGACGACGGCGTCTTGAAGATTTTCGGATGCGTGGTGATTCGGTAAAAGGCGGTTTCCACCAGCGGAGGAAACGTCACCAGTCCTCCGCTGCTGAGCGAGTCCTCGAGGTAAGCCCGAAGCACCGCGTTGTCCGGGTCGTCGGTGCGGAACGCGCCAATGAGGATGTTCGCATCGAGCAAATCCATGGTTCAGCGAACCTGCTTCATGTCTGAGGCGAGTTCCGCTGCGGCGATCGCCGATGCAAGCGTCTTGTGCCCGCCCGCCAGCCCGCCGCGCGCCTTGGAAACCGGGAGCCGCACGCGCCGCGTTTTTTGTTTCCCCGAGTGCAGACGCTCCCGCACAGCATCCTCCAAAAACTGGGTGAGACTCTGGCCCGTCGCCGCCGCCTTCGCCTTTGCCATGCGGTAAAGTTCGTCGTCGAGACGCAGTGTAGTTTGCATGACAGAAATCTGTCAGAATGCGCGGCGGCGGTCAACTCCGGGCCGCCCGCTCATTTGTCCTTCAGCCAGTCCGGCACCTTGATGTCCTTGCTCGGCATCGCCTCCTCGCCGCGCCACTGGAATCCAGCCTGCTCGAACTTTCCGCGGTTCGACTTGAGAAATGTGAGCAGACGCTGTCCGAGCTGCGCGTTCGGCGAAGAGGTGCGCACGGAGAACGGCTGCACGGCCTTCGCGCCCTCGTGCTGGATCGGCAGGAAGTCGAGGCTCTCGGCTGCGGCGGCCTGCGTGTTCACGCGATAGACGATCGCCGCGTCGAGTGCGCCGGCGCGGAGCTGCGTGAGGAGCAGGTCGGCGGTCGGTGTCTCGACGACTACATTTTTGCGCACGCTGTCGTTGAGGCCGGAGGATTTCAACATGCCGCGCGTCAAGTAGCCGAGCGTGCTTTGCTCGGCATTGCAGAGGCCGACCCTGAGGTTCGGCTGCGCGAGATCGGCGATCGTCTTCACGCCACGCGGGTTGCCGTGTTTCACGACGATGCCGATGTCCGTCTGAGTCAAAATCACGGCCTCGGGAAACATGTCCGCGACGGGCGGGACGAAGCACAGGTCGCACGCGAAGTAGGCGTCGGGGAATTTCGGATCGTCCGCGCCACCCATCGTCTTCATCGAGGCGCAGAGGATGCCGCAGCCGTTGAAGACCGTGGTGACGGTCACGCCTTCGCGATCGGCAAACTGCTTCAGCAGTTCCGTGATCGCGGGCCGGTTCACGCCGCCGCTGTAGAGGATGAGCTCGGGCTTGTCGGCCCACACGTCGCCGCCCGCGGGCGTGAAGCCGTTCGCCTTGAAAACAGCGCCGCCCTTTTCCGGCGCAGCGAGCCAGCGCGCGAAATGCAGCGCGGCGGCAGACTGCGTGCAGAATTCGGTGACGCACGCGGAGGCGTTCTCACTCCGCGTGGAAAGTTCCGGCACCACGATGGCTTCAGCCTTGAATTGCGCGGCGACCGAGTCCCACACGATCGCTGCGTCCACGGTGCCGAGCTGGAGATCGCCGGCGATGTCGGTGACAGTCGGCTTCATCACGGCGGCATGCGCGGCGAGCTTCGGCCATGTGTCGCCGAGCACGATGCGGGCGACGCGCGAGATGCTCGCGGCTTCGGGATTTGCAAGCGCGAGCTTCACGTCGTCGCGCAGCAGGTCGGCGACGGTGCGGATGTTCTTTGGGTTGCCTGCGCGCACGGCGATGACGGGCTTCTGTTTCGCGAGCGGGAGGACTTCGCGGATCACGCCGGCCTTGCGCGCGTCGCCCACGGTGCCGTCGTCCGCGGCGATGAAGATGTCGCCCACTTTCGCCGCGCGAAGCTGGCCGAGGAGCGTGCCGCTGCCGCCATATTGCAACTGCACCTTCGCACCCGTCTCGCGCTGATACTGCTGCGCCGCGGCCTCGACCGGCACTTTCAATCCCGCCGCGCAAAACACGGTGAGCACCGCCGTGCCCGGATGCGATGCGTTGCGGTGCTGCCACAGCGCGACGCCGCCGAGCAGCGCGGCGAGGAGGATCAATGTGGCGGCGAGTCTTTTCACGGCTGTCTTCTGAATGTGAACCATGCAGCCGCGCTGCCAAGCTCAAGCAGGACGGCGGCGGTGGCGCGTGGCGATTCGACCCAGTCGGCGTTCAGCAGCAGGTCCCAGCCGGGATTCATGCGTTTCACTTCGCACGAATACGCGCCGAAGGGAAAGAGGCACGCTTCGTCAATCTGTTCGCCGCTGAAACCCTCCGCCGCCCACGCGCCGAGCGCGCGATCGCGACCGAAGACGAGCGAGAGCCACGGACCGTTCGCATTTTCCATGTATCCATTCGGCCCGGCGAGCATCGCGGTGAATGCCTGCTCCGCCGCAGCGTGGACGGACAGGCCCGCGAGGCAGAGAAGCGCGACGAGGGGGAAGCGAAGGAATTTCACAGTGCATGGAAATTGCACCGCGTCGCGGGATTGCCCGCCGCCTTTGCCCACGCCAGCACTTCGTCTCGGAATGCCAACATGCTTTTGATGCGTTTGCCGTGACAGGATCGGGCCTCACACTGTCGGCCTTACATTGCGGGGCGGTTGACTTTTCCGTGTCGCCTCGCACGGTGCGCGCACGAGTTTTTCCAAAGAATATGAGCAATTCAGCAAAAGCCATCGGCATTGATTTCGGGGGCACCACGATCAAATCGGCAGTCGTGCAGGACGGCGCGGTGCTCGCGCGCGGCGAGGTCATTGATACGGTGAAGCACCGCACGGCGGATGCGATCATCGGCGAACTTCTGCGCGTCATCGCGGCGATGCGCGCGGCGCACCCGGAGATCGAGGCGGTGGGCATCGGGCTGCCTGGATTTGTGGACAGCGTCACGGGCATCGTCCACGAGCTGACCAATGTGCAGGGCTGGCACGAGGTCGCGCTCGTCGCGCTGCTGCGCGACGCGACCGGCCTTCGCGCTGCGATCGAAAATGATGCGAATGCGATGGCATACGGCGAATTTTTGCACGGCGCGGCGAAAGGCGCGCGCAATGCGATCTGCGTGACACTCGGCACGGGCGTCGGAGGCGGGCTGATTCTCGACGGACGGCTATACCGCGGCTCGCGTCTGGCCGCCGGCGAGATCGGGCACATGAGCATTGATTCGCACGGGCCGCGCGGTGTGTACGGCAATCCTGGCGACATCGAGACCTACGTGGGCAACCGCCAGATCGCCGAGCGCGCCGAACGGCTCTACACCGCATCCGGCCAGCAACGCCCGCTCGCAAAATGCACGCCCGCCGACCTCGCCGCGCTGGCCGACGCAGGCGACCACATCGCCATCGCGCTGTGGGACGCCATCGGCACGGACATCGGCGCTGCGCTCTCGGACGGCGTGTGGCTGCTGAACCCGGACACGATCGTAATTGGCGGCGGCATCGCCGCGGCGGGCGACACGATCATCGCGCCGATTCGCCGGACGATCTGCGAACGGACGAGCGCGCTTTTTCACGAGCAGCTCAAGGTCGTCCCGGCGACGCTGGGCAACGATGCGGGGATCATCGGAGCCGCGGCGCTCGCGCTCGAAGCGAGGTGAGCGGCCATTTTTGAACCGCAGATGAACGCGGATGCGCGCAGATGAAAATCGTCGGCTCGGAGCGCGCGGCGATTACGTCGTTGGCAATCGGGCGAGCAGTTTCACGAGCTGCTCTATGCCGGGAATCCGCGCGACCGTTTCGCGCAGCAGGGCGACTGCGGCGGGGATGTGCGTTAGGAAATGCGTGCGGCCGTCGGCGTGGCCGAGCTTGCCGTAGGCGCCGAGGGCCTGCATGAGGCGTTGCATCGCGCAGAGGTCGTAGAGCGTGCGGAAGTGCGCGGGGTCGGCCGTGGGTGCGAGCGCGAGGTAGTGGTCGAAGAGCGTGTCGCGTTCGGCGGACGCGAGGCCGGCGTAGGGGTCGAGCAGCAGCGAGGCGAGGTCGTATTGCGCGAGGCCGGGGCGGAGGCCTTGGAAATCTATGAACGCGGGCTGGCCGTCGCGGATCATCACATTCTGGCTCTGGAAATCGCGGTGGATGAGGCATCGCGGTTCGGCTGCGAGCTGCGCGGCGATTTCGCGGAGGCGCGTGCGATCCACATGCGCGGTGATTTCGACGGCGCTCATTTTGAAATGTACGCCGAGGCAATGCTCGATGAAGTAGTCCTGCTCCCATTCGTAGAGCGCGGCGTCGAAGGGCGGCTGGAGCGGAGGGCGGTCCGCGGCGAGGTGTGCGCGGGTGTGCAGGAGCGCAAGTTGCGCGAGGGTGAGTTCGTAGAGTCGGCGGCGCTCGGGCCACGGTGCGGCGCGGAATGCGAAGAGGTCGGTGTCGCCCACGTCCTCCATGACCATGACGCCCTCGGCTGCGTCGTGGAGGAAGATTTCCGGCACGCGCACGCCGACGCGCGTGAGGAAGCGCGCGATTTCGGCGTAGCCAGCGTTATCGGCGCGATCGAGCGAGTAGCGGATGAGGATGCACGAGCCACCAGTGTTGCGGATGCGCCAGAATTTGCGGCCAGAGCCGCCCTTCTCGATGGGCTCGACGGTGGTGGACATTGCGCGGGACTGTGAACCGTTATTGCGCTGCAAAGTCCACATCGGTGTGCTCGCCGGATGCGGTCGCGCCGTCGGCGATGATGCAGCGGGTGAGTCGTGAGCCTGCGACTACGGTGGCGTTTTGCCAGATGATGCAGTCTTGCAGCATGGCCCCCGCGCCGATTTCCGCACCGGTGCCGATCGCGGTGGCACCTAAAATCTTCGCAGTCCTGGCGACTCCGGCACAGTGCGAAATCCACGGTGCTCCTTTTCCTGCGAGCGCAGCGTGGACGGCGAGGTATTCGGAGCGCGAGCCGAGGTCCCACCACGCGCCGTCGTCGAGCGCGATGCCGCCGAGCTTTGCGCCCGCGCGGATCATTTCGTGGAAGACTGGGACGACCGAGAGCTTCTGCGCTGCGGGGATGCGCGCGATGAATTGCGGCTCGACGATGTAGATGCCGGTGAAGAGATGCCGCGGCCCGAGCTCCGGGCGCAACGTGCGGCGGAGGTCGAGGATGCGCCCGCTGGCGTCGTCGAATGCGACGTTTGTGTTGCCGCCGTGCGAGCGGAGGATGAGCGTGACTTCGTTGCCCGCGGCGCGGTGTGCGTCGAGTGCGGGTGCGAGCGGGAGGTCGCTGAGGATGTCGCCATTGTACACGATGAACGGGCTGTCGCCGAGGTGTGCGCGCGCGTGCCAGATACCGCCGGCGGTCTCCAGCACTTCGGGCGATTCGTGGACGAACGTGATGGGATGGCCGCGCCATTTTCCGTCGGGAAAAAACTCCGCGTATCGCTCCGCGCACCAGTGCGTGTTCACGACGAACCGCTCCACGCCCGCGGCGATGAGGTGGTCGAATGCGTGCGTGATGAGCGGCCTGTTTGCGACCGGGATGAGCGGCTTCGGGCGGCGGTTCGTCAATGGACGGAGCCGCGTGCCGAGGCCGGCCCCGAGGACGAATGCTGTGCGCGGTGCGCTGTTCACGCGCGCACGATGGCGGGGCATCGAGCGGTTGCCAAGCTGCCCGGCGCAGAGGGCGGAAAAATCGAATGGCAAAATGAAAGCACGCTCCGGCGGATGAGGCAGGAGCGTGCTGATGGCCGTTGCGGGAGATCGCGGGCTACTTGCTCATCCGGAGTTCGTCGCCCCGGTGTGAGCGTGCGCAACGGCTGGACAAAGAATGCAAGCGCCTGGCCAAGGAGAAGGCGGATCTGCCGTTGCTCGTGCGGGCCTTCCAGCGGCTCACGGTGCGCTCGGTGAAGTTCATCCGCTGGCTGAGGGTGCAACTCTTTGCCCGCCTTCACCATGAGCCTGACATCGCCGCCCTGCGCCACCTATACGCAACTTTGCAGGTGGATTCTTGGACACCGTTGTCACGACGGAGGAGTGTGCAGCCGCAGATGAAGCGGGAAATTCTTCGTGAGCGGTGCGCGTCAGACTGTGACGGGTATTTCTTCCACCCTGCGTCCGGCCCGCACTGGCCCGAAGAATGTTCCCACGGGCAGCCATGCCCGCGATCCACCGCCCGCGCCGCCCGCGCGCCTCACCCCTCTGGCAAATCGTCCACCACGCCTGGGACGACTTCCTCGCCACCTACGAAAAGCACCAC
>Ga0315909_10002208_pt1 | contig 25286 bp, 20 predicted proteins | sample LakEriMetagenome_11_FD_203527 | JGI IMG/M metagenome (GOLD analysis project Ga0315909, IMG submission 203527) | Freshwater fungal communities from buoy surface, Lake Erie, Ohio, United States - Buoy 2 MA125 | ecosystem: Environmental > Aquatic > Freshwater > Lake | place: USA: Lake Erie, Ohio...
CCGACCGTTCGAGCAGATCGGCGAGCCGGCCCACATCGGTCATCCGCGCCCGCGCATCGGCCCAGGCGGCCTCGATCAGCAGGTGATCGGGCTCGTATTTCCTGAGCACGTCGTAGATCAGGTCGGTCGAGAAGGTGACCTGCTTGCCGGTCTTGCGCTGGCCGGGGTGCTGGCGTTCGACCAGCCCAGAAATCACGGCAACCTCGCGGAAAGCGCGCCGCAGGAGGTGGCTTTCGGTGACCCATTCGACGAACTCGTCGGTCAGGATATCGGGTGACAGCAGCCGCGCGGGGTTCTCGACCGGCTTCAACCCCCACACCGCCAGGCAATAGTCATTCGCCACGAAGCCGCCGGGCAGCAGCCCGCGGTCCTCCATCCGCCGGGTGATCAGCATGCCAAGCGACTGGTTCGCGTTCCAGCCTTCGAAGGTGTAATAGGCGGTGTAGTGCTTGCCGCCATGCGGGAAGCTTTCGACCAGCAGTTCGCCCGGAGCGGGCAACCGGCTGCGGTAATCCTGCATCTCGAGCCATTCGCGCACGTCATCGGGGAACCGGCCCCAGCCTGCGCAGTCGGCCAGCATCGCTTGCACCCGCGTGGAAAGATGCGTGGTGAGCGGCAACCGCAGCCCGCCGTAGCTCGGGATGGTGGCGGACTTTTTTGCGGCGCGCACCACCACGTCCATGTCCTTCACGCCTTCAACCGCAAGGCTCATCCCGGCAAAGAAGAAAGTGTCGCCGGGGGATAGCTGCGCGGCGAACCGTTCCTCGACCTTGCCCAGGCTGCGGCCGTTCTTGAAACGCACGGTGAGCATCTCGGAATCGAGGATGATCCCCGCGTTCATCCGGTGGCGCTGCGCCTGATTGGGATGCGCGAGCCGCCACGTGCCGTCGCGGTCGCGCACGATCCGCTGGAACCGGTCATAGGCCTTGAGCGCATAACCGCCGTTCGACACGAACCCGAGCACGCGGGCAAAGGTGGCTTCGTCGAGCCAGCTATAGGCAAGGCTGGAGCGCACCTCGGCGAGCAGCGCGGCTTCGTGGAACGGCCCCGCGCAGGCCACCGCCATCACATGCTGGGCAAGCACATCGAGCCCGCCCGGCCGGAAGGCCTCGCCATCGCGCTGGCCTTCATCGACCGCATCCTTGGCCGCCATGGCTTCCAGAAACTCGAAGCGGTTGCCGGGCACCAGCACCGCGCGGCTGGGGGTGTCGAGCCGGTGCCCCGCGCGCCCGATCCGCTGGAGCAGCCGCGAGGAGCCCTTGGGCGCGCCCATCTGCACGACCAGATCGATGTCGCCCCAGTCGATCCCGAGATCAAGGCTCGCGGTGCACACCAGCGCGCGCAATTCGCCGCGCGCCATCGCCTCCTCGACCTTGCGCCGCGCCTCGGTGCTAAGCGAGCCGTGGTGGATGCCGATCGGCAGGTGGTCTTCGTTGACCTCCCACAGGCATTGGAAAATGAACTCGGCGAGGAAGCGCGTGTTGGTGAAGACCAGCGTGGTGCGGTTGGCCTTGATCGCTTCGTAAAGCTGCGGGACGGCCCAGCGTCCGGCGTGCCCGCCCCACGGCACTCGCTCCTCGATCGGGAGCAGGATTTCGACTTCGGGCTCGGCCCCCTCCTCGCTGATAACCAGATCGGCGGCGGCGATTTCGCCATCCCCGCCGTTCTGCGGCGCGAGCCATTCCTGAAAGTCCCTCGGATTGGCGAGCGTCGCCGAGAGCGCGACCCGCTGGGCTTGCGGGGCGAGCGCGTGGAGCCGCGCAAGGGCCAGCGCCAGCAGATCGCCGCGCTTGTCGGTGGCAAAGGCGTGGACCTCGTCGATCACGATGTGCTTAAGCCCCGCGAACAGATCGGCGCTTTCGGGGTAGGACAGCAGCAGCGAAAGCGATTCCGGCGTGGTCAGCAGGATATGCGGTGGGCGCTCTCGCTGACGTTTCTTGCGGTCGGACGGGGTATCGCCGCTGCGGGTCTCGACCTTGATGGGCAGGCCAATCTCGTCAATCGGGGTGAGCAGGTTGCGCTTCACATCCTGTGCCAGCGCCTTCAGCGGCGAGACGTAGAGCGTGTGGAGGCCATCGGGTGGCAGCGCGCCAGCCGAGGGCGCAAAGTCGCACAAGGTCGGCAGAAATCCCGCCAGCGTCTTGCCCGCACCGGTATCGGCCACCAGCAGCGCGTGGCGACCTACGCGCGCCTTCTCAAGCATTGCAAGCTGATGCCGCCGCACCCGCCAGCCGCGCTGCGCAAACCAGTCGGCGATTTCGGGCGGCAGTTGAGCAGGCGGCGCGGTCATCGATGCGACATGGCGCGCCGTGCGCCCGACATCAATGCCCGACGCTCTCCCCGCGTTCCAGCCCCGATGCCGCCAGCTGCGCATCGATCTGGGCGAGCAGCCGCTCGAGGCCTTCGGACGTTTCGCTCTCGGCGCGGGCGACCAGCACGTCCTGCGTGTTCGAGGCGCGCAGCAGCCACCAGCCGTCGGCGGTGTTGACCCGCACGCCGTCGGTGGCGTTGACGCTCTCGACATCCGGGCCGGGCGCGGTGGTGAGCCTTGCGGCGATCTCGTCCATCGCGGCAAACTTGCGGCTCTCGTCGACCTGGAAGCGCATTTCGGGCGTGTTGAGCATCGGAGGGATCGCGCCGCGCAGTTCGGTCACCGATTTGCCCAGCCGCGCCGAGGCCGCGAGCAGCCGGACACCGGCATAAAGCGCATCGTCGAAGCCGTAGTAATCATCGGCGAAGAACACGTGGCCGCTCATCTCGCCCGCCAGCGGCGCGCCGGTTTCCTTCATTTTGGATTTGATCAGCGAATGGCCGGTCTTCCACATCAGCGGCTGCCCTCCGAGCTCGGCGACCCGGTCAAACAGCGCGCGGCTGGCCTTCACATCGGCGATAATGGTCGCATTCGGGCGGGTTTTGAGCAGGTCCTCGGCATAGATCATCAAAAGCTGGTCGCCCCAGATCACCCGGCCGGTGCCATCGATCGCGCCGATCCGGTCCCCGTCCCCGTCAAAAGCCACTCCGAAGTCGAGCTGCTTGTCCGCGACGAGGCGGCGCAAATCAGCGAGATTGGCCTCCAAAGTCGGATCAGGATGGTGGTTGGGAAAATGTCCGTCAACTTCGGTAAACAGCAGATGATGTTCCCCCGGCAGCCGGGCCGCCAGCGCCTCGAGCGCGGGTCCGGCGGCGCCATTGCCGGCATCCCAGCCGACGCGCAGCCCTTCGAGCGCCTTGGGTTCGATTCCATCCAGTCCCTTGAGGAGGCGCTCGACATACTCGCCCATGATGTCGCGCGTGGTGACATCTCCCGTGCCGCTGGCGAACGCCCTTTTTGATGCAAGTTCCCCGAGCTTCTGGATATCGGCGCCGAAGAACGGACGCCCCAGAAATACCATCTTGAATCCATTGTAATTGGGGGGATTGTGGCTGCCAGTTATCTGAATGCCGCCATCCACCTGTTCACTTGAGGCCTCGGCATAATAGAGCATCGGGGTCGCACTGAGCCCGATCCGCACCACGTCGCACCCGCTCGCATTGAGCCCTTCGACCAGCGCGTGTTCGAGCATCGGCGAGCTGACCCGCCCGTCATAGCCGACCGCAACAGTTGTGCCCCCCGCCTTGCGCAGCAGCGTGCCGAACGCCCGCCCGATCGCGCGCGCATCCTCCGCCCCCAGCGTTTCGCCGATGATCCCGCGAATATCGTATTCGCGCAGCACGGTGGGGTGAAAGTGGTGTTGCATCAGGGGGTTCTCCTTGCCGCTTCTTGACGCGGTTGCTCGTATCACGGATGGGAGCGCACCATTATCCGCGCCGGCCTACCGCATTTCCGCCAAACCCCTGCCGCGCGATTGTGTCAATCCCGCGAAGCTGGGTAGAGGCGCTTAGCCAGTGTCCCGGGCACCCGGCGCAGGCAGCGCTTCGAGCAGCAGATCGCGCGCGGCATTGGCCTCCTGCATCGCAGCATTGGTGCCGCCGATATCGGGGTGCACCAGCGCGGTCAGCCGGCGATGGGCCGCGATAATCTCCTCGCGGCTCGCCTCAGCCTCGACCCCGAGCAGCTTGCGCGCACGCAACACCGCCTGGCTGCGCGTAGAGCGCGCGCGCAGGACCTCCCACGGCCACTTGCCCAGCGCCCAGCGGCAGAAAACGCACACGGCCGCGATCAGTAGGAGATATTTCATACCAGTTCGAGCTCGCTCTGGGTGCGGGCGAAATCAGGCAGGTTCAGCGCCTTCACCAGGCTGCGCAGCTCCTGCCGCGCAACAAGGTGGCTGGTGCCCAGTTCACCAAGATGCCCCTTGTCGAGCAGCGTCAGGCCGGACGGGAACAGCTCGCGGTAGATCACGCGCTCCGACAGGCCCGGCGTGACCCGGAAACCGACGCGTTTGGCCATTTCGGTGAGCGCCTTCTGAAGGCGCGCCATGTTGCGCGCCTCGACGTGGCCGGTGCGGTTGCGCACCACGATCCAGTCCATCTCCGGGCGCTGCCCCTCGATCGTCATGCGGCTGCGCTTCAGCCGGGCTTCCCAGATCAGCTCGGCAAAGAAGCTCAGCTTGCGCACCTTGAAAGTCTCGGCGTCGACCTGGCCGATGAGGTCGAAATCGACGAAACTGTCGTTCATCGGCGTCACCAGCGTATCGGCGTTCTCCACCGCGAGGCGGGCGAAGGGATCATCGCGCCCGGGATTGTCGATGATCAGGAAATCGCAGGTGGCCTCCAACCGTCTGATCGCGGTAAGCAGCTCCTCCTGCGTTTCTCCGCGAAACACCTCGCATTGCGGGGTCGGCAAGGTCAGGCGTCGCTTCTCCAGCGTGGCGAGGCGGTTCTCGATATAGCGGTGCATGGTGCGCTGGCGCGGATCGAGATCGAGCGAGCCCACCCGCGCGCCGAGATAGGCGAGCGCCACCGCGACGTGCACCGCGGTGGTCGATTTGCCGGTACCGCCCTTCTCGTTGGCGAAGACGATGCGGTGGGCCTTGCCGGGGATCCGCCGCGCAGGGGCAGTGCTGGCCATGGTGATCGAAAACCTCTCGTTGCACGCTTTTGCCCCGCCGCGCGCCCACTACGCTTCAAAAAGCGTAAAGCCGCGGCTAGGGATGCCCCCGGTTCTAGTGCCAGGGGAAGGCCCGTGCAAATTGCAACGACCCGCGATGTGTTGAGAAATGCGGTGGCGGCACTGCGCCAAGAAGGTGTGGGCCAAAGTGTCGGGCGGATCGCGCTGGTGCCGACTATGGGCGCGCTGCACGAAGGCCACCTGACGCTGGTGCGCCGCGCGCGCGAAATGGCCGATCACGTGGTCGCCTCGATCTTCGTCAATCCCAAGCAATTCGGCCAGAATGAGGATCTCGATGCCTATCCGCGCCAGCTGGCCGAGGATGCCGCGATGCTCGCGGCTGAAGGCTGCGCGCTGCTGTGGGCGCCGACCGCAGCCGAGATGTATCCATCCGGCTTTGTCACCAATATCAGCGTGACCGGGGTGAGCGAGGGCCTGTGCGGCGCGGCGCGACCCGGCCATTTCGACGGGGTCGCCACCGTGGTGTGCAAGCTGTTCAACCAGGTCCAGCCCGATGTCGCGCTGTTCGGCGAGAAAGACTTCCAGCAGCTCGCGGTGATCCGGGCGATGGCGCGCGATCTCGATCTCGTCCGGCCCCATGTCGACGCGATCATAGGCGTGCCGACCGTGCGCGAGGCGGATGGTTTGGCGATGAGTAGCCGCAACCGCTACCTCTCCGCCGAGCAGCGCGCTGCCGCCGCCAGCCTGCCGCGCGCAATGCGCGCCGCGATCGCCGAGATCGAGAGCGGCACGCCGGTGGCAGGCGCGCTGGCGGCGCTCCAAGCGCAGGTGATCGCTGCCGGATTTTCCAGCCTCGACTATGCCGCGCTGGCCGATAGCACGAGCCTGGCCCCGCTCGCTGCACTCGGCGATGCGCCTGCGCGCTTACTGGTCGCTGCGAGGATCGGCGGGACGCGGCTGATCGACAACATGGCGGTTGGGGCTGCGCTTTAGCCCTCGATCTTATTGACGGATTAGCGCCTTCGGTGGCATGCCCTGCCGCAGGAGTGACGCGGGTATAGCTTAGTGGTAAAGCTCCAGCCTTCCAAGCTGGCTATGCGGGTTCGATTCCCGCTACCCGCTCCAGCCCTCCCTTCCCAAACAGCCCCAGAAAGTCTATAAAACCCTTGGAAATCCGAGGGATTTGGGCCCTCGGTCGTCCGAGAATGTCTCTATTCTTCCCGCTGCATCCGGGGCCCTTGGGGGCCACATCGCGGGGCCATGGCATTTCGGGCAATTGGATTGGCCCCCACGTGGGGGCCACGAGCTGGGAAAGGACCGAGGGCCATGCCGCTGACAGATGTTGCGATCCGGAACGCCAAGCCGCGAGCGAAGCCCTATAAGGTGGGCGACACTCTCGGCCTGTTCCTGTTGGTGCAGCCATCCGGCGGCAAGCTGTGGCGGGTCAAATATCGCATCGACGGCAAGGAAAAGAAGCTGGCGATCGGCATCTATCCTCAGGTTGGTCTCGCGGAGGCGCGGCGCAGGCGTGATGCCGCCCGCGAGTTGGTCGCTGCCGGCAAGGATCCGGGCCGCGAGAAACAACGCGAGAAGGTACGGTCGCGCATTCAGGCCGAAACGACCTTTGACGCTATTGCCGCTGAGTTCTGCCATAAGCGGCGGCGCGATGGCCAGAAGGCTTGGGCTGTCAGCACGGCCACACGCAGCGAATACCTTCTGTCGCTGCTCAAGGGATCGATCGGCAAGCTTCCCATCACCGATATCGAACCTGCCGACGTGTTGATTGCCGTCCGCAAGATCGAGCGCAAAGGCCAGCTGGAAAGCGCCCGCCGCACTCTGCAGCTTGCCGGCGCGGTGTTCCGCTATGCGGTCGCTACCGCCCGCCTCGCTTCGGACCCCACGCGCGACCTGCGCGGCGCGCTGACCGCGCCCACCGTCACCCACTACGGCGCGATCATCGATCCCGCCCGGGTGGGTGAGCTGCTGCGCGCTATTGATGGATATGAAGGCCAACCTATCACTAAACTGGCGATGCAATTGGCTCCGCATGTCTTCGTCCGCCCGGGCGAGTTGCGCCACGCCGAATGGAACGAATTCGATTTCGAAGGGGCCTTGTGGACCATCCCAGCGGGCAAAACCAAGATGCGCAAGGATCACCTTGTCCCGCTCTCACGCCAGTCGATTGCGATCCTGAAAGACCTCCACGCCCTGACCGGTCCCGACGGCTACGTTTTCCCCTCGATCCGCTCCCGCAAGCGCCCGATGAGTGACAACACGATCAACGCGGGTCTCCGCCGCCTCGGATACTCCACCGATGAAATGACCGCCCATGGCTTCCGCGCCATGGCCTCGACCCTGCTCAACGAAAGCGGCAAGTGGCACCCCGACGCAATCGAGCGCGCCTTAGCCCATGGCGACAGCGACAGGGTCCGCGCCGCCTATCATCGCGGAGCCCACTGGAAGGAGCGCGTGGCTATGGCACAATGGTGGTCCGATCACCTCGACCAACTTCGCAAGGGCGCGGAAGTTGTGCCGATCAAGGCGGGGAAGAGGTGATCAGCCTGGAGAAACCGCAACTCGTCTACGATCCGCGAGTGATTGAAGAATTTTGACATTGTTTCAGCTTGTTAGAGCGGAGTGACTTGCCCACAACTCGCCGCAAACCCGCATAACTCGCAGGCGGATCATTTGTGCACAAACCGTATTTCCATCGAAATATCAGAGATATGCAACCCGAATTCGCGGGGTAGGGTGTGCGCAAAGTTGTTCCCTATTTGGACCGATGTGATCGACCACTTCCCCGCCTAGTTTCCGATGGCAAAGGCCTTGGTTTCACGCGGATTTCCTAGCCCAAATCGGGCTTGAGGGATAGCCATTCCATCAAGGGTCTCCGGCCTGGAAACCGCGCATTTGTAGCAAATGGCCATCTGGAAATACCAAACTCACGGCGGCCGTCGCGGCGGCGCTTGGTCTAACCATCGTGCGCCGATGGGCATCTCGAGGATTGGTCTGCCAAGCAAGATCGTCGAATAGACTGTTCGCGGAATTAAGCTACTTTGCATTTACGGGAGCGCATTAACTCTTCGACCATCCTCATGATGATAACAGCGTCACTTCGTTACCGAAAATTCCATGCTAAAGGGTTCGTCATGAGCGAAAGGTCAGCTCCCGATCTTGTTCGACTAAAGTTACTGAACGATCAAACGACGCCCTACCCATTCGTAGTTGAACTGCTTGAAACCGTCTTTGGAAAGGCGCCGCTCGATGCGCAACTGACCGCCACGACCGCTCATCATTATGGTGAGGCGGATTGTGGATTGTGGCCATCAGCCGTTGCTGACGCCTTACTCGCCACCGCCCAGGCGAGGATAAATGAGGCGGGACATCGTCTCGCTTTCGGCAGGTCATTAGCTGACGGATACGAGGTTGTCGGTCAGGGGAGTTGCTCCATATGTGGAAAGCCCGAAGGCCATGCACGCAGCATGTACCGGAGCGGGGATGCTAGTATATGTGACAGCTGCATCCTTGATGCCTCTGAGCACCTTTCGAAGACTGTCGCTTCCACCCAGTTCAAACATGCCTACGAAGCGCTCAACGCGCATTTTGGTACATTGGGCCTCTCCGATATCGAAACATCAGTTCGCAGTTTCCCCTTGCGAATGCGTGCCGACCTGCAGCTTGGCTTCGACCAGATACTGACTCCTAACACAATCCGGCAAGTCGGTATCAAGGCGGGCTACCGTTATCAGTCGATGGAGTTTGCCGACCTTTGGGAAACAGGCAATTCGGCGCAGATGATTGTCCCTGTTCAATACGCAGAACTCGACATCGGCGAGGAAAGCCCACGACGATGTGTCGGCACCGCGCTATGGCTTCTTGATAAAGACGGATTGAAGCATGCAGTCTTCGTCTCTCAGGAAGAGGGCATGCGTGGCGATCCGCGCGTCAAGGTGGAGATTGCTGTCCCGACTGGGCAGGCTGGCGCGAGCCTTGTCGCTTCATACTTCCGTGACATGGAACGGGTGATTGAAAAGGCTGAGTCCTATCGAGGAAAAGTGCTTTCCCTTGAGATGGATACCCGGTGGCAAGGGCTTGCAGGCGGGATTACAATCCACCGGCTTCCACCGATTGCGAGGGAGGATGTAATCCTGCCGGAGAAGACACTCGCCCTTCTGGATCGCAATGTCCTGGACTTCGCAGCACTCCGCCCGAAGCTGCGCGCAATAGGGCAGCCGACGAAAAAGGGGCTACTATTCTACGGACCTCCCGGCACCGGGAAAACGCACACGATCCAGTACCTTGCCAGTAGCCTGACAGGCCATACCACGTTGCTAGTGACGGCGGATCAAGTCTGCCTACTGAACGAATATTTTGGACTTGCGCGGCTCCTTCAGCCCTCGGTTTTGGTGATCGAGGATGCCGATCTTATCGCTAGGGATCGCGAGGACATGCGCGGCGCGGGTGAGGAAGCCCTGCTCAACAAGCTCCTCAACGAAATGGACGGCCTGCGGCAAGATGCGGACATCTTCTTCGTTCTTACAACCAATCGGCCCGAGCACCTCGAACCTGCTCTTGCAGGGCGTCCTGGACGTATCGACCAGGCAATCGAATTCCCGCTTCCCAACGAGCAAGGCAGGCTGAAGCTCGCCCTCCTGTATGGCGGCGAGTTGCAGCTTGATGAAGGAGTCAGAGGCAAGATCGTGCAGCGGACCGAAGGCGTGAGCGCTGCGTTCATCAAGGAACTCATGCGGCGTATTTCGCAACGCGTGATTGAGGATGGCGCAGCAGAGCAGCGCGCCTCCGAGGCCCATGTGCTCGCAGCTCTGGACGAAATGATGTTCGCGGGCGGGACTCTGAATGCGCAACTGCTCGGCGCAGGCCGGGTGGAATGACCGACACGTTTTCTACACTCACCGAAAAACTCGCCCGCCATCCGGAACTTCAATGGGAAGCCGGGGATGGCTTTGTTCGGGTGAATGCTCCGGTTTCCGGCGGGTTCGCATTGGAGCTTCAGCACCAGGGCGGCGAATGGACTGTCTTTTTGGGCAGTGGAGGATGGCATCAACACTTCGACGATGGAGCGGACGCGCTGGAATTCATCGCTTGGTGCTATTCAGGTAATGTCCGGGTTCGCGAAGTCTGGCGTGGAACGTCGCTCCAAAAATCGGTGCTCGAAACACAAGTGGATGGCGCGTGGCGGCAAACCAGCCACACGGGCTACTTCCTCGTGCCGTTCTGGCGCAAAAAGACAGAGGTGATTATGCAGAACCCGGACTTGCTTGCGCCTGCCTAGCTGCACTGCCGCGTGCCGGCACTAGGACGCCTGCGCGGCCTCGGAGCAAGCCGCAATTGCGTCGGCAATTTGATCCTGAACATGCGAACGCTGGACGCTTTGAAGCCACTTGTGCAGCGCTGGAAGATAGGCAGGATCACCGATAATCTCGGCGGCCTCGAATGTCGCATATTCGCATTCGTGCCTGAGAAGCTCTTCTGCAATCAGCGGCATCGCTAAAGCCTTGTCACGTGTCGCAAGGCCACTGAGAGCCTCAGCTCGAACGGCCGCATCTTCGTCGGCTGCCGCAGTCAATAGTGCATGGCGGACTTCTGGAGTATCGACCTCAGTGATTGCCACGAGCATGGTCGCCCAGTCCCGATTGGACACATCGTCGTCTTGCATCAGAGCGATGACCCGCCTCAGATTTTCCTTTGCAAAGGCACTTCCTGTGATCGGCACGTCGCCATTGGCGACCTGCACCAGGAAAGCAGAACTCGGCGCGTATCCATGATCCATCTTGGCCCTATATGCCGACACGGGTTAAATTCAGGCCACAGCATCGAGCCCGCTGCGCTGGATGATCGAAAGCAGCCGAAGCGCAGGACCTCCCGGTTTCTTCGCCCCGCGTTCCCAGTCAGACACGAGGTTCTTCGACACGTTGAGATAGCGCGCGAACACCGGCTGCGAGACATGCTCTGCCTCGCGGATCGCCTTGATCTGGTCCGGCGACAGGACGGGCGCAGGCGCAAGGCAGGCCTCATCAAACTCACGCATGGTGCGCTTGTCGATGCTGCCAGCGTCGTGAAGGCCCTCCATCATTTCGTGGATGGCGGCCATCGCCTCGCTCTTGTAGGTCTTTGCCTTAGCCTTGCTCATCGTCTTTCACCTCGACCAATCGGCCTGCTTCAACTTCGGTTTCGATCTGGTCCTCGCTCAGCTCCAGCATGATACTGGCAGCCCTGCGATAGACTTTCAGTTCCGCCGCACTCAGATTCGCCTTGTCGCTCTTGGCGAAGGCAAACACGAATATGGCCCGCTCGCCTAAGCGGAAGATCAGGATCGAGCGATAGCCGCCCGACTTGCCTCCACCCTGGCGCGCAATGCGCTGCTTGATCAGGCCGCTGCCTAGATCAGCATCGATCAGGCCGGATTCGGCCCGATGCACGGCATCAGCAAGCGAGGCATCGCTGATCTTTTCCTTTGCCGCGAACTTGGCGAACCAGCGGTTGGCGTAGATGCGGATGCGCGGGTTCTCAGTCATGCAGCAACGGCCCACTATCATACTTAGTGTTACGGCTCAATGAATACGAGCCGCTCATGCCTTGCTCGATCAGGTTGCCGATCCGCTGGGCTGCCTCGATGACATGCCCATCGTCAAGGTGGGCATAGCGGGTCGTTGTCCGCACATCGGCATGGCCCAACAGCTTGCCGATCATCGGCAGGGTTTCCGAATGGGCGGCGGCATGGCTGGCAAAGCTGTGCCGCAGATCGTGAATGCGAACGCCGGGTAGACCTGCCTCGTCACGCAGCTTGCTCCACAAATTGCCGATGTCCGTGATCGGGCGCTGGGTAGCAGGGTTCCAGAACACATAGCGCTGCTTCTCACGGCGCGGCAGGGCGTGAAGAATGGATGCAGCCGCTTCGGCCAGCCAGACCGTGCGCGGGCCAGTCTTGCTGTCGGTCAGCAGCAAGCGCCTCCCTCGCACTTCGCTCCATTTGAGACACGTGATCTCCGACTTGCGGCAGCCAGTTAGGATCAGCAGGCTGATCGCGGCGCAATGCAGCGGAAAGGTTTTGCCGTGCCGGTTGAGCACTTCCCCGATCCGCCTGAACTCCTGATCGGACAGGAAGCGCTCGCACTTCCGGCCCTTGTTCTTGCGGATGTACAGGCACGGGTTCGAGCCCTCGGGCCGCACACCCCATTGCTCGGCCTTGTTGAACATGGCGCGCAGGATTTCGCCACAACGGTTGGCAGCGCCGGGGCCGCCCGTGTTGGTGATCCGGTTGAACCATTCCTGCACATGGCGTTCTTCGATCTCATCGAGGAACAGGCCTTCGAAAGCGCGGTCGAGATATTTCCGCTTGTAGTAACGGTGGGTGTAGAGCGTGGAAGGTTTCCATTTGGGCGACACACGGTCCCAGTAGGTCTTGAGAAAGTCCCGGTAGGATGGAACTTTGCGCAGCCGCTTGCGCTCCTCCGCCGGATTCTCGCCGGTCTGGGCACGGAGCAGGACGCGGCGGGTGACATCCATCGCCTGCGCACGGCTCAGCACCTTGGCATTACCGATCGTCACGGTGCGAGTGCGCCCTTCCATCCGTGCCTGGACGATGTAGACCTTTCGTCCGCTGGCATAATGCCGGGTGCCAAAGCCGGGCAGGTCGCGCGTCCAGCACGTCTTGCGCAGCTCGCCCAGGCCGCCGCACTTGCCGATGACATGGAGCCGGAGGCTGCCAAGCTCCTCGGCGACGATCCCCCGCAGAGTCAACGCGTTCATTGCCCGACTCCGATCAGACGCGCGATGGAGCCGGATACGCGTTCTGCCGCATCGGCAACGATCTCGTCGGACAGGTGCGCATATCGGGTCGTCGTTTCTGCCAGCGCGTGGCCCAGCAGCTTACCGATCACCATCAGCGAGATGTTGTTGCGGATCGCGACCGAGGCAAAGCTGTGACGCAAGTCATGCAGCCGCACATCCGGCAGGGCCGCGCGGTTGCGGATTTTCGACCAATGGATGCCGAGCGTGATCGGCTTCTCGGGATTGCGGAACGAGGGAAACAGCAGACCGGTTGGTTTCCGATTTGGCAGGGCTGCGATTACATCTACGGCCTGCCGGTTGAGATAGACGATCTTCGCGCCGGTCTTGCTGTCCGGCAGCATCAGGCGCGGTTCCTGCACCCATTCCCAGCGCAGTTGCTCGATCTCGCCGCAACGTGCGCCGGTGAAGATCAGCAGGCGGATCGCCGCGACATAGAGCGGCTGCTCGGCCTCATAGTCCCGCAATGCCGTGGCAAGCCGCGCATATTCGTGCGGTGATAGAAACCGCTCCATCGGTTTACGCTTGTATCTCGGCGTGCCTTTGCAAGGGTTCGAGCCGCGCGGACGCAGACCAAGGCGCTCGGCATATCCCATCATCACGGAGAACACTGGCAAGGTGCGGTTGAACACGCCGGGCCGCTCAACGAAGCTGTCGCGCCAGAACAGGATGTCGCCCTTCGCCAGGTCGTCAATCCGCCGGTCGCCGAAAGCGCCGAGGATTTCCTTGAAGATGGCGCTCTCGTTGCGCTTTCGGGTCGATGGTTTCCAGTGTCGCGGATAGTCAGCCCAGAAGCGCTCGGCGTAGTCGCGCAGCAGGGGCGCATCGCTCTTCTGCGCGGCGCGGGCCTTCTTGCGTGTCGGCAACCCATCGAGCGCCACCTCGGCCAGCTTCGCCCGCGCGAGGCGGCGAGCCGTGGCGGGCGAGATGTCACGGGAGGTTCCCAGCGACACGCGCCGCAGCTTGCCGCGCTGGCGGAACAGGACAAACCATGTCCGCCTGCCGCCGGGATTTACCCGCAGGCCAAAGCCCGGCAGGTCAACATCCCAATACTCGCGGATGCGCTTACCCGGATTGCGCCGAACGATGTTGCCATTGAGCCGTACCCGGTTGCTCGGCTTTGCCTTTTCACCACTCTTACGCCCATCACAGGATTGGGCTTGGGCATGATTCGTGGCTCCATTCGCTGGTAGCAGATAGCCATTTGCTTGCATTGACTTGCTCCTCTTTGCAGAGGAACAACTTCGCGTAACCTATTGCTTAACAATCTCTTTCTGCCGCATGGCGGCGTAGGGTGTGCTCACTGTTCCCCAATTGCGCGGTTCGGATTCAATGCCTCTGACGCCTTGAGCTCGGAACTCTCAGACATTCGCCCAGAACGGAGCCTCGGGCAGGCTAGGCTGTAAAGCCGGGATGGGGTTCGGGCAGTTAAAAGGCATTCAAGATGTCGGCCATTGGCCGTTTGCCGAATGGATTGTCTCGGCGAACAGGGGCATAAAACAGCAGCCCGATCAGCCACGCCAAGACGGCAGCTGTCGACCCAAATTCGGTCGATCACGAGCGATAGATTGAGCGGCTAGTTCAACCCAATGCCGTCATGATGCTTTAAAGATCGCCATGCGACCGCACCCATGATTGGTGATTGGCAGTCTTTGGAATTTCGCGCTTCGGTGCAGGTTGTATCGGAACCCCTAGGAAAAGTTGTGAGGCGACGGATTTTGCCGGCTCTCGCGCGTCGTATGGCGTTCACAGCGAGCCGGGCCGCCCGGAACTTGCGTGTTTCCGGCAATGGCAAGGGCCCATGACGTAAAGCTGTTTCGATCGGAATGCGAGGACTCGGCGTCCGACGCGCAATCAAACAATAAATGCCTCGACCGATCCAAGCCCGTAAAAGCTGGCCGTCACGTGGCTGCCTGTTGAGACCTCGTGAACCCCCGTGATCGCGCCGCTCGAAATCCACCAGCCGGGCTTGAGCCCGATGCCGCGCTGGGCCAGATTACTTATCAGGAACCGCGCCGCGCCGAACGGCCCGTCGAGCATCGTCGCAGTTGTTGCCCGCCCCACTTCCTTGCCGTCGATCGCCAGCGAAACATCGATCGCGTCGAGCCTGTCCCAGTCCGCGCGCGGGATCGTCCGCCCGAGCAGCAGCCCGCAATTATTTCCGTGATCGGAAATGGTGACACAAGGACCGTCGATATTGATTGCGGCATAAGGCGACGAAGCAATTTCGATCCCGATCCGCACCTCGTCGATCCAGTCCATCGCTGCCTGCGCGGTGGCGGGCGGTGGACCGGCTTGCGGGGCCAAGCGCAACATGAATTCCGCTTCGGCTGCGGCAAACCCGCCGTGAAACACGCGGAACGTCTGCGGTTCCTCGCCCGCCATGCGGATCGTGTCGCTAAACGCCGGTCCGACCAGCCGGTCGGCACCGAGGCGGACATCTTCGGGCGGGTTTATCCGGCCCACTTTCCAGCCCCCGACCTCGCGGTTCCAGAGCGAAAGAGCACAGTCCTGAATGGCGTAGGCGCTCGCGAGATCGAGTGGACGGACGCCGGGAAAACGGTCGATCGCGTTGCCTTCCCGCCTTGCGCGGACGAACGCAGTGGCCACCTCGCGCGCCTGCGAAATCACGCTGTCCCTCTCGTCAAACCGTCCCACAACAAACAGCCTTGGCGAAAAAGGAAACCGGTGTCAAAAGCTTTCTTGGGAGCGCCTATCGTGTCTCCAGCGGGCCTTTTTGCTTTCGCAGGATTGCCGACTACAAGGGGCATCGCAGGGGTAAGGGTGAACGAAAGAGACAATGGCCAAGCCGAACAAGACACCGACGATCAACGATGTGGCGAGGCTCGCAGGGGTCTCAAAAAAAACTGTCAGCCGCGTGATCAATCACTCTGCGCTCCTCAGTCAGGACACCCGCAACAAGGTCGAAGCGGTGATCATGGAGCTGGGCTACGTCCCCAACCCGCAGGCGCGCGCACTGGCGCTGCGGCGCAATTTCCTGCTCGGCTTGCTGCATGACAACCCCAATGCCCAGACCGTGCTCAACTTTCAGGAAGGCGTGCTCGACGCGATCCGCGATACCGAGTTCGCGCTGGTGGTGCGCCCGGTCGATCGCCACTCGCCTACGATGCTGGACGATATCCGGCGGTTTCTCGAACAGCAGCGGCTTTACGGCGTGCTGATCCTGCCGCCGATTTCGGAGAATGACGACCTCGCCCAGCTGTGCCTCGAAATGGGCTGCAGCTATGTCCGCATGGGCTCGGCGATGCTCGACGACGAGGAGCATATCGTCGCCTCGAACGATCGCGAGGTGGTGCAGCAGGCGGTCGATTATCTGGTCGAACTTGGCCATCGCCGGATCGCGCTGATCGAGGGGCCGGATGGGTTCCGCTCGGCGTTTGAACGGCGCGAGGGCTTTCTCGCGGCGATGCAGGCGCATGGTCTGGCGGTCCCCTCCGAGGCGCGCGCGCAGGGAACCTACCGCTTCGATTCCGGCATTGCCGCCGCCAGCCGCCTGCTCGCTGCCGCCGAGCGTCCGACCGCGATTTTCGCCAGCAACGACGAAATGGCCGCAGGCGCCTTTCACGCCGCCCGCCAGCGCGAACTGAAGGTGCCCGAGGACCTGTCGATCATCGGCTTCGACGATTCGCCGATCGCTGCGCATATCTGGCCGCCGATGACCACCGTGGGCTGGCCGGTGCGCGAGATGGGACGGGCTGCGGCGCTCAAGCTGATCATGCCCGGGGATGCATCTGCCAGCCAGTTCCGCTTTCCTGCGCGCCTGGTCAAGCGCCTCTCGGTCGCGCCGCCCAGAGCCTGACCACGCGGCCAGAAAAGGACGGTTGAAACGCGCGGCGGTTTGCGGCTATGCGGGTTATGACACCGGTTTCCTGATCGCGGATATGCCGCGACGCCAAGCGAGGCCCCGCGGTGCGGGGCAGGGGAGAGACAGATGAAGATCGCGCTGATTTCCGAGAACAGCCAGGCTGCCAAGAACGGCATCATCCACGAGGCGCTGACGGCCGTGGCCGAGCCGCTGGGGCACGCGGTGTTCAATTACGGCATGTATAGCGCCGAGGACAGCGCCTCGCTGACCTATGTGATGAACGGGCTGCTGACCGGCATCCTGCTCAATTCCAAGGCCGCCGATTTCGTCGTCACCGGCTGCGGCACCGGCATGGGTTCGATGCTCGCCTGCAATGCCATGCCCGGCGTGTTCTGCGGGCTGGTGATCGATCCGACCGACGCCTTCCTGTTCAGCCAGATCAATGCCGGCAATGCGATCTCGATGCCCTATGCCAAGGGCTTCGGCTGGGCGGCGGAGCTCAACCTGCAGGATTGCTACCGCAAGCTGTTCGAAAACGAACCGGGCGCGGGCTATCCCAAGGAACGCGCCGCGATCATGGCCACCAACCGCGGCAAGCTGGCCGATCTCAAGGCGGCGTCGTGCCGCGACATGCTGAGCGTGCTCCAGAGCGTCGATCAGGACCTGCTGAGCGCTGCCATCGCGGGCGAGAAGTTTGCCGACTATTTCTACCCCAACTGCCAGGATGACGAGATCGCTGCCTATTTGAAGGCGCTGTAAGGATGGCGATATCCTTCGACCTCACTGGCAAGCGGGCGCTGGTGACCGGCGCCAATACCGGCATCGGGCAGGCCATCGCGGTGGCGCTGGCCGATGCGGGGGCGGATATTGCGCTGGCCGGACGCAGCGCGCCGGAAGAGACGCTCGCCCGCATCGCGGCGACCGGGCGCAAGGCAGTCGATCTGCGCGCCGACCTGTCCACCATTGCGCCGGTGCAGGGGCTGGTCGATCAGACGGTGGAGGCGCTTGGCGGGCTCGACATCCTCGTCAACAATGCCGGGATCATCCGCCGGAACGACCTTGCGGACTTCACCGAGGAAGATTGGGACGCGGTGGTCGACACCAATCTCAAGACGCTGTTCTTCCTCAGTCAGGCAGCGGCCGGGGTGATGACGCGGCAAGGCGCGGGCAAGATCATCAACATCGCCTCGCTCCTGAGTTTCCAGGGCGGCATCCGCGTGCCGAGCTACGCCGCAGCGAAGTCGGGTGTTGCGGGGCTGACCAAGGCGCTGGCCAATGAACTTGCGCCCAAGGGGGTGCAGGTCAACGCCATCGCGCCCGGCTACATCGCCACCAACAACACCGCCGCGCTTCAGGCCGACGAGACCCGCAACCGCCAGATCCTCGAGCGCATCCCGACCGGGCGTTGGGGCAAGCCTGAAGACATTGCCGGCGCGGCGGTGTTTCTCGCCTCGCCTGCCTCGGACTATGTCACCGGCCATGTGCTGGCGGTCGACGGCGGCTGGCTGGCGCGGTAACCTCCCCGCATGACAATCACCTGCTTCGGCGAAATCCTGCTGCGCCTCTCGCCGCCCGAGCGGCAGATGCTGGTGCAGGCGGGCAGCCTCGACATGGTCGTCGGCGGGGCCGAGGCCAATGTCGCCTCCGCGCTGGCCAGCCTCGGGCACGTGGTACGATTTGCCGGGGTGGTGGCGGGCAGTCCGCTGGGCGACCGCGCGCTTGCTGCGCTTCGCGGGAGCGGGGTGGAGGTGGGGCACATCGCCCGCGCGCCCGGGCGCATGGGGCTCTATTTCCTCGAAGCGGGATCGGGCCCGCGCCCTTCCGCGATCACCTATGACCGGGCAGGCAGCGCCTTTGCCGAGGCGGCGCCGGAAGCGATCGACTTCGCGGGGGCGCTGGCGGGCGCACGGCTCTTGCATAGCGGAGGTATCACCCCGGCGCTCGGCCTCAAGGGGGTGGCACTGGCCCGCGCCGCGCAAGGCGCAGCGCGGGCGGCAGGCGTGCCGATCTGCTTCGACGGCAATTACCGCGCGCAGCTCTGGGCGGCGTGGGACAGCGATCCGGCAGCAATCTTGCGCGAACTGGTGGCGGATGCGACGATCCTGATCGGCAACCACCGCGACATCTCGCTGCTAATGGGCCGCACCTTCTCGGGCGAGGGCGAACACCGGCGCCGCGAAGCGGCCGAGGCGGCCTTTGCTGCCTTCCCGAAGCTCGAACTGATCGCCTCGACCGCACGGCATCTGGTCACCAGCGATTATCACCGGATCGCGGCGCGAGTCGACAACCGCATCCGGGGCTATCAGACCGAGGAGATCGACGTCGCCGGGATCGTCGACCGGATCGGCACCGGCGATGCCTTTGCCGCTGGCGTGATCGACGGCTGGCTGGCAGGCGCGGAACTTGCCGACATGGCGCAGCGCGGGCTGGCGCTGGCCGCACTCAAGCACACGATCCCGGGCGACATGTGCCTGGTCGACAGGGGGATGCTGGAAAGCTTCAGCGCCGGTGCGGGCGATGTCCGCCGCTGACGGCTGGCCCCGCCGGGCGGTGCTGGCGGGCGGCGCGGCCTTGGTCGGGGCGTTGGCTGCCGGGGGCGGTGCTACCACGATCCGCCTGCCGCAAGTGCGCGCGCCCTCGGGAGAATATGTCGGTAGTCTTGTCGATGATCCCGCGGACCGGGCCAGAGTGCTTGCACATCGTTTTGCTGGGATCCGCTACGCCCGCGCCGAGCGTTTCCAGCCCCCGGTGCCGGTCACTTCAAGCGTGCCGATGGCCGCGCAGGCGCCGGGCTTCGGCCCCGCCTGTCCGCAGCCTGGCAAGGCCTATCGGCCGCAAGCGGAGGACTGCCTGTTCCTCAATGTCTGGACCCCGCCGCAGCCCGCCGCGCGCCCGCGCCCGGTGATGGTCTATTTCCATGGCGGCGCCTATGCCACCGGCAGCGTTACCGATCCGCTCAACGACGGCGCGGCGCTGGCGGCGCGGGGTGATATGGTGGTGGTGACAGTCAACCACCGGCTCAACGCGCTGGGCTATCTCTACCTGCCCGAGCGGTTCCCCGACAGCGGCAATAATGGCCAGCTCGATCTGATTTGCGCGCTGCAATGGGTGCAGAGGAATATCTCAGCCTTCAGCGGTGATCCCGGCAATGTCACGGTCTTCGGGCAGTCGGGCGGGGGCGCGAAGATCGCGACGCTGATGGCGATGCCTGGGGCGAGCGGCCTGTTGCACAAGGTGATCACCATGAGCGGCCAGCAGGTCACCGCCTCGGGCCCGCTCAATGCCGGCAAGCGCGCGATGGCCTTTCTCGACCGGCTCGGCTGCGATCCGGCGATCGCGCAGGTCGAGGCGCTGCTAGATGCGCTCGATGCCGGCGATCCGGTGCTCGGCGGGAAGGTCTATTTCGGCCCGGTGCTCGACATGCGGAACCTGCCGCGCCACCCGTTCTGGCCCGATGCGCCGCCGCAATCATCCGGCATCCCGATGCTGCTCGGCAATACCGTGACTGAGACGCGCGCGTTTTATCCCGCCGATGGCAAGGTGCTGGCGGGCCTCTCATGGGACAATCTCGCCGCGCGCATCGCTCCGGAAATGCGGATCGACATCCATCCGGGGTGGGTGGTCGAGCAATTCCGCGCGCGCTATCCGGAGGCGTCGCCGAGCGCGTTGTTCCACCGCATCGTCACAGCGGCGCGCAGCTGGCGTGGGCAGGTAGAGGAGGCCAAGGCCCGCGCGCGGGACGGACGCGGTAACACCTTCGTCTACCAGCTCGATTTCGAGGACGCGCAGCATACCGACGATATCGGTCTGGCCTTCGGCACTGTGACGGCGCCCTCGCCCGCACGCGCGGCGATGAGCCGCGTGGTGATGGATGCCTTCGTCCGCTTTGCCCGCACCGGCGATCCCGGCTGGCCCGCCTATGATCTGGGCCAGCGCCAAACCATGGTGTTCGACCGCGCCAGCCGCGTCGTCAGCGACCCGCGCCGGTGGGAGCGCGAGCTGTTCGCACGGGTTCCCTATATCCAGCCGGGAACCTGATCCTAGTGTTGCGGCGGGTTGGGATAGCTGATGATGAGGTCGAGCGGGGCGTCGCCCAGCTGCCGGATGCCGACCACCGCGCCGCGCCACAGATAGGCGGCCATGCCCGGCTCGAGCGTTGCCGTTACGCCATCGGAGACCACTTCGCCGCGGCCGGCAAGGACGTAGTAGACCTCGTCATGGTCGATCGGATGGGCGCCGATCGCCGCGCCGGGGTGGAGGATGCGGCGGCGGAATTCCATGGCCCGGGGCGCCGGAACCGCGTCCGAAATCCGGAACGCGGTGCTGGTTCCGATCGCGCCGTGCGGCGGGGGTTCCTCGCGTCTGGTGTCGGCCTCGTTGATCACCACCATCGGCGGCGCGGGCGCGGCCGGCTCGCTGCCGGTGAGCAGCAGGGCGGCCAGCGCGGGCGCGATCATTTCCCGCCTGCGCCCGACCGCATCGCCCGGTCGCGCGGCGAGAGATGCTCCTGCGCGCCCGGCTTCTGGCCCGGATAGAGGCCGGCCTTCGGGGTCATGGTGGCGAGGTCCCATTCGGCTTCGACGAAGGGAGCAGCCGCCGCTTCGATGACCGGATAGCCGCCGACCTCGCTCTCGTCGTCGATCACCTCGCCGCGGCCTTCGGCGATGAAGAACAGCACCCGCAGTTCCTCGCTGCCGCGGGCCCACGGGCGCGCTCCGGCGGTCGCGAGCAGCGTGGTCTCGACCTCCTCGGTGGGTAGGATGGTGTAGCCATCGAGGCTGGCGAGCGGGGCCTTGGCCTCGATCAGCTTGGCCTGGGTCTTGCCGTAGCGCCCGAATTGCGGGAGCGGGTTGCCGAGCCGGTCGACCGCAACATTGTCGCGCCCGTAATAGGCCAGATCACCCACCCCGCCGAGCATCAGGAAGGGCAGGCCGGGATCGGTGTCGTTGCCGCCGCGCATGACATTGCCGACCGCGGTGATCTCGCCGGTCACATGCGTCTGGCCGGCCCATTCCAGATCCTGCAGATTGTAATGCACCGCGCGGCGTTGCGGATTGTAGATCAGGTTGTTGACCATCAGCACCTGCGCACCGCCTTTCACCAGCGGGTTGCGCTCGACATTATGCGCCCAGATGTTGCGATCGAACACGATGCCGGTGGCGTTGTCGTGGACCAGCGAGCCCTTGGAGTGTTCGCCCTTGGGGTGGCTCGAATCCGCCAGGCCCTCGGCGGCGAGATTGAGGCGGAACACGATGTCGTGGCTGGTCCCGGCGCGCCATTCCTCAAGCGTGGTGCCGGTGAAGCGCGGGCCGGAGGCGGACATGTTCTCGTCGATCCCCCACAGGAAGGTGCAGTTCTCGATCACCACCCGCGCCGCGCGCACGGTGGAGAGCGCATCGGCCTCCCACCCGCTGCGCTTGGGCTGGCCGTCGGCGCCGGTCAGGACGCGGATGTGCTGGAGCTTGACGTCATGGGTCTTGATGTCGATCCCGCCCTTGATGATCGTGATGCCCGGGGCGGGCGCGGTCTGGCCGGCGATGGTGACGAAGGGATTGTTGATGTCGAGCCCGGTGCGGCCGAGGTCGATCGTGCCGGCAACCTCGAAGACGATGATGCGCGGACCCTTGGATCTGATCGCCGCGCGCAGGCTGCCCGGGCCGTCTGCCGCAAGCGTGGTGACGCGGATGATGCGCCCGCCCGCGCCGCCCTGCGTGGGGTCCTGCGAATGGGCCGAAGCCTGTTGCGGCAAGAACACAGCCAGCAGCGCCAAGGCCGCGAATAGAGCGAAAAATCGGCGCATTTCCGTCACTCTCCCAACTTATTCCGCGCTGCTTGACAGAAACGGCAGGGCATGGCAATTCATAATGACACCGGTTACCAAAATCGGGAAGGGAGAGAGCTGGGGGATATGTCCGTCGCTTGTCGACTTGGACGGAAACCGGTGTCACTCCCTTGGGAAAAGAGAGGGAGTAGGCTTCGTGTCACAATTTTCCGGGATGTTCCGTTTCAAGGCTGCCCTTCTGGCGGGCGCCGCCGTGCTTCTACCCAGCGCCGCCTTGGCGCAGGTGGCCGAGGCTTCTGCAGGCGAGGGTGAAGCCGGCAAGGACATTGTCGTCACGGGCTTTCGTAGCAGCCTCAACGCCGCGCTGGGTCAGAAACGCGATGCGGTCAACTCGGTCGACGTCATCCTGGCCGAGGACATTGCCGATTTCCCCGATCTCAACCTCGCCGAATCGATCCAGCGCATCCCCGGCGTCTCGATTGACCGCGACAATGGCGAAGGCCGGACGATCACTGTGCGCGGGCTCAATCCCGATTTCACCCGCGTGCGCATCAACGGGATGGAGACGCTCTCGACTACCGGCTCGACCGACAGTTCGGGCGGCACCAACCGCGGCCGCGGGTTCGATTTCAACACTTTCGCCTCAGAGCTGTTCCGCAGCATCACCGTGTCGAAATCGCCGAACCCATCGACGGAAGAGGGCTCGCTCGGCGCCGTGGTCGATCTCGCGACCTCCCGTCCGCTCGATTACGGCGCGGGGCTGACCCTCGCCGGATCGGGACAGGCGCTCTACAATGATGCCTCGCGGCAGGTGAACCCGCGCATCGCGGCGCTTGCCAGCTACGCCAACGAGGCCGAGACCTTCGGCGCGCTGGTCTCGGTCGCATGGACCCCGCGCGATATTGTCGAGGAAGGCTTCAGCACGGTTCGTTTTGCGGGCAATCCGGTCCCGGCGACCGGGCAGACGCAGAGCTTCACGCAGCGCAATGCCTTCCAGAACGAGGCCGCCTTCCCGGCCGCCGCCACCGCCTTCTTCCCGCGCATTCCGCGCTATGGCGTGCTGACGTCGGAGCAGGACCGCCTCGGCATTACCGGCGCGATCCAGTTCGCCCCGAGTGAGCGCACCACGATCAGCCTGGACCTGCTCTATTCGCGCTTTGCCGGCACGCGGCGTGAGGAATTCCTCGAAGCGATCTCCTTCAGCCGCAACACCGCCGACGGCATCCGCCAGACCGACGTGGTCTCGCTTGAGGTCGATCCCCGGACGCGCAATCTCGTCAGCGGCACCTTCGACGATGTCGACGTGCGGATCGAAAACCGGCTCGACGATCTCGAGACCGAGTTCAAGCAGGCGACGCTCGAAATCCAGCACGAATTCTCCGACCGTTTCAAGATCCGCGCGCTGGGCGGCATTTCGGAGTCCGATTTCAACATCGCCCGGCAGGTGACGATCATCGCCGATGCGCTGAATGTCGACGGCTATTCGATCGACTTCACCGGCAGGCCGAACACGCCGGTGATCGACTACAATATCGACGTCACCAACCCGGCCAACTTCCTCGTCAACGAAGTGCGCGACCGGCCGCAATCGACGCTCAACGGGTTCCGCACCCTGTCGCTGGAGGGTGATTGGGAGTGGACCGACACGGTCAGCCTGCAGGCGGGCGGTTCGTGGAAGCGGTTCAGCTTCGAAGCCACCGAAAGCCGGCGTGACCGGGTGCTGACCGCGACCACCGTGGTGCAGCCGTTTCAGTTGACCGCTGCCGAATCCAGCCTCGCGCGGATGACCTCGGGCGCGCCGGGAGCGGCGGGCAATGACCTCACCTGGGTGGTGCCGGACATCGATGCCATCGCCAGCCGCGTCGGCCTGTTCACCGGCAACTTCCCGCTGACCGTCCAGAACGGCGCGGTCAATGATGTGGTCGAGAACGACTATGCCGCCTTCCTGCAGGGCTCGCTCAACACCGAGATCGGCTCGTGGGGCCTGCGCGCGGTCGCTGGGGTGCGCTATGTCCGCACCGAGGTGAGTTCGACAGGTATTCTCGCCTTCAACGCCCCCACCGGGACGACTGCGCCGCCACCGGCACCCGTGACGGTCGAAAACGCCTATACTGATTGGCTGCCATCGATCTCGATCGTCCTGGAGCCAACGGACAAGCTGCTGTTGCGCGCCAATATCGCGCGCCAAATGGCGCGACCGACGCTGGCCAGCCTGACGCCGGGCGGGAACTTCAATCCGTTCAGCCAGACACTGAACTTCGGCAACCCGCTGCTTGATCCGTTCCGGGCAAACTCCTTCGACTTCGGCATCGAATGGTATTTTGCGCCCGAAAGCCTGCTTTCGGTGGCGGTGTTCTACAAGGATATCGAAACCTTCGTCACGCGCGAGACCGCCTCTGTGCCGTTCCGCGACCTAGGCCTACCCGAAAGTGTGCTCGAAGGATCGCCCTCGGACGTCGACGACATTTTCATCGTCCAGCGCAACATCAACGGCGAAGGCGGCGATCTGAAGGGTATCGAAATCCAGTATCAGCAGCCCTTCACCTTCCTGCCGGGCGCGCTCAAGAACTTCGGCTTCCTCGGCAACCTGACGCTGATCGATTCGGAGGTGAATTACGGCACGCTCGCCGCGCCCCTGCGCGATCAGTTACAGGGCCTTTCGCGGACGGGCTTCAACACCACGCTCTATTACGAGGACAAGAAGTTCAGCGCCCGCGTTTCCGGGGCCTATCGCAGCGATTTCTTGACGCTGGTTCCGGGACGCAACGGGAACGACATCGAAGGCACACGCGCGACCTTCAACGTCGATGCCGCGATGAGCTATGCCATCACCGACAAGATCAGGCTGACAGTCGAGG
>Ga0315909_10002209_pt1 | contig 25266 bp, 27 predicted proteins | sample LakEriMetagenome_11_FD_203527 | JGI IMG/M metagenome (GOLD analysis project Ga0315909, IMG submission 203527) | Freshwater fungal communities from buoy surface, Lake Erie, Ohio, United States - Buoy 2 MA125 | ecosystem: Environmental > Aquatic > Freshwater > Lake | place: USA: Lake Erie, Ohio...
TGGGCATCGCCATCAACATCCACAAGGGCGGCTACCGCACCACCAGCAGCGAAGGCTGCCAGACCATCTACCCGAGCCAGTGGGAGGCTTTCGTTTCCCTGGTGTATTCCGAAATGGACCGCGCCAATCAGAAGACCATTCCCTACTTGCTCACGGAGGATTTTGCATGAGCCGCAAATCGAAATCCTCCCCACCGCCAGACCGCGAGGCCGTGATGACACAGGTCCGCCAAATCCTCGCCGAACATTTCGAGGTCGGCGTGTGCGTTGTGAGCTGGGAGGACGCGGGCACCACCTTTGACATGGATTTCAAATTCGGAAATTCCCACGCGGCCCGGGCTCTCGCCCGAGACGCTGAGGAAATTCTGTGGCCCATCGAGGCCGACGACGAAGAGGAGGAAGAGGTATGAAAACATCCTGGAGCGCCATCGCCCGCGAGCAAGCGGACAAGGCCCACAAAACCGAAGTGGACGCCCTCAAAGCCAAACTCGCCCAATACGCCGCCAGCGTGGAGTCGCTGGAGAAACAACTCGGCATCGCCCTCTCGCTCGGCAAAACCCGCATCCGCCCGCACCCGCTCTTGGTCAGCATGAACGACAAAGCCGAGGCCGTCGCCATCGCCATGGCGAGCGATTGGCATGTCGAGGAAACGGTCGAAGCCGCCAGCGTCAATGGCCTCAACGAATACCGGCTGCCGATTGCCAAGACGCGCATCGAGAAATTTTTCAGCACCATCGCCCGCCTCACCGAGATCGAGCGCCACGGAGCCAAGATCGACGACCTGGTTTTGTGGTTGGGAGGCGACTTGATGACGGGGATGATCCACGAGGAACTCGCCGAATCGAACAGCAAGACCCCCACGCAAGTCATCCTGTGGCTCCAAGACCGCATCGCCGACGGCCTCGCCACGCTCAAGCCCCACTTCAAGCGCATCCTCATTCCAACCAGCTACGGCAACCACGGCCGCACCACGCAAAAGCCGCGCCACGCCACCGGAGCCGCGCACAGCTACGAGTGGCTGCTCTACCGCATCCTCGAAGGCCGCTTTGCCGACGACCAGCAAATCGAGTTTCAGATCGCCGACAGCTATTTTAATTTCATGGAAGTGTATGGCCGCCGCCTGCGCTTTCACCATGGGGATGGGCTCAAATTTCAAGGCGGCATCGGTGGCCTTACCATCCCGACCGAAAAGGCAATCGCTTCATGGAATAAGAGCCCGAACCGAGCCGACCTTGATCTCTTTGGGCACTGGCACCAATACCAGCAAAACCGGCACTGGCTCTGCAACGGCAGCCTCATCGGCTACAACGCCTACGCCCTGAGCATCAAAGCCTCCTTCGAGCCCCCCACGCAGACCTACTTCCTCCTCGACAAGAAACGCGGACGCACCATGACCGCGCCCATTTATTTATGAGCAACTGGAAAACCCTCGCCCGCAAAACCAACTCCCTCCCGCCCGGCTGGAGCACCGCCGAAGACATCAGCGCCGACCTGGATTGCGAGCCGAACGAAGTCCCCAAAATCCTCGCCAGCGCCATCCGCGATGGATTGGTGGAGAAGCAAACTTTCCCCCACTGGCAACCAGGCAGCCGCCAACTTCTCTACCAAACCGGCTACCGCCAAATCACCGGCAAGCCGCAAGCCAAAACCAAAGAGCAACCCGCCCGCGCCGTGCCTGGCATCCCCGCCGACCTCCTCGACCGCGTGCGCCAAACTTGCCTGCGCTACCGAGGCCGATCCGCCAGCGACATCGCTGACCGCTGCCGTTGGAGAGGCGAGCCCCGCATCAAAGCCACCGCCATCCGCGCCCTGCTTGACACGCTTGCCCCATAATAAAAGTAATGCCAGACGACGCGACAATCATTGAAGGCGATGCCGGATTCCTCGGCATGGCGTCGCGTCTCAACCCGCTCCAGCTCCAGCCTGGCATGTGCCAACTCGTCGAGAACATGCGGCTGGATCGCGGCGTGGCGCAGACTCGCAAGGGGGCCAAACGCCTCGGCGATGAGATCGCTGCAGGCACTCAGCCGATTGTGATGCCGTTTGTTCTCGATGCGAATACCAAGGTTCGCTCGGTCTATGACGGCGGCATCTTGGCAAGCGGCGTCTTTTCCTCTCCCAGCTACGAGGATGCGAATGAATACATCGTCCTCTGCGGCCCGACCTCGGCCTTCCTCTGGCGACAGGACGAGCCCATCGAGGAGATTCCTTACCCCGCCACGGGATCCGCCGCCGACGAAATCCTCGCCTACACAGACGAAGCCTCCTGCGTGCAGGCGTTCAACCGATTCTACCTCCTGCGCGAGGCCGACATGACGCTGCCAGGCTGGGGATGGAAATACACCACCGCCAGCGGCATTACGGTTTCTGGCGGCACGGCCACGGTCCACATTACCAGCCACGGCTATGCGGCAGGCCAGTGCGTGCGCATCGAGGAGAGCGAGACGGTGGCGGCCTTCGCCGGGCATGAATACGACATCCTCTCCGCCACTGCCAATAGCTTCACCATCGCCGTGCCCGCAGGCACTGCGCCGGATGCCACCGCTGGCATCGCCATACGCCGCGTCAAGCCGCCGCTCTGGTGGGATGGCTCCACCGCAGAGTTTGTCCGCGCCGATGCGGGAGTGCCTGCCACTGGTGCGTCCTTCCGCACCCACCGCTCGACCGGCTGGGCGACCTACCTCAATAACCGCCTCTGGTTGCCAGACGGCCGCGACACCGTGGCCATCAGCGATGTGCTGGACCCCGACCTCTACGACCCATTTTTCCAATCCTTCCGAGCCAACCAAGGCTCCAACGACTACCTCGTGGGCATCCACCCGTGGGTGGAAGGGCAGGCGCTGGTCTTCATGCGGAACAGCATCTGGCTCGCCGCACTCTCGGACTCAGCAAATGCCGCCGCCACCGACTTCACGGTGGATACCGCCGTGTCGAAGCTCCAACTCCTCACCGACGAGATCGGCTGCGTGGCCCGGCGCTCGATTGTCACCGCCGGTCAGTATGTGTTTTTCCTCTCCGACTCGGGCATTTTCCGCCTCGACACCCAGCTCGACCTCAAGCTGCGCGGCAATACCACACCACTCAGCGACCAGATCGCCGACCAGATCGCCGAGATCAATTCCGACTACGCCTACCTCAGCGTGGGAAAATGGTGGAACAACCGCTACCACCTCGCCTGCCCGGTAGGCGAAGACGCCGAGGCCAACAACACTCTCTTCGTTTACAACGCCCTCAACCAGGCATGGGAAAGCCGCGACACCTACGCGGTGAACCTCGACGAGCTTCTCGTCGCCGCCTACAACAGCCAGCGCCGCCTCTTTGCCGCCAGCCGCAGCGGCACCCTCTTCCTGCTCGACGAGCAAGAGCGCGGCGACGATGTGCCCTACGCCAACGAGGAGGACGCCTACACCTCCGTCGAAGGCTACCTGCTAACGCGCCGCTACGGATTCGGCAGCCTTAACAGCAAACGCCTGTTGCGTGCCAAAGCCTCAGTGCTTTTGCCGGGCACCGGAGCCTGCGAGCTCCACGCCCTTACCACGGACTACGACGCCAATTTCACCGTCGCCACCTTGGCAAACACCACCGAAGAACAAGAAGACTACACACTCAAAGCCCCTCTCCGCTGCAAGGCGACCTACCTCGACCTTGAGTTTACGACCAGCGCCGAGCGCCCAATCCTGCGCCAGATCAGCGCCGAAGCCACCCGCTCCAGCATGGAACTCACAGAAACCCGCACACTCAACTAACCATGGCCACTCTCACCAAAGGCAAAACCTTCACCAACGGCGAACTCGTCACCCCGCAAAAGCTCCACGAACTCGTCGATCTGGGCACCGTCTCCGGCATCGTCAATGCCGACATCGCCGCCGGTGCAGCCATCGCCGACAGCAAGCTCGCGCAGATCACCACGGCGGGGAAGGTGCTGCCCGCTGCGGTGCAAGGCACGGCAGTGATAACGACCGACTCCCGCTTGTCGGATGCTCGGACGCCGGTGACGCATACGCATGATGACCGCTATTACACTGAGGCGGAGATGACTACGCTTTTGGCAGGCAAGCAAGCGGCTGGAAGCTATGCGCCTTCAACAGGGATTGCGCCAAGCGCTATTACGGGAACGGCTGTGATAACGACTGACTCGCGCCTGTCGGATGCTCGCACTCCTTCTGATGGGAGTGTCACCAACGCCAAAATCTCTTCCACGGCAGCTATCGCCGACACGAAGCTCGCCACAATCAGCACCGCCGGGAAAGTCAGCAACTCCGCCACTACGGCGACAAACGCCAATACAGCCAACGCCATCGTCGCAAGAGACACCAGCGGCAACTTCTCCGCAGGGACAATCACCGCCGCCTTGTCTGGCAACGCTGCTACCGCAACGACAGCGGCATCCTGCTCTGGCAACGCTGCTACCGCGACCACGGCGGCATCCTGCTCTGGCAACGCTGCTACCGCGACCACGGCGGCATCCTGCTCTGGCAACGCTGCTACCGCGACCACCCTGCAAACAGCCCGCACAATCAACGGAGTCTCATTTAATGGCAGCGCAGACATCACGGTCACTGCTAATCCGAATGCGCACACGCACGATGACCGCTACTATACTGAAACAGAAATAACTACACTGCTTTCAGATAAACAAAAGATCAATGGGCAAACAATTTCTGCTGGTTTAAATTGGAACGGTAACACGGGAATCCGGTTTTCTAATATCCCATCGGGGGTGCAAAAATTTACATTATTAGTTGAAATTTGGATTCATAATTACGACAGTTCACCTGGACGAGGAGTGGTAAATATCGGCACAACAACATCTGGGCTCATCACTTGGAACTCATCAGGAGTTATTGCGAACCCTTATTATGCCGCAGTTAATAATGCGGAAAATAGTGCAGGATTTGAAATTACAGGGGGAGTAAATACATCGGCCGAGCATGTTGGCGTGTTTAATTTTTATGTAACAAATAACCCGTTTTCTCCCACTACTCAAAAACGGCTAATATGCGAATCGCATGTCACGCAAAGAAATACTTCGACGGGGGCTATCACAATTTTACAAGGAACAGGCTACATAGATTACACAGGAGAAATTAACGAATTTGTGCTAAGGCCTGTTTACGGTTCAAATGCAGTAGCAAGTGCCGCTGCGCGTTTATACTTCTATTACTAAAACCTATGGGTAAAAAGAAAAAATCCAAACAAGCCGCGCCCCCGCCACCGCAGCAGCGAGACTTTGCGAATGAAATGGGGCAAATTTCTGCTTTTTCCACGAAAAATGCCAAATCCCAGGCGAACATCACCGTAAATACGGCAGGCCGACTCAGCGACAAAGCCGTAGAAAGCACCGGCAAAATAGCCAAGAAGCTCGAAGACAGCACCTACACCGCCGCCGCAAACCAAAACATCCGCGATGCCGGAACCTCGTCCGCCCAGCTCGGCCAGAGCTCCAACCAAGTCGGCCAAGTCGCCGACCGGGTAGCCGCCTACAACGACCCCGCCCAAGCTCGGCTCAACCAGATAGCCCTCGGGAACCTCTACCGCCCCGACCAAATTTCCTCCCAATCCGTCTCCGCCGCCCAAGTGCAAGGCGCCCGCGTCGCCGATGTGGGCCAGATGGACTACGCCCGCCTCGGCCAAGTCAACGGTGTCCAAGGCCCCGCAGGCTACGCCGCCGATCAAGTCCGCGCCCAGCGCATACGCGCCGCACAGGCCGGACCCGTCGATAATGTATCTTCTAACAACATCCGCGCCAGCGCCGCCGAGCGAGGGTTGATGAACGAAGCCCGTGGAGGAGGACTCCTCGGTCAACTCGAAAACCAAGCCTCAAACGATCTCGCTCTCGGTCGCTCACTCTCCGCCGAGCAATCCCGCGACGCCACCCAATCCGCCCGAGCTGCCGCATCGGCCCGTGGCCTTGGCGTCGGCCAGTCTGCCATGGCTACAGAGCTTCTAAATCGTGACCGCTTTGCCACCCAGCGCGAAGCCGAGCGCCGAGGATTTGCCAGCAATGTCGCACAGCAAGGCGTCGGCATCCGCACCGCAGCAAACCAAGCCTACATAGGCAGGCAGGAAAGCAATTCCGGCCGAGCACTCCAAGCCGATCTCGCCAACCAATCCGCCGGTCTTAATCTCGGTCAAACAAACGCCCAGCTTCTACAGCAAAGCCGCCTCGCCAACCAATCAGCAGGCCTCCAGGCACAACAAGCCAACCAGTCCGCCAACGCCCGAGCCCTTGAATTTGCGCAGCAGGGCGGGCTCCAAGCCTCCCTGGCAAACCAGCAAGCCGGACTCTCCCAAGCCGCCGAGCAGGCCCGCCTGCAACAAACCGCCATTGGAGCCTCCTACGACGCCTCCCAGCAACGCGCCATGGCGGATGCAGGCTACGCCCAGCAAGCCGGGCTCGCCAACCAATCGGCCAACCTCAACGCCGCGCAATACAACAGCAGCCAAAACCTCGCCGCCCAGCAGGCGAACCAATCGGCAAACTACAACGCGAATTACGCGAATCAAAATTTCCTCCAAGGCGTCGCCAGCCAGAATTTCAACCAATTCCAAGGCCAGCAAGGCATGCTCGGCTCGCTCTACGGCCAGCAAGCAGGCATCGCGCAAAACCAATACGGCAACAACCTCGGCCTCGCCCAAGCGCAAGTCGCCCTCGACCCCTTCCAACGCGCTCTCGGAAGCAACATCCCCACCGCCTCCCAAGGCAACGCCGCTTCGATGATTGGCCAGTCCTTTGCCAACACCATGCAATACGGCAATGACCTCTACAATACGAACACCAACATGGGTGCTTCCATCTACAACAGCTACCAAAACAACAACGCCGCCCTCATGGGAGCCAACCAGCAAGCCGGAGCCACGGCTGCCGCCTCCCGAAACAACATGATGGGAATGGGCATCGCTGGCGGCGGCATGGCCGTCGGCATGATTGGAGCCGCCGTTATTATCTAACCCATGAAACAACTGATTGCGGAAACCGTAGATCGAATCCACGCCTGGCACACCCGCTGGCCAAACGCCGCCGTGCTTTGGAGCGGCGGCAAAGACAGCACCGCCATGCTCCATGTGCTTCTGCACTACTGCGGCATCGACCTCCCTGTCGTGCAATACCGTGAGCCCAAGCTGCGTGAGCGCTACGCCTACAGCGACCGCCTCATCAAAGAATGGGGCCTCACCATTTACGACTACCCGCCGACACGCATGGCCATCGCCGACGGGCCAGATACCGAGACCGGCGAGATGCGTTTCGACATGCTCAAATACTACCAGTGGGGCGAGACCGCTGTGGTGATGAGCCTCGGCACCGAGCGCCCCAAGCCCGGCGAGAGATTCCTTTGCGGCGTCACCGATTTCCTGCAACGCCCCACCGGCAACTTCAACTGGCCATGGGAAGCCGTATTTATCGGCACCAAATACGAAGACACCGACCTCATCAAAGGCCATGTCCCTCTCGCTCTCGATATCCGCAATGTCCCAGGCGGTCCAGTGAGCCTCTACCCCATGCGCGACTGGAGCGACAAGGACATCTACACCTACCTCGAAGACCACGGCGTCACGCCCGACCCCACCCGCTACATCAAGACCGAAGCCGGATGGGTCAACAACCCCGACAAATCCCTCAACGCCGACTTCTACCCCACCTGCTTCAACTGCGTGGACCGCCATGCAGGCCCGCATGTGGACTGCCCCAAGCTCAAAGCCCGCATCAGCAACATCAGCCACCTCGCCCCCTACGAAGACATTGTTTTCCCCGACCTCGGTTTCAAACCTATATGGAATACGACTGCCAACGGTGTGGAGCCTGTTGCTCCCACAAATGGAGCTGGCCCGTGCTACGGCGCGACCGCTCCGACGCCACCGGCATCCCTGCCGACTACCTCCGCGATGACCTTCCTCTCTTACGAACCGACCCTTGCGGCCGCTGTATCGCCCTCCGTGGCGAAGTGGGCCGAGGAGTCGCCTGCGCAATATACGAATCCCGCCCCCAAGCCTGCCGCTCATTCCAGCCCGGCAGCGCACTCTGCATAGAAGCCCGAACCAAGAAATCCCTACCATGCCATACGCCCCAACCGTAAACGACAACTCCGGCCAGATCCTCGCCGGTTACCAAACCCGCAGCGCCGAAATCACAGCCGCTGGCAACGAAGCCCTCACCAAAGGTATCGTCTCCGGTGTAACCAGCGCCATTGGTGGCATTGCCGGAGCCTACACGCAAAGCCGCATGCAAGCCGCCGGCGGCAAAGCCTTCAAGGAATTCATGGGCGTTGCCGGACCCTCCATGGGCCTCAAGGACGAGCAGCTAAAAATGTTCAAAGGCATGAACGACCAAGACGCCTTCCAAATGAGCCAGATGTTCATGCCGGTGGCCCCGTCGATGGTTTCCGCAAACACTTGGGCGCCTCGCGCAGCCATGCAAAGCCAAAACGCCGTTTACCAAAACCAAGTCCCCGCCAACCAGCAGCCGGTCAGCGCCGGCGGTGGCGGTGGCGGTGCCGCTCCTGCCGCATCTCCTATGGGCGGCGTGAACTTCAACTTTGTCAACTAATGAGCGACCAACTTCGACCCGAGGATTTGGATGCGTTTGCCCAAAGCTACGACATCCCAGGCGCCGTGCGTGAAATGCCTCCGAAGCCCTCCAAAGGCAATAGCTATGACTTTAGTGGTATCGTTGTGCAAAGCCCCGAGGATTTTGCGCGTCTGCCAGAGTCTCAAAAGCAACTCCTGCGAAATATGAAGCAGGGCATCCAATACACTCCCGAGGCCGCCGCTTCGTTCGTGGAATCTTTCAATCAAAAGCAACTGGAGCAATCGACGCCGCAAGCCCAGGCCCAACTACAAAAAGCACAGCTTGACATTGAAAAGGCAACAGCAGAAGCGGCACAAATTCAGCAGCGCAAGCAGGCCGCCTCGTCCGAGATCGCCGGCATGCGCCAGATGCTCGCCGAGCTGAAAGGTCACCCAGGCATGAGCACCTCGGTAGGGGCTAAGGGCATCGAATACAATTTCGGAATGGCAAAAGAACCTTACGGCGGAACAAAAGCCGCCGACTTCTACACGCTCCTCGAGCAGGTGCAGGGCGGCACATTCATGCAAGCCTTCGACAAACTCAAGGGCGCCGGCCAGATCACCGAGCAGGAAGGCGCAAAAGCCACCGCCGCCATTGCCCGACTCAATGCTAGGCAATCAGAGGAAGGATTTGCAAAAGCCCTCATGGACTTTGATGGCGTCCTCGCCCAAGCCCAGGCGCGATCCCAACCCACCGCCCCGCAAGCTGCGGCAACCGCTCCCCAAGCAGCCCCGCAAGCCGCACCGGCACAACCCCAACAACCCGCCACCCGCGTTATCGGCGGACGCACCTTTATCCAACAACCGAATGGCAACTGGATCCCCCGCTAGAGAATTTACCACCGAGGAACTGGATGCCCTGGCGGCCGCGGAGTTGCCGGCTTGGGATCAGCCTGCACCCGAAGCCACCCCCGCACCTGCCCGTGGGCCCGCCATGGGCCCGGTTGCGCAACTAGAGGCCGACCGCGAATACAGCACCGAGGAATTGGATGTTCTCGAAAAATCCACCACCCCGCCGCCTCCAAAAGAATTCACGACCGAGGAACTGGACATGGAGGCTGCCCGCCTCTTCGACGATCCGACCTACTCGCCGACCCGCGACGAGTATTTTGAGCTAAAAGCCACCAAGGAACGCCTCAAGGCCGAAGGCAAGCTGCCGGGCACCGCGGAACTCGCCGCCAAGGCCGTGGGCGGGCTTTTTGTCACCGCCATCGATGCGGTGAACTCCACCGTTTTCTCTCCTGCCGAAACCCTCGCTCAATCTCCCGCCACGCTCCAGACCGGCATCGGCCGCGCCGCGCTCGGCGCCATGCAGCTCGGCGGCTGGGCCAAAGAAGCCATCCAAGGCACTCCCAAATACCGAGACGAAGAGACCGGCGAGTTTTTCTTCTACAACAACGAAGTCCAACTCCAGAACGCTCTCGACTCCGGCCGCAAGCTCCGCCCCACCACCGAGGAAGACCTCAAAGACCACGAGTTTGAGAACTACATCGCCAAAAAAGGCATCGATGCCGAATACCAAGCCCTCGGCGAAAAGACCGCGCCCACCGAGCTCCTCACGCGCCTCATCACCGGCCGCAACCAGCAGGAGACTCCAAACATCGCGCAGGCCGGCGCACTGGAAATCGTGGCAGATCCTACAAATCTCATCCCGCTCGGCGCCGGAGCCAAAACGCTCGGCCTCTCGCGGCTCGGCAAGACCGTCAGCGCCCAAACCGCCGGCGTGATCAGCAAGGTCGCCGGAGGATTGGCCGATGGCGGCGATGCTTTGGCTGGCCGCTTTGCCGATGTGGTCACCAACACCACCGGCCTCACGCCATCGACCGCTGGCAATGTGGTAAAAACCCTCACCCGTGCCAGCGTGGGCGGCGGCATCGCCGCTGGCGCATCCGCCTTGGGAGCGCCTCCCGAGGTGGCGGCCACCATTGCCGGATTCTACCCAGCCTACAAGGCAGGCATCGGCGTGCTGCGCAAGATCGAGACCGGTGCCGGGGCCGCTAAGATCATCCTGCGCGAGTCAGCCGATGCCACCAATGGGCTCGACCAAGCCGCCCGCGCCGCCGTGCTGGCGAATCCCTCGGTGCCGCAGGTCTTCAAAGAGGTGCTGGAGCGCCCCACCAATTTTGTGCCCATCGAGAGCACGCCGGCCCGCCTCGCCGCCGAGCAATCCCTCTCTCCGCAGATGCGCGGCCTCATGGGCAAACTCACCAACCCCGCCATCGTGCAATCGGTGCGGGGAGCCAGCGCCCTTGCAAAGGGCGCCGTGAAAGGCACGGCGATCAACGCCCCTTTCTCCCTGCTCGCAGCCAATGCCGGAGACGACGAAGAAGCCGCCGCCATGCTCGGTGCCGGTGCTGCCTTTGGCGCTTTAGGAGGCGGGGTGGACCGTTTCACCGGTCTCCAGCAACGCCGCCAGCAGGCTGCCATCAGCGATGTCTCCCGCATGCTGGTGGATGTGGAACTCGCCGGGGGCGATGTGGGCAAGATGATGTCCACGCAAACGCCCGAGAGCCTCGTCAAGCTCGCCTCGCTCCAAGGCACCTTCCGCAACGGGTTGGATTTGATTCCGCTGAACGCCACCGACTACAACGCCAATGTCTCGGCCAATGGCGGAGCCGGATCAGCCGGTCTTTTCGTGCAGGCGCCCGCCGGTCAACGCGCCAAAGTCTACATCAACCTCGATGCGAAACGCCAAGGCATCGAACCGCACGAGTTTGGCCACGCTCTGCTCGCCAGCGGCGCTCTGGATGGACAGCAAAAATTCGCCGCCCGCGCCTGGGTGGATAAAACCTACGGGGCCGAAGGCATCAAGGCCCGCGCCGCCGAATACGCCAGCAACATCATCCGCGCCAAAAACGCCGAGGCTTTCCCCGAGGGCAATTTCGAGATCACTCCCACCACGCTCGCGAGCGAGATGGAGAGCCTCACGCAGGGCGGACTCGCCCGGGGCGACATGGACGGCCTTGATTGGGCCCGCGACGAGATTTTCGCCGAGACATTCGCCAAGGCCAGCGAGACGATGGATTTCAATGCCATTCGCCGCGGAGCACCCGCCGGAGGCAATTTCCTCACCTTCGCCGAAGGCATCCTCGGCGCCCAAGCCCGAGCCCTCACCGCCAGCGGCATCCGCATCGACGGCCAGACCGGCCGCCCGCTCGACACCCCCGGCAGCCTATTCAAGGAAAACCCACTCCTCGCCACCGACAAGGCGCTCCTCGGCCAGCTCGGCACCTACATCAACAACTACCGCCAGTGGGCCAACAACCCAACCCACGAAAAACCCGCCGGCGTCAAGATCGCCCCCAGCGGCCGAGCCAGCGACCTCGCCAACAATCCCCAGGTCACATTCTACGACCGAGGCGACGGCGTAAAAGCCAACGCCTTCGCCATCCAGGATCCCGTCACCGGCCAAGCCATCCTCCGCGACCAGCGCGACCTCAACGCCGAACACGCCAAGCTCAAAGCCCAACTCAAAGCCCTCGGCGGATCCAAGCTCCTCGAGCCAAGCAACCCCGTGCTCGGCCCCAAAAAGACAGCCGACGGCCGCGTGACCATCCGAGGCAAAACCCTCCCGCAGTCCTTCGACTTCCTCAACGGCTTCATGCCCCACATCCGCAACTTCGCCCGCCAGTTCGAGCAATTTGGCCAGACAGGCGAAAGCATGCAGGTGCGCTACCACGCCATCGGCAGCGGCGACTCCGGCGCCTTCCAGGTCAAGAAACTCGGCAACCTCGAAGCCATCACCCGCGAGGTGCTCCCCTTCGAGTGGCAACTCACCAAGGCCGGAAACCTCAACGCCGTCCTCCTCGACCTCACCCAATTCCGCAACCGCGCCATGCGAGGCATCAACGACCGCAACGAAGCCCTCGCCCCCTTCAACTGGGAACTCAGCCAGGTCGAAACCGACCTCAAGCAGTGGATGGATAACCACCGCAACAACCTCCCCGGCGAAAACAAAATCGGCACCGCCAAGCGCGACGCCATCAACTCCCTCGTCGGCCTCGCCACCAACTACAACCGAGGCAAAAACCCCCTCAACGGAGCCTTCGGCCCCGGCAGCGCCATCAAACAATTCCGCCTCGACCGCGTAGACGCCGCCATAGGCACCGGCCGCCAAGGCTTCCACTTCGACTACGAAAAAGCCAACGGCAACCTCCTCCCCAACATCCCCGCCGCCATGCCGGACTTGTCAAGAGACCTGCCAGGCCAAGCCATGCCGGATATTACAATCACGCCGGACGAAGCCAAACGGCAGGGATTAGTTGGTCCTCTTTATCATGGAAGCCCTGATTTTAAGGGCCAAAAATTTGATCCCAAATATAGGGCAAGAAATTCCGGCCTGTCTCGAGGTGGTTTTTCTTTCACCGATAATGTCGAGTCGGCAAAAGGCTATGCTTCCAACAAAATAGATTCCGCGCAGTCCGCAGTAGATTCAGCAAATGATGTCATGCGAGAGCTCGCAGGCAGAATGGATAACGGATTAAAAGTGGATGGGTTTGCAGACTCTGCCGAGTTGCCAGAATTCAATTCCAGCTATGTGGACGACATTGAGAGCTTGGGAGATTATTTCGACGAGATTGCAAACAAGATTCCAAAAGACCTTGGAGATCGCCTTCGTGTTGCCGCAAGCAAAACAAACGAGCCCGCAAATCCTGTAGTTGTCGAAGCCTTTTTAAGGAATCCAAAAGTCACGGAAATCAATGGCAAAAAACTTTGGGTTACAGAAAATCCAGATGACATTTTTGTATCGGGAGTCACTAAGCCGCCCCAAGGCCAAGCCATGCCGGATGCGGTGGCTGGAAGGGCAAAAGACATGCCGATGTCAGCTTTGAAAGTGTTGCACGCAGATAGTTCGACTCTGCCAAAACCTGATAAAAAGACAACGAACGCCAAGGTGGCATTGCAGTTGGCAGATGCCGCTGAAAAGCATTACGGCGGCAAAATCACCAGCAGCAATATCACGCCAGAAATCGAGTCTGATCTAATCATCGTAGGATCGGATGAGGCTGAAGCGGCACTTAAAGCAAGCGGCAAAAATGCCGCCAACTGGTATTCCACCGCAATCCAAGCGGCTTTGGCTGTAGCCGGAACAATTCATAGGTCTCTTTCGGATTTGAATGTCGCCAAACAAAACAAATTCTTTGCCAAGGAAAGCGATCCGGTGAAAGCGGCGCAGTTTGCTCTTAGAATTCCACTGGCAATCACATCGCAAAACATGACCGTGCCGCTCAATGCGAGATACGCAAACGAGCAGTTCGATATATTTTCAAAAACAGGGAAGTTCGACCCGTCGAAATCTTACGGAGAAAAAGCAAAATCCATCAGCGGGAATCTTCAATTAGCCAACGACATGATTGATGCCTTTGGCGGAATCACTGCATTAGAGGCATTCGTATCCAAGGAATTTACCGTCCGAGACCTGGAAACCGTAGCGTCGAAAGCTGCCGGCCGTAAGGTTACAATCGCCGGGCGGAAAGAAGATATGGTCAATGGCGCGGCTATTTTTGGACCAAAAATTGGACAAGGTTTTCTGCAAAACCTCATGGGCAACTTTGACCCAGTCACTATTGATCTTTGGATGCGCCGAACATGGGGTCGCTGGACAGGCGATGTTGTTGGAGATGGAGTCACCGCCACACGGCTTGGCCGAATCATTCAAGAACATCGCAACTCTGGAAGGAAACTCCCTGACTTGATCAAGCGGCTCCGCACCGTGGAAAGAAGCACTGGGGTCACAAGCACTGGCAAGCCCAAAAAACCGGAACTCACGGTATCTGAAGATGTGGAGGCTCGCATCGATAATGATCCAGCATTCCGAAAAGAAATTGAAGCGTTCGCCAAAGAGGCCAATGCAGAATTCCAAGGCTACTACAAACTCATCAGTCAACCCATGTCTATTGATGAAGTAAAACGCATCAACAAGGCATTCCAAGACGCGCAGGCCAACCAAGACAAGGCTGATAGTATTATCCAAAACGCTTTCACAACGACCGTCCGCAGGCAGCAATCTATCAAAGCCATGCTTGACCAGAAATGGGATGGCATGTCTCCAGAGCAAAAGAAAAAACTCAACCAAGAAAACCCGCAGAAAGCCATTGCCAAAGATGCCTGGGTGGCAATGCAACACGCGGCACAAAAAAGGACTGAGGTCCTTCCAAACGAAATCAAAAACGCATTGAAGCCAAACTGGGCTAATGCAGCAAAATCTATTGTTTCCGAACTAAACCCCATCGATATCCCATCCGATCTCGACCGCCGCGTTATTAGTCGCGTTGTAAACGGCATTCGAGAAGAAATGGGCCGTCGCGGATACAGCCTCACAAACGCAGATGTCCAAGCTATTTTGTGGTATCCAGAAAAAGATTTGTGGGCTAAATTACGAGGTGAACAAGAATCAGGTCTCAAACAAAGCTATGACGACGAATTCATCAAAATCGCAGAAGACCTTGGGCTTGGATCAGAAGCCCGAGAGGTTGCAAACCGAATCAGAGGCTATTGAGCCACACGAAATCGCTGGCAGCATGACGCCTGCGCAGATCAAGGTATTCGCAGCCGAGCTGGCCAAGTTGATGGCGAAAAAGTAGCTTAGTCTACAGCCCCCAAAACCTCTCCGCTCTCGGAGCTGCTCGGACAACAACGGGCAACAGCATTCTAACCCGTTGAAAGCAAGCAACGGAATTCCGACTTAAAATCCCTTTTCGCGAAAGCGGAGTGCGGGTTCGAGTCCCGCCGCCGGCAGAGGGAGTTACGCCCGCAGAAGCCCATAAAATAAGGCTCTGCGGGCTTTTCGTTGCCGGTTGTTGTTGGTGGTTCGCGTTTGTTGCCGTTTGGTTATTTCTTGCAAAAGTGGGCAACACGGGCAACAGAGTGGGCAACAACTTCTCTCTTTTATGAACCAATTCTTTGTCTCTCCTTACCCGCAGCGGCCGGCCACTCCTTGGAAATTGACGATTCCGCAGGCGGTGGCGGGGGTGCGGATTCGTCGATTTTTTCACACGGAGGCGGAGGCTTGGGCGGAGGGGCCGCGGATTTTGGAGAGGCTGCGCAAGGGGGGGACGGATGCGCTGGCGCTGGCGCCGCAGGGGATGAGTATGCGGGCGGCGGTGCGGGACTATGTGGCGAGCAAGGCGAAGAAGTCGGACAATCATCGGCAGAAAATTGAGCGGGTTTGCGCGGCGTTGATTGAGGCGTTCCCGGGGGCGGTGGCGGGGGTGACGCCGATGGCGGCGGCGCGGTGGTTCTCGACGATTGAGGGCAGCCCGACGACTCGGGCGGGCTGGCACCGGTATGCCTCGGGGTTTTTTTCCTGGTGCGTGGATATGGAGATCGCGGAGCGGAATCCTCTGCGGAAGGTGGAGGCGCCGCGGGCGGAGTCGAAGCGGTCGCTGATTTCGGCGAAGGAGTTGGTGGCGATTTTGGATGAGGAGATGAGTGATGGGCTGAGGGCTTGGTTTCTTTTGGGTGCGTTTGCGGGGCTGCGGTCGATTGAGGTGGCGCGGATGCGGTGGGAGGATGTGGATGCGAGGGCGGGGCAGATCGAGGTGCGGCGGGAGGTGAGCAAGCAATCCTCGGGGCTGCCGGAGCGGATTGTGGATTTCACTGAGCCGTTGAAAAAGCGGGCGGATTTTTTCAACAAGAGGAGCGGACAGATTGTGCCGGAGCATTCGCTGCGGCTTTATCGGGAGCGGATGAGGCTGGTGGAGGGGCTGGCGGAGCGGGGGGAGTTGCCGTGGACGAAATTTCCCGAGAATGCGCTGCGGCACTCGTATGCGACTTACCACTTGGCGCGGGGGCAGGACGCGCAGAAGACGGCTCACCAAATGGGGCACTCGACCTCGGCGATGGTGGAGCGGGTGTATGCGGTGCCGGCGCGCAAGGCGGATTGGCGGGCTTGGTGGCGGGTGTGATTTGCGGTTCGCGAATGGCGAATCACCGCTGGGTGAGGACGGGGGGCTCGGGGAGGATTTTGTTGGGGATGGGGTGGAGGAAGACGACATGCTTGGGGAGGGGCGTGCCGGTGCAGAAGATTTGGTTGGCGCGGGAGCCGTCGGTCCAGCGGGCGTTGATGGTTTGCTGGGTGTAGCCGTTGTCGGGCCACTGGGCTTTGTAGGAGTCTTTGACCAGGATGCTACAGGGACTGACGCCGATGACATCGTTGTTGAAATCGATGATGGCGCCGGGGGGCATGGTCTGGACTTGGATGAGGTGGTCGCCGGTGTTGGATTCGCGCTCGCTGATGATTTGATCGAGCAGGCTGGGCTGCTGGGTGGCGCAGGCGCTGAGGCTGAATGCGAGAAGAAGGGTGGCTAGGATTTTCATGCGACAAAAAGAAGACACAACGAGAGGTCGATTACTTTGCCTTGCCAGCCTGGCGGGAGGATTTGGTCGGAGCTGTTGAGGATCCACCACCGGAGCTCGCTGATGGTCGAATGACATTGGCAGAGGCGCTCTGGGGCTGGCGGTTTCCCAATGTGTCGGTGCTTTCAAGGTCGCGCATTTGCTGGACGGCGTCGGCGATGACAGCGCTGCGGCTGCTCTTTAAGCGGCGGTCCTTGCGGTTGAGTTCTTCGACTTTTTCATCAATCCAATCGCGCAATTCGCGGTCCATGCTGATGGTGAATTTGACAACTTTTTCGGCGTTGCTCATGCCGGACTAGTAATACCGAGTGTGCAAAAGCGCAAGTGGTATGAAAATATTTTTTCGCCCGCCGCGCCTTTGCAGGAGCGGATGTCAAGTGAAATCTTTATGGGGTGAATTCCCCACTTTTCAAAAAAATATTGTTCAGCGGTATGACCAGTAATAATCAGTGTGACCATGCAAGCGGGTTACGAAAAAACAAGTGTAAGCCTTCCGGCGGAGTTGCTGGGTTGGCTGAAGGGAAAGAGCGAGGAGCAGGGAACGCCAGTGAGCCGATTGATCGCGCAAGCGGTGCGGCGGATGCAGGAGAGGGAAGGGCGGAGGGTGCGGAAATGAAGGGGACGATCTCGCTGAAGGAGGCGTCGGAGATGACGGGTGCCTGCATATGGACGCTGAAGCAGCACATCTACAAGGGCTCGTTTCTGGCGGCGAAGCCGCTCTCGGACCGGGGGGGCTGGAGGATTTTTGAGGAACCATTTCGGCGGTGGTGGAGCGACCGGATCGGCGCGACGAGCAACCGCCCAGCAGCAGCAGCAAAACAACAAGGAGTCAAAATATGAATCTCTATCTCTGCCATGCCAACGGTCTTACCGGACCCTTCGGCGACTACATCCACGCGAGCACGCCGGCCGAGGCTCGGCTGAAATTCTACCGCGACCACAAGGTCACGCCGTTTTCGGTGCGGTTTGAACGGAGGGCGAAATGAGCCACCAGGAAGCGATCTGGCTTTGCCAATCGATCATCGAGGCGATCAAGGCGCTGGGGCCGGCGGCGGTGCTGGCGGCGATCACGCTGGGGGTGACGAAATGAGCGCGGAAAACTCGGAGGCGTGGCGTGAGTTGGCCGTGGAGGCTCGGGTGGCGGTGATGGACTACTGGACCCACGAGCATGAGCGCAAGAGTGAGGTGAGGATGCTGAGGGTGGTGCGGATCTTGGACAAAATCCAAGAGCTGGAGCGCAGGGAGGACAGGCCATGAGCGGACCTATGGCTATCGGGCTTTCGATGCTGATCTTTCTGTCGATGTGGTGCTGCTTCTGGGCGGGGCAGAGATCGATGTTTTACCAGATGCGGGACCGGCATGAGCGTCGGCGCCGGTGGCGCGAATTTTACGACGAGGACTTTGAGGACTGAATTCCGGCTATGCGGCTAGTCCCTAACTAGCTCAGGAGCCATGGGGGGGCGCGATTCCCACACAACGCGCACAAAACAAAAATTTATATGAAACTAAACATTGTAACAGGCAAACAGCAGCGGGCCCAGCGGGTCTGCTTTTATGGAGTGGAATCGGTGGGCAAGACGACGCTGGCGGCGCAGGCGGAGTGCCCGGTGTTTCTGGATGTGGAGAATGGGACGGCGCACTTGGATGTGCCTCGGCTGTCGGTGAAGAGCTGGGGGGAGCTGATCGAGGCGGTGCGTGCGTTGGCGACGCCGGAATACAAGCAATTCAAGACGGTGGTGCTGGATAGCATCGACTGGGCGGAGCGGCTGTGCGTGGAGGATTTGAAGGCGGAGAAGAAGATTAAGAGCCTGGAGGAGATCCCGTATGGGAAGGGCTTCACGATGGCCTCGGAGCGGATGGCTCGTTTCCTCAATGAGCTGGACCGGCTGATCGATGTGGGGACGCATGTGGTGCTGATCGGCCACGCGCAGGTGCGGCGGGTGGAGCCGCCGGATCAGGTGCAAGCCTACGACCGGTATGAGCTGAAGCTGCTGAAGCAGACGGGGCCGCTGGTGAAGGAGTGGGTGGATCACCTTTTCTTCCTGAATTTCAAGACGCGGATCGTGGAGAGCGAGAGCGGCAGGGCGAAGGGGCGCGGGGGCAAGGAGCGGGTGGTGCTGACGACGCACTCGGCGGCTTACGATGCGAAGACGCGGTCGGACTTGGCGGAGGAACTCCCGCTGGCGTGGGAGTCGGTGGCGCCTGTGTTTGGCAAGGTGCCGGGGGCGGCCGCGGCGCAGCCGGAGAGGGATCTGGACGGGGAGCTGGCGGCGCAAGAGGGGGCGGTGAATGCGTTTCTGCTGAAGCGGGGGAAGATCGGGGAGGGGCAGACCTACCGTGACATGCCGGAGGATTTCCGCCGGAAGATCGCGGAAAATCCCGAGGGTTTCTGGAGGGCCGTGAAGGCGGCGTAAGGGATGAGTCTTTTCCGTCCCGAGGGAGTCAATGAACGAAATGTCCAGAAATGGCTCGCAAAGCGAGGGATGGAAAACATCGGCCTGCACGATGCGCGAGTGGGAAACAACTCCCGTGAGGTGGAGGAGAACCGGCGCCTGGTGGACGAGGCGTGCGAGCGGTGGCTGCGGGCACGGGGAAAAGGAACGATGGGGCTGCGACAACAAATCACAAACGAAATAAACAATGCAAAACGATAAAAATATACGGCACAGCATGCTGCCGAAGCTGGCGGAGTGCCCGAAGTATACCCCGAAGCCGGGCGAGGCTGGGCCTGCGGCGCAGCGGGGCACGGTGATGGATGAGGCGTTTCGGCTGGCGCTGCAGGGGGACCGCTCGAAGCTGGATGCGCTGCCGGCGGAGGATCGGCCGGGGGTGGAGTGGGCGGTGGCGCTCCTGGAGGACTACAAGCGGACGGGGGCGGTGGAGGCGCGGGAGGAATTCCTGGCGATGCACACGCCGGGGATCGCGCATGTGGGCACGGCGGATGCGCTGTGCGAGAGGCTGGGCTGGGTGGCAGATTTGAAGACGGGGGCCGTGAGGTCTTATATGGAACAGCTTGCGGCCTACAGCTATGCGTGCATGGCGACGCGGTTCGAGCAGGAGTGGACGGCGCATGTGCTCTACTGCGACCACCAGTTGGTGAAGAGCTACCGCTTCACTCTGGATCAAGCTCGGCAGATCGTGGAGCAGATCATTGCGGAGGTGAATGATCCGGCGGCGGAGCCTCGGGCTTCGGAATACTGCCGCTGGTGTGCCAATGAAAATACTTGCCCGGCGGTGGTGCGGCCGGTGGAGAAGGGGTTGGCGTTGGCGGCGCAGCCGGTGACGAGCTTGGAGACGATCCTGACCACGATCTTGGACTCGCCGGAGCGGATGGGGGAATTTTTAGCCCAATGGAAGATGGCGGAGAAGATGGTGGCGGAGCCGGTGGAGAAGGCGATGCGGTCTCGTCTTGAGACTGGCGCCGAGGTGCGGGGCTGGAAGCTGATCGATGTGAAGGGGCGCGAATACTACGACGCGGAGGGGATCGTGTGGGCGGCGAAGCAGGCGAATGCCTCGCTGGAGGCGGTGGTGCTGGCGATGGGCGGGACGATGAGTGGCAAGGCTTACCGCGAGTGGCTGACGCAACTGGGGCAGGAGCCGCTGAATGCGCACACGCGCACGGGCACGGGCTCGAAACAACTGCGCCAGGTGAAGCCGGCGAAGACGAAATAATTTTCCTCGCGGGTCCGTAGGGGCCACGCAGGGGCAAAGGGGGGCTGCGCAATCCCAAAAAACGCAGAACAAACAACAAATTATATGCCTACATACACAGCAAAAAAACCAGAAGCGCCGCAAAGCGGCAGCAAATACTATGTCGAGCCGGGGATCTACAAGTGCGAGGTCTACACGGCGGAGGAGAAGACCTCGAAGCGTAAGCCGGATGGCTCGGGGGGAAACCCGATGATCGAGCTGACGCTCAAAGTGATGCTGCCGAATGGCAAGCAGGGGCCGGATGTGCGGGACTACCTTGTTTTCACGCCGAAGAGCAGTTGGAAGATCGATGCCTTCCGCGAGGCGTCGGGCGAGGCGGTGCTGGAGGGAGACTTTGATCTCTCGCCGGAGGCGTGCGAGGGGCGCGAGGTGGTGGCCATGATCGGCGACAAGCCGGGGGAGAAGGAGGGCGTGCGCTGGAATACGGTGGAATACTACCTGCACGGCGAGGAGCGGGCGGAATTCCTCGGGGGAACGAAGGCGGCGCCTATGGCTCGGCCGGCGGTGACTGCGCAGGGGGATGACATTCCGTTTTAAGCATTATGGCCAAGGCGACTCTGGAGTATGACATGGTGGAGGAGCGGGACGAGCTGGACTACGCGCTGGCGGGGCTGGATGCCCTGCTGGTGCTCTCGGACCTGGACAATGAGCTAAGAAGCCTGCTCAAGCATGGCGCCGGGGCTTTTGCCGGCCTCGATGAAAAGACCATCGAGCGGGTGCGTGAGTGGGTGTGGGACCAGCGCTCGACTCGGAATCTGCCGGAGGTGAGATGACAATCCTTGCCCTCGACCCCGGCACGACCGAGACGGCGTTTGTCCTTTGGGACGGGCGCCGGATCCTCGATGCGGACCACCTGCCGAACGCGGAGATCAGACAAATCCTGATCGGCCGCGAATATGACGCGGTGGCCTGTGAGATGATCGCCTCCTACGGCATGGCGGTGGGCAAGGAGGTCTTCGAGACCTGTGTGTGGATCGGGCGGTTCGTGGAAGTGGCTCGGGTGGAGCCGCGCTTGGTCTACCGGCGGGATGCGAAGCTGCACCTCTGCCACTCGCCGCGGGCGAAGGATGCCAATGTGCGGCAGGCGCTGATCGACCGCCTCGGGCCGCAGGGCACAAAGAAGAACCCCGGCCCCACCTACGGCATGCGCTCCCACCTGTGGGCGGCGCTGGCTGTGGCGGTGTATGCGGGGGATGTGAAGGAATAAAAATGTGGATACTACCAAAGAATTTACAGCTATCGAGTGGTGCGCCGGATACGGCGGGATTCATCTCGGACTTAAACGAGCAATCCCAAATCTGCGCGTCATCGCTTATGGCGAGATCGAAGGCTTCGCCTGCGCGAACTTGGTTGCAAAAATGGAAGCGGGACTCTTGGACCCAGCACCTCTCTGGACGGATATTAAGACCTTCCCATGCGAGGACTTTCGTGACCGAGTGGACCTCCTTGTGGCCGGTTACCCCTGCCAGCCATTTTCCGCAGCCGGAAAGCGACTCGGCACAGAAGACCCTCGCCACCTCTGGCCACACATCGCCAGATCAATACGAGTTATTCGACCTCGACTATGCTTCTTTGAGAATGTCGAAGGACACATCTCCCTCGGACTCCGAGAAGTCATTGGAGAGCTGGAATCAATCGGTTACAAAGCGGCGTGGGGAATATTCAGCGCGGCTGAAGTCGGCGCACCGCACCAGCGCAAGCGGGTCTTCATCTTGGCCTACGACCAACGCACGAGATTGGAAGGATTCTGTCAATTCAGTTCCGCCATCAGTAGGTCAGACTCGAGGTCACAGCCTTGGAATGGCTGTAGCGGAGAAGAATTGGCCTACGACAGCAGCGCGGGATTACAAAGGAACATCTCCCAATTACTTAATGCGCAAGGATGGGAAGAGTCGAGCGGATCAGTTAGCTGTTGCGGTGGATTTGGAAGAACAGGTGAATTGGCCCACCCCAACGGTGCAGGAAGCGGGCAAGATTGGCAATCAAGCCAATCATGGCCAATTAGCTTTAAGCAATCACCCCGCGATTCGCGGAGAAGTGAATCGGGACAAATACGACAAGGGCAAGCATGGCCTTCCCGCCCCGGCCAACCCCAGCACGGATGGGAGCCGCCCAGAGTCGTGGGCAACGCCAGAGTGCAAGAACCATGTAGGCTATCAAGTGGATCGGACAGGAGCGATGTGGCCACGGCTTGGGAGTCAAGTGGCAGGCAAGCTCAACCCTCGATGGGTGGAGACGCTGATGGGACTGCCGGTGGGCTGGGTTATGCCGAGTTGTGCGTCACCTGTGACAATCGAACCGACGAGCTACGCCTCCTCGGCAACGGAGTCGTGCCTGCCACCGCAGAGCGAGCTTTTCGCGTTTTAATAGAAGAACTTATTTAATGCAATACCCTGAGAAAGAGAGCGCCGTCGTCGGCTCTATTAGTGTGGCTGGATTCGCCGGCGTGCCGAGGTCGGCGATTGTGGACCCCGATAGTTTTGTCTCGGTGCTGAATGGCGTTTACTACGCCGCGGCGCACCGGCTGCACTATGCCAAGAAGGCCACGACGGGCACGACGATCCTCGAGGCCATCGAGCGGGATCCGTTTTTGCTGAAGGTGGCGGAGCGGACGGCGCAGGAGTCGGGCATGGTGTGCTGGCGGGATGGCTTGGTGATGGCGGACTCGTCGCTGGCTTACAACCCGGCGGGTGGCGCGGTCGTGTCGGAATACCTGGCTGACATCGCCTCGGCGGCCGCGCAGCGCAAGGCGACTAAGATCGGTCAGCGGTTGGCCTCGGGGGATATGCCTGTGGCGGAGGCGCTGGAGGAGCTCAAGACGCTGGCGAAGCCTCGGGCGTCGATGGTGGGCGTGGAGATGCATACTTTTGAGGAGTTGTGGAGTTACAAGGCGGAGGACGATTCGAGCACGCTGGTGGGGAACCGCTGGCTGTGCCGTGGCGGGCAGCTGCTGCTGCTGGGGCAGTCGGGCATCGGCAAATCCTCTTACACTCTCCAACAGGCGATGACTTGGGCGCTGGGGATGCCGTTTTTTGGGATGAAGCCGAAGCGGCGGCTGCGGTGCCTGATCGTGCAGGCGGAGAATGATATGGGGGATATGGCTGAGGTGGTGCAGGGCGTGATGTCGTATGTGGTGGCGCAGTCGAAGATGACGCAGCGCGAGGCGGTGGATATCCTGCGGGAGAATGTGATCGTGGCGCGGGTGACGGCTCAGACGGGTGAGGCGTTCATCGAGGTGATTCGGGAGTTGATTGCGAAGCACGGGCCGTTCGACCTGGTGTATGGGGATCCGTTGCTGTCTTTCATCGGGGACGATATCTCGCAACAGGCGGTGGCGAGTCACTTTCTGCGGGAGCTTTGCAACCCGTTGGCCTTTGAGCATGGGTTCGCATGGGTGTGGAGTCACCACACGGGGAAGCCGCAGAGCGACTCGAAGAGCCGGGCGCATTGGAATGCGAATGACTATGCCTATATCGGGCTGGGATCGAGTGAGCTAACGAACTGGGCTCGGGCGATCTGCGTGCTCCAGACGACGAAGCATGAGGGGATCTTCAAGGTTCTCCTGGCGAAGCGGGGCAATCGGGCCGCCGTAGTCGATAACCACGGCCATCCGACCACAGACATCGTGATCAAGCATGCCGACAAGGGATTGCATTGGGAACCGGCAGAACTCCCCGAGGAGACCCAAGAAGAGGGCAAGTCGCAGGGCAAGTCCGGCAGGCCGTCCGCACTCAACGAGGTGCAAGAATTTGAGATCGTGACCATGCACGCCAATTGGCCAGACAACACCCGAGGTTTTTATTCTGCCGCCATGAGCAAATACAAGGTCTCTCACGACACCATCAAGCGGGTCCTAGACAAGAACACTCAACCACAGAAAGCCGCCGCCTGACTATGTTTTTCCTGCCTCCGCAAAACCTCCGCAAAACCTCCGCAATATTCCAATTCTGCGGAGCATGGATGACCTCCGCAAAATTACCTCCGCAAAATCCCCCTAAGAAGGGGGGATTGTTTTGCGGAGGAGTAATTTTTCGGAGGGGTCATTTCCAACCATCAAAATCCGCAAAATAGATTATGCGGAGCAATAATATGAACCACCCCAAAAAACCTATCGACCCATACATCGGGTGCCAAGCCTGCGGCCGCGAATGGCAGGACCACCCAGGCATCTCGCACACCTGCCGCATGGCCTCCGACCTAGCCGACTATCTCCGCTGGGCGCTCAACCACATCGAGCCGCCCGAATACAACCGCGATATCGGCGAGCAGGAGGTCTACTTCCACTCCCTTGAGGAAGCCCGGCGACTCGTCGTCGAGGCCAGCAACTGGTAGGCTCGCTTATGAAACCCAAACGATCCGCCAAACCCGAGACAAAGCACAGCATCGCCACCAAGCTGGCCGCTGATTTCCATGTCAGCGTCCAGACCGCCACCCAGTGGTTCGATGCCGGTTGCCCGATGGATTACGAGGAGGCCAAGGAATGGAAGCTCCAGAAACGCGCAGAAGCCCCGATCAAGTCCGAGATGGGGTCAAGGCCCAATAAGCTGGAAAAAGCCCTAGAACAGGCCGCTGCGTGCGAAGAAACGGTCAACTGGGATGCGATGTCCACGCAGTTTCGCCAGATGTGCGACAT
>Ga0315909_10002210_pt1 | contig 25264 bp, 19 predicted proteins | sample LakEriMetagenome_11_FD_203527 | JGI IMG/M metagenome (GOLD analysis project Ga0315909, IMG submission 203527) | Freshwater fungal communities from buoy surface, Lake Erie, Ohio, United States - Buoy 2 MA125 | ecosystem: Environmental > Aquatic > Freshwater > Lake | place: USA: Lake Erie, Ohio...
AGGCCCCACGCGGCAACGAGGGTTAGTGCTGCCGCAGCATTGGCGGCATTGATGCGTCCAGGCATCGCAAGATGCAGCTCCGCCTTCACACCGTTAATCAGGACCTCGTGCTCGGAGTAGGCATCGAATCGGGCGACCTGTAGTCCAGCAGCGGCAGCCGCTTTGGCGAATGGCTGCACGGCAGGATCGCTCGCATGCACCACAACCACACGGGGCAGTTGGCGCGCACGACTCGCTGCACTCCCCAAAGTTCTCGCCACGAGCTTTGCCTTGGCGGCGCGATATTCATCAAGGGTTGCGTGGAAGTCAAGATGGTCTGGCGAGAAGGTCGTATAGATGGCTGATGCGAAGTTAATCGCGCCGACGCGCTCTAGCTGTAGGCCGTGGCTCGTGCTCTCGACAACGGCCGCCTCGTCGCCTGCATCCACCATTTCGCGCAGCGCGCGCTGCAAGGCGGGAGCCTCCGGCGTGGTCTGATGCGCCGCGGCCGCTCGCTGTACGCCGCCAACACGACTGATCGCCGTCGAGATGAGTCCGGTGCGCAGGCCTGCAGCGGTCAGCGCTGTTGAGAGGAACGTTGAGGTGGTGGTCTTGCCGTCTGTTCCCGTTACGCCGATCGCAAGAAGCTCTTCAGCCGGGTCGCCCTCCCACCACGCAGCTGCAGCCGCTAGGGCGGCACGCGCATCGCGAACGAGGATGTGTGGCACGCTCGCCGCTACGGGCCGATCAGCGATCACCGCAACTGCACCACGCTGTACCGCGTCATCAATGAACGCCAAGCCATCCTGAGACCGCCCAGGGATAGCCACAAACACTCCACCCCGAACAACCCGACGAGAGTCGTGTGCTGGAGCGCTCTGGATCTCCACGGTGGTGGCGCTCCCTGCCATTAGCAGCTGCGCGTCTGCCAAACGTGCCTCCAGGTCTCGAAGCAAGCGGCCAGCCATCAGCGAGTGATCCCCGCTTCGACGTAAGAGCGAATGGCTTCGTGGCTTCTATTCACGACGAGACTTCGCCCCGAAGGAGCAGCGCACGAGCCTTCGGCGGGAGTTGCGAGGCAACTAACCTCAACACTGGCAGCGCCTCTTGTCGCCGAGCGAGAACTGTTAATCCAACGTACGTGGCTAGCCCCACGATCGTTCCAACGCCCGCCGCAGCGGTGCCTGCGAGCACACCGACCTCGCGCGCAGAGTCCATGAATGGCGATGTAACGAGAACAGCCAAGCCGGCGGACACGAGGGATGCAACTACGGCAAAGATGACCATCTTGAGAATGGTAGCGGCGTGCACAATCTGCGACCGACGTGCCAGGAGCCAAACCAGCGCAATAGCCTGAATCCAAGTCCCAAATGGAAGGGCCATAGCGATGCTAGAGAGTCCAAACGGCGGGAACCACAGCGTGGCAAATCCGAAGATGACCAAACATCCGCAGACCTCAGCGATCGTCGGTCGCAATGTATCGCCTAACCCATAGAAGAGTCGGATAGCGACGGAGATGATTCCGTGCGCGACAAGGCCAAGGAGTAGCAGACGCAGAAGGTCGGCCGTGGCTGCGACAGACAACACTTCAATGCTCCCCCCAACAACGAGCCTCACCGCGTCAAAGGCGAAGAGCGCTCCGAGCGCTGCGATCGGCGACATCATCCAGACCACCGTGCCGATGCTGAGGGTTGCGATCGTGCGCACCCGTACGAAATTGCCGCGCGCGGCATGTGCCGCCACCTTCGGCAAGATTGCCATCCCAATGGAGGAGGTCACCAGAGCGAGCGGTACCTGCATCAACGTGAATGCGTATGACCAGACGGTGATCGCGCCTGGGCCGCTCGATCCAGCGAGGGAGATGAGGTATGCGAGCAGGAGCTGGACAAAGAGCACGGAGCCAACCCGAGGAAGGAGCGAGCGAAGAGCATCCCGCAGCAACGGGTCGCTGAAATCGGGACGTGCTGGTCGAAGTGTGCTTCGCATGAGAACCGCCCCCGTAACGAGCAGCACAGCAACCGCACCCACCGCTGTCCCAATCGCTGGACCATAACCAGCGGCTGCGCGTCCGCCAATCAGCGCTCCGCCGATGGTCCCGGCGCTGTAGAGGAGTCCCGTGATCGCTGAGGTGCCAAATCGGGAGCGCGCTGCGGCTGCACTGGAGCAAACCGCAGAAAGTGCGAGTGCGATGGTGGCAACGTAGAGAATGATGCTGAGGTCTGCCGCTTCGTTTTGTTGGCCGACCGGCAGGCCGGCGACCAGCACAGCGCTCAATGTCTTGGCGACAATCACGATGACGACCCCGAAGAGGATAAGTAGCAGAAGCATCACAACGAGCACGGAGCCCACTAATCGCTGAGCGCGAAGATCCTCCCCTCGCTCCAAAAGGGAACTGAGCTGCGGCACGAGTACGGTTGCAATCGATCCCGCGGCAATGAGCGCGAAGACGATGTCGGGAATACGGAATGCGGCGAGGAATGGGTCGAGCGTCCCTGTTGCCCCGAAGACGGCAATGAGCACGGTGATGCGCGCCCAACCAGCGATTCGAGAGGCGAGTGCGCCCGCAGCCAGAATTGAACTACTTCGTGCCGTGCTTGCACGAAGGATTGGCGCAACGGTACGCCGCTTCATGGCTTCGCCCCGGCACGCCGCGCGCGTGGATGTGCGGACTTGTACAACCCGCGTAGGCGTGTGGTCGATACATGGGTGTACACCTGCGTCGTTCCAAGACTCTCGTGTCCGAGTAGCTCTTGCACGACACGAAGGTCCGCACCACCGTCCAGGAGGTGCGTTGCAAATGAGTGACGCAGCGTATGAGGATGAAACGCCTCTGGGAGACCGGCGGCACGTGCGATGTCGTCGAGTCGTGCACGGGCACCACGCTCTCCGAGCGCTCCGCCGTTGCGATTCAAGAAGAGTGCAGAAACTTTGGTCGCAGCGAGATCAGCGAGTGCGGGGCGGCCATCTGACAGATACGACTCAAGCGCGCGACGGCATGGCGCCCCGAAGAGTGCGACGCGCTGCTTGTCGCCCTTCCCCGTCACCTTCACCTCGCCACGGCCGAGCTGCAGGTCGCTCATGCTGATCGCAACCACTTCAGCAATGCGAAGTCCGGCGCCGTAGAGCAACTCAATGAGTGCGGTATCGCGCAGGGCCAGCGCAGCTGAGGTACCGATCGCGGCCTGTGCGATGAGCTGCTCGACCTGCGCTTGTGACAAGACATCGGGGAGGCGCTTCTCGCGCTTCGGTCGGGCGAGTGCATGCAGCGGATCCTTCGCCACACTCCCCTGCCGCACCCAGAATCGGTAGAAGGTGCCGAGAGCGGAGAGCCGCTGCTGCACGGTTGAGCGCTCTCCATCCTCACTGAGGAGGGCGATGTAGCGACGCAGGTCTGCGCGGCTTGGCGTGCGCCAATTGATCCCCTCGGCGTCGTACCAGGCAACAAGGCGCTCCACCGCCGTGCGGTATGAGCGCTCCGTTGCGGCCGAGAGTGCGCGTGCGCGCAGGTGCATGATGAACGGGGCGATGCGTGGGTCAGTGACGGCAGAAGAGAGCGACGCCGCGGGAGCCGATTCGCGGCCCCGAGCCATTAGACCGTCTCCACCTGTTCAGCCGGCGCCTCCGCGACCGACTCAATCGCGACAGGTTCCGCCGCGGGATCCTTACTCTTCGCCTTTGCTTTGGCCTTTGGTTTCGCCTTGGCCTTCGGTTTGCTCTTGGCCTTCGGCTTCGCCTTGCTCTTCGCTGCGGCCTTTGCGTCACCACCGGCGGCGGCAGCAGCACCGCGTCGCGGACGCTTCGGCACCCAGGCGAGCGGATCAGGCTCGCCGCCCGCAATCACCGAACCGACGACAACCACCTCTGGAAGGGTTACGCGGGCGCCGCACTTGGTGCAGATGCCGCCCTCGTCGTCTTTGCCGATCACGGCGCCGCACTCGGCATGTGTCGCACCCGAGGGGCGCGGTCGAATCGTCTTGCAGTCGGGGTAGCGATTGCATGAATAGAAGTAGGTCCCGCGCTTGTTGTTCTTCTTCGGACCAAGCTTGCCGCCGTGCTCCACGCCGCACACTGGGCAGAGCGCATCAAACTCCAGCTTGAACTCTGCAGGTACCTCAGCCTTCGGAATGTACTTGCACTCTGGGTATCGGTCACAACCGAGGAACCAGCCGAAGCGGCTCCGTCGCTGCGCCATCTTGCCGCCGTGCTCCGCGCCGCACATTGGGCACGGGAGGCCAGCACCCTCAAGCGTTGGCGTGTCACCTGATGGCGTGTCATCGCCGATTACCTTCGAGAGCGACTTGCGCTCGGCGTGTTCTGGATACAGCGTGCAGGCGAGGTACCAACCGAATCGGCCGAGGCGCTCCTCCATTGGATGCCCCTCGGAGCACTTCTCTTCGCTGGCACGGTTGCGGAACTCTCCAGCGCCGATTGACTGCGCCTTCTCAAGAACGAGTGGATCAAAGGTGCTCCAGAACTTCTGCAGCACATCGCGCCAATTCGCGCGCCCCTCTGCGACGGCGTCCAGCTCCTCTTCCATGCCGGCGGTGAAGCCGAGGTCAACGAAGGTAGAGAAGTGCGTGGTGAGTAGGTCGCAGACCGTTTCGCCAAGTCGCGTGGCGCGGAGGCGATTATCTTTGTCGCGGTCAACGTATTCGCGCTCTTGAATGCGCTCAATGATGGCGGCGTAGGTTGATGGTCGACCGATGCCGTGCTTCTCTAGCTCCTTGACGAGCGTTGGCTCGGTAAAACGCGGCTCAGGCTTTGTCGCGTGTGGCACACCCTCAACCGTTGCAACGTTCCCCTTTGAACCCTCTGGCAGGTCGGGAACCTTCGCTTCGGCATCTTCGTCTTCGTCATCGCGACCTTCGAGATACACAGCGGTGAAGCCCGGCTCAAGTGTTCGCGTCGCAACAGTTTTTAGGCGATCACTCCCTGCGCTCCAGATGAGGGTGGTAGATGCGGAGAGCTTGTCGGGCATCTGCGACGCAATCGTGCGGCGCCAGATCAACGTGTAGACCTTCAGCTCGCGCTCGTCGATGTATGGCGCAGCAAGTTCGGGGGTGAGGGCAAGATTGGTTGGGCGAATCGCTTCGTGCGCCTCTTGTGCGTTCTTCGACTTTGAGGCGTACTGGCGGCCACCCTCAACAACCATCTCTGGGCCGAATCGCTCGCGGATCACCGCCGAGGCGTCACTGATGGCCTGCTGGCTCAGCGTTGGTGAATCGGTACGCATATAGGTAATGAGACCGGTGCGTTCGCCGCCGATCTCCACACCTTCGTAGAGCTTCTGGGCGAGCTGCATCGTGACGCGTGAGCGGAAGCCGTGCTTGCGACCCGCCTCTTGCTGCAGTGTTGAGGTGGTGAATGGTGGAACCGGGCGCTGCTTGCGCGTCCCCTCGCTGCGCTCCACAACGACGGCATCAGCGCCATCGAGTCGAGCGACGGCGGCTGCCGCCACCTCTGGATCAAGCTCAAGAATCTCCCCCTTCTCGCCGATGAGGGTGGCGGGGACGATCAGGTCGCTCGCGGTGGCTGGGCGGATCCCGATCTCAACGGTGGTGTAGTGGCGTGGAATAAAGGCGCGGATGGCGCGCTCGCGCTCCACGACCAGGCGAAGTGCAACCGACTGCACCCGTCCAGCTGAGAGCTTCGGCTTGACGAGCCGCGAAAGGAGCGGCGAGAGGCGATATCCGACGAGGCGATCCAAGATGCGCCGCGCCTGCTGGGCGTTCACAAGGTCGAGGTTGATGGCGCGGGGATGGGCAAAGGCCTCGAGGATGGCGCCCTTGGTGATCTCGCTGAAGGTCACCCGATGTCGGTCCGCCTCAGGGATGCCGAGGGCCTCCGCCACGTGCCAGGCGATCGCCTCCCCTTCGCGGTCAAGGTCGGTTGCCAGCCAGACGGAGGTTGCCTTCTTGGCGGCACGAGTGATGTCATCAAGGCGCTTCTGCTTGTCTTCAATGATCTCGTAGACCGGGGTGAAGCCGTTCTCCACGTCAATGGCCATGCTCCCCTTCTTCGTCTTCTGGGGGAGATCCCGAATGTGGCCATAGGAGGCGAGCACCGTGTAATCGGGGCCGAGGTACCGCTCAATCGTCTGGGCCTTGGCCGGCGACTCGACGATAACGAGGTTGGTGGCTGCCTTTGTCATGGGCGAGAGCGTAGCACCGCCCCAAGAACGCGCCGCCAACGCCCGCCGCGCTGCTCAATCAGCCCACGCAGGCTCAGGAGGGTCAGTGCCGCGACCAGCGCCCCCGGTAACTCCGCCGAAAGGCCGCTTAAGTCACCCTCGACGACCCCCTCAGCGCCAGCTGCATCAAGTCTCTGCAGGATTTCCTGCTGTAAACCAGATGCCTCAACGTGAGTTGTGCCCGTTGCGACACGCGGATCGCCAGAAGGGTCGTCAAACTGCCCGTGCAAGGACAGCGCACAGACAGCAAGCCAGGCGCGGAGGTCGGCTTCCCCCGAAATGAGCACGGGTGAGCGCTCTTCCGTGAGACGCAAAGACAACTCCTGCGCTCGCTGGAGCCAGCGGAGTCCCCCCTCCGCGCTCTCTGCGCTGTATGGGGCGCTCACAACCGCGACTGGAAGCCCAAGCCCTACCGCCGATTCAGCGGTAATCAACGCCCCAGAGCCTTCCGGTGCCTCGACGACGATGAGTCCGTCGCAGAGCGCCGCCAGGAGGTGGTTCCGGGCGGCAAAGCTCCAGGCGGCGGGCGGGGTTCCGACCGGCCGATCCGAGAGCAGGAGGCCCGTCTGCTGGATCTGCTCGGCCAGGCGCCGCGCCCCGTAGCGCAGCCCGAGCGGGGCAGGACTAGGAAGTACCGCGATCGTCTCCCCTCCCGCCTCTACGGCTGCCAAATGGGCCGCTTCGTCGATCCCCAGGGCGAGCCCTGACACAACGCACCATCCCGATCGCGCCACCTCGAAGGCGATGCGCCGTGCCGCCGCAGCGCCATGCGGTGAAGGTCGCCGCGTGCCAACGATCCCGATCGATGGCCTCCCCAGAACCTCGACCCGCCCCAGCGCCCAGAGTGGGCGGCGCCGATCAGCATCCGGGGCCAACCCGAGGGGCTCACTGCGGCGCTCAGGGATGCGCGGGTCGCCTGGGTGCAGCGTGATCGCGCTCACCAGTGATCGCCGTGCAAATGGATCGCCTCCGCCACATCAGCATCGCCCACCACATCGCGCCCATCAAGGAGCGCCACCACCGTCGCAACCTGTTCAATCTGACTCCATGCGCGCACCCCAAGGCCCTCAACGGTTCGGCGCGTCGCACCGGTCATCCCATCAGGGTGAGCAGGCTGCTGCACAAGGGCGGCACGGACCGATGTTGCCCGCTCACGAGCCGTGAGCGTGGTGAGTTCGCCGCGCGGGAGCGCAGCGAGTGGCGTGCTCGGTCGAGCAAGTCGCACTCGCAACGGGAATCGATCGCGAATCGGTGCTGAGAGCGAGAGGCTTCCCCGCCGTCGCGCAGCAGGGAGGCAGCGACAGGTGCCGCTTGGGTGCTCCAACTCGCCACAACCACAGGGATTTCCGGTGGCGGCCACGATCGCATCCGCAGGGAAGCGTACAGAGCGCCCTGCACGAACAAGGTCGACACTCCCCCGCTCCAGCGGTTCGCGCAACGCCTCAAGTGAATCGCGCCGAAATTCACCTATCTCATCAAGCAACAAGAGGCCGCGATGCGCCCAGGTGAGCTCGCCCGGCATCATGCGCGGGCCTCCGCCGATGAGCCCTGCCACCGTGATGTCGTGATGCGGTGCCCGCAACGGTGGACGCATTGAGAGCTCGGTGGAGTGACCACCTGCCGATGCAATGGAGGCAACCTCGCTGTGCTCCTCCCCAGTGAGATCGGGAAGGATCTCATGCAGCGCCCGTGCGAGCATCGATTTACCCACACCTGGCGGCCCCTCAAGCAGAATCGGAAAGCGCCCGCACGCTGCAATCAACACGGCACGCGTAGCAATCGGTTGACCGCGAATGCTCGCGAGCTCGCATGTGACATCAGCACTAGGTGCTGTGGTCAATCTGTTCTCGGGCGACCGTTGCGCCCCTACGACTCCGCCCTCTACCGCCAGCGCAGCATCCGCAAGCGTTCCGACGGGGATCACCTCACCGCCGCACAACCCTTGCAGCGCCGCCACGCTCGCGGGTAGCAGCACACGATGCCCAGCTGAAAGGAGCGGTAGGGCGAGTGGCAGCGCGCCAGGAACGTTGCGCACTCTGCCGTCAAGCGCGAGCTCACCAATCGCCGCGAGGCTTCCCTTGCCGCGATGGCGGATCTGGCCGCTGGCAAGCAGGATGCCGATGGCAATCGCCAGATCAAACGAACCGCCACTTTTGCGTAAGTCGGCTGGTGCGAGATTGATCGTGATGCGGCGAGCGGGCCAGGTATAGCCGGCTGCACGAATGGCGGAGCGGATGCGCTCACGCGCCTCGCCTACAGCGGTGTCAGGGAGACCAACTATGCGTGTTGCAGGAATGCCAGGGGCAACGTCAACCTCGACCTCAACCGGAACCCCATCAATTCCAACCAGTGCCGTAGAAGCGACTGACGTTGGCATAAAGAGACGATCGCAGCGAGAACATACTGCGCACGTAGCGAGGACTAGATGCTGACGGCAACCTTTGCGATCGTGTCAATGAGGCGCGCCGACCATCCTTCTAGCTCACCCTTGCGACGGAGCGCTTCGCTCACTGGAATGAGGGAGCCTGCAAGCTTGTGCGTCTCACGGATGTGAATGTCGGGCGAGGTTAGCGTGGCAATGAAGACAATGCCGAGATGCACACGACCGACATCATCACCGTCATCGTTGAGGAGTCCGATCGGCGCGAAGGATGGCAGCATGGGCGTGGCAACTTCCTCAACCCATTCTCGAGCGAGCGCGGCGCGAATACCGCCATCGTTTGGCGAGATGTGGCCGCCCACGCCGAACGAGGCGCGGCCGTGGAGGCGCTTGTCGCTGCCACCAGCGAGACGATCCATCCAGAAGAGCTGTGTATCGCTTGCGGGAGCCCCCTCAGGGCGATAGAGGGCCACTGCGTATGGGATTGGCTGCTTCCAGGAGGGGTCCAGCTCGAGTTCGCGCCGTGGACGAGGCTGGGCTACCTGATCGAGACGTGTGATCTCGTGCTCGCCCTCCTCGGGGCTACTAAAGGCGCGGAGCCCGGTCCAAGCCCCCGCAGGGAGTGCAAGTTCGCGAGGGATGCCGATGATCTCCTCGTCGGCACCTTTCGCCAGAGGATCAGCGCTCACTCGTTCTCCGTTAGCACTGCACGCGCGGCGGCGAGACGCTTCTCCAGATCTACCCGACCGATCACTGGGTCGTTCTCTGCGGCGGCGAGACGCGCATCCCACTGCTCCAGGATGAGGCGCAGCGTCTTCAGGCGCCGGCGAACCTCGCGCGCGTTCGTTGCAAGAATGTCGGCACCCATCGCCTCTGAGCCACGTGCGAGCCGTGTAGCGGAGAGCCAGCCAGTGCTCGCAAGGAGGTGCGAGATCTTCCAGCCATCGGGGGCATCAGCCGCGTCACCGAGCGCCACTGTCTCCACCAGCGCTGCAGCTAGGAGGAGTGGCAGATGGCTGACCGCAGCGGTCGCGGCGTCGTGCAGCTCCGCTTCAAGGATCACCGGTCGCGCACCACAGCTGGTTGCGAGTCGCTCAACGAGTGCGGCCGCGCCACCGCCATTAACTCCGGGAACAATCACCCATGGGCGACCGAGGAAGAGATTGGAGTCTGCCGCCGCGAAACCCGTCTCATGACTTCCTGCCATCGGATGGCCGCCGCAGAAGCGAATGTTGCGCGCCGCCGCCTCCTTCGCGATCCACACCTTGGTTGAGGCGACGTCGGTCACCACAGCGCCATCGGCGAGGCGCCCCGATCGACGACAGATCACGAGCTCATCAAGAATCTCGGTCATGGCAATCGGTGGTGCGCAGAGAATGACGAGCGCTGCACCGTCGACCGTTTCGGCGATTGAGCGGCCGACGGAATCAATCACGCCTGCCGCCAACGCATCACGCGGTCCCGCTTGCGTTGGTGTCCATGCAACGATCTCTAGGCCGCTCTCATCAAGTGGACCAACGGAGGCGGGGTCTTCGCGTAGTGCCCGCGCGATGGAGCCGCCGATCAGACCGAGCCCGAGCAGCGCTACCTTCACGAGTGATCAGCCAACGGTGGCGATGGCGTCGAGTGCGCGAATGACGGCGCGAATGCCGCCCTCAAAGTTGCCGAGGTCCATCGACTCATTCGGTGCATGCGCATTGTCATCTGGTGGCGTGAAGCCGAGCAGCACAACCGGCAGGCCGAGCTCCTTCTGGAAGAGCGCAGCGATCGGAATGGAGCCACCCTCGCGGATATAGAGCGGCGGCACACCAAAGGTCGCCTCTAGGGCCCCTGCTGCGGCGTTGAGGTATGGATCACCGAGCGGCGTGAGGAAGGCATCACCATTGCCCAGGTTCTGCACCGCAACCTGCAATCCGGCAGGGGCAGCGGCGCGAAGTGCCGCCTCAAGCTGCCGACTGATCTTCTCTGGGTCTTGCGCGGTGACGAGGCGGCAGGAGATCTTGGCGTGCGCATGCGCTGGGATGATCGTCTTGGAGCCATCGCCCATGAAGCCGCCCCAGATGCCATTCACGTCGAGTGTTGGGCGGCCACCACGTCGCTCAACGGTAGAGAAGCCGCGCTCCCCCGCCGTTGCGGTAGCGCCAATGCCTGCGAGATAGCCAGGCTCGTCGAACGGCAGGGCGGCAAATGCGGCGCGGTCAGCTGGTGTGAGCTCAACGACGTCATCGTAGAAGCCAGGCACGGTGATGTGACCATTCTCGTCGTGCAGCGAGGCAATCATGGCGGCGAGAGCGTTGGCCGGATTCACCACGGAGCCGCCGTAGCTCCCGGAATGGAGATCAACGTCGGAGGCGCGTACGTCCACCTGAATGTAGGTGATGCCGCGAAGCCCAACAGTGAGGGCGGGACGGTTGCCATCAAAGAAGCCAGAGTCGCTGATGATCACGGCGTCGCCGCTGCAGCGGTCAGGGTTCGCCGCCATCCACGACTCAAGGTTCACGGAGCTCGACTCCTCTTCGCCCTCAAAGACGTACTTCACGTTGACGGGCAGGGTGCCACGCGTCGCCACGAGCGCCTCGAGGGCGCTGAGGTGGATCACGATCTGACCCTTATCGTCGGCGGAGCCACGTCCGAGCATGCGTCCGTCGCGAACGATCGGCTCAAACGGGCTGGTCTTCCAGAGGTCGAGCGGGTCTCCTGGCTGTACGTCGTAGTGGCCGTAGATCACGATCGTTGGGAGCGAGCTATTGACGATCTTCTCGGCGACGACAATTGGGTGACCACCCGTCTCGCTGACCTCGACGCGCTCTGCACCGATGCGGCGAAGTTCAGCGGCCAGCCACTCTGCGGCGACACGGCAATCAGCGGCGTTCTCAGGGAGGGCAGAGACGCTTGGGATCTTCAGAAACTCCGCGTACTTCGCCATCCGCGTGGCCGCCGTTGCAACGAGATGCGCCTCCTCTGGCCCCTCTAGCCCCTTCCAGGCGAGCGTTGGGGCGTATGCCATCAGGCTGGCTGTCCCGCCGCCGCGCCCCCAGGGCCTGGCTTTGCGGCCGGCTCACCCTTTGTGTCGACCTTCGCCACCGGAATCGACACTCCTGCGGCTCGTAGCCGATCAAGGAGACCGGCGTATGCGGCTGGCTTTGCAGGGAGGTCGGCGAAGAGCGTCTCGAAGGCCTCACCCTCAACCGTCTCTTCAGCAATCAGCTTCGCCGCAAGGGCGTCCAGTCGATCTCGGTGCTTCGTCAGCACTTCGCGCGCGCGCTCAGCACCGCGATCAATGATCGCGCGGACCTCTTCGTCAATCTGCTTCGCAACGGCTTCAGAGTAGTTCTTCTGCTCCGACATCTCGCGGCCCAGGAAGATCATCTCGTCCTGTCGGCCGAGGGTGACGGTGCCCAACTTCTCCGACATGCCGAAGCGCGTCACCATCTTGCGTGCAAGATCAGTTGCCTTCTCAATGTCGTTTGAGGCACCTGTCGTTGTATCTCCAAAGACGAGCTGCTCAGCAACATTGCCACCCAGCATCGCGGCGATCTTGTCTTCGAATTCGCTCTTGCTCTGCAGGTAGCGGTCTTCGGTCGGCAGGTTCATGGTGTAGCCGAGCGCCATGCCGCGGCTGATCACCGTCACCTTGCTGACCGGATCGCACTTCTCGAGGATGCGCCCAACCACCGCGTGACCACCCTCGTGGTAGGCGATGATCTGCTTCTCTGCATCAGTAATGAGACGGCTCTTGCGCTGCGGGCCAGCCATCACGCGATCAAGCGCTTCGGCGAACTCGTCCATACCAATCGTTCGCTTGCTGCGACGTGCGGCTAAGATTGCAGCTTCGTTCATCAGGTTCGCGAGATCCGCCCCCGAGAATCCCGGGGAGCGGCGTGCGATCTCTTCGAGGTTCACCGTCTTGTCGAGCGGCTTCCCCTTCACGTGCACCTTCAAGATCGCAATGCGGCCCTTCAAGTCTGGGCGGTCAAGGATTACCTGGCGATCGAAGCGGCCTGGACGCAGGAGCGCCGGGTCAAGCACGTCAGGGCGGTTCGTTGCGGCGATGATGATCACGTTGGTGCCCGTCTCGAAGCCGTCCATCTCCACAAGGATCTGGTTCAGCGTCTGCTCGCGCTCGTCGTGTGAGCCGCCGAGCCCGGCGCCGCGCTGTCGACCGACGGCATCAATCTCGTCAATGAAGACGATGCACGGCGAGTTGCGCTTCGCCTGATCGAAGAGGTCGCGCACTCGTGAGGCGCCGACGCCAACGAACATCTCCACAAATTCGGAGCCAGAGATGCTGAAGAACGGCACGCCAGCCTCGCCGGCAACGGCGCGGGCGAGCAGGGTTTTCCCGGTGCCTGGTGAGCCGATCAGGAGGACGCCCTTTGGAATCTTTGCGCCGAGCGCCTCAAAGCGCTCAGGGAACTTCAGGAACTCCACGACCTCTTCCAGCTCAACCTTGGCCTCTTCGACGCCAGCGACGTCGGCAAAGGTGACGGGCGTCTTGTTCGCAATGAACATCTTCGCCTTGCTCTTGCCAAAGCTCATTGCCTGGTTGTTCTGACCTTGCGCGCTGCGCATCATGAAGACGAAGAGACCACCGATCAGAAGGACCGGCAAAAGAGCGCTGATCAGCAAGCTAAAGAGTTGACCAGAATCGTCGGGCTTCTTCGCACCGAACGTCACGCTGTCGGGGCTGCGGCCACCAGCGATGGCTGCCGCGCGGACATCGTTGTAGACGTCGGTCAACTGCGTCGGGACCTGCACCTCGTAAGTCTCTGGCGGGGTGCCCACCTTGGTGACGGTCAGGATCTGCTCCTGCTGTACCACAGAGGCAACGCTGCCGCCGCGGACCTCAGCTAAGAATGCCGAGTAGTCCTTCGTGGCAGCCGGTACAGGGGTGAGAAGGACGCTGCTCAGGAGCACGACCGTGCCGAGGAGCAGGATCAACATGACTGCACCGTTTCGCAGAGCCTTCGGAATCATTAGGTTCCCTCCGTTCTCCGTCTTCCCCAAAGGTGCATGGTAGCGAGGGCAGGAATCGAACCTGCTACCAAGGGCTTATGAATCCCCTGCTCTACCGGTGAGCTACCCCGCCGTGCCTCTGCATAGGATACCGAACGGGGCTCCCTCACGCACCACGAGCCTTGATCACGCCCCAGAGGCGATCCGCTAGGCTCCGAGGATGCTTCAAGTCCTCGTCCTCTGCCACGGCAACATCTGCCGCTCCCCGCTCGCTGAGGTTCTCATTGAGGCGGCCATCAACGCCGACCCGCTCCTCACTGGGCGCGTGGTGGTCTCTAGTGCCGGGACCTCTGACGAGCACGCTGGTGAGGGGATGCATACCAACAGCGCCGCCATTCTGAGCGCACGGGGCCTGCGAAGCACTCACCAGGCGCGTCTCTTCACCCCAACCATGGCAGCGACCCTCGACCTAGTACTCGCCGCCGATCAGGCCAACCTCCGCAACGGGCGCGCCATCATCCGCATGGCGAACAGGCAGCCAGAGATCCGCCTGCTCAGGGACTTTGATCCAACTGCAACTGGGCGCGATCTCGACGACCCGTGGGGCTACCCATCAGCAGAATATGAACGTACCGCTGCGGAAATTACGGCGGCGATCCCTGGCCTACTCGCGGAGCTCCGCGACCGGCTCTAGCGCTACTTAAACGAGAGGATCGCGTCGACGAGGACGCGGTCAAATGCATCGGCATCCACGCCGACCGCGACATCCACGTCAGGGGTGCGTCCGCGCTGCTTCAGGCGATCGCCATACCAATCAGTAATCGTTCGGCCACGTGCAAGGTCGCCAAGCTCAACGTCAACGGCGGCATGCACCAGGGCCAGCAGGTTCGGCACCGCAAGGTGCGCCACGGCCACGGCATCGTGCACGGCGGACGCTGGCCAGTCGTAGCGGTCCTTGTGGAAGATGGCGTAGAAGCGCAGCAGGTCGGCGAAGATCTTTGCTGGCAGCGTTCCCGCCGCATCAAGGCGCTGCATCGCCGCTTCGCCGGTCAGGGCGCGGTGCGTCGCATCAAGGCACACCATCGTGATTGGAATGCCTGCGGCGAAGACGATCGCCGCAGCATCAGGATCAACGTACGAGTTGAACTCCGCCGATGCGGTCACGTTCCCCTCGGCGATTGCGCCGCCCATCCAGCAGATGTGCGCAATCTTTGATTTCAGTTCGGGGTGATCACGAAGGAGGATTGCAATGTTCGTCAACGGTCCGAGCGGCACCAGTGTCACCGGCTCGCTTGCCTCGCGAAGCAGCGTTGCAATCAGGTCAACGGCGCCCGCGGCGTGCTCAAGGCCCGTTGGTTCTGGAAGCTCCGCCCCGTCAAGCCCCGAGTCGCCGTGCACGTATGGCGCAACCCAGAGTGGTCGCACGAGTGGTACATCGGCGCCAGCAGCAACACGCACCCCATTTGCACCAAGCAGGGCCAGGGTGCGGCGCAGGTTTTCGTAGGTCTTTGGCAGTGATGCGTTCCCTGCGACGGCGGTCACGCCGAGCACCTTCAGCTCTGGGCGGGCAAATGCAACGGCGAGCGCCATCGCGTCGTCGTGGCCTGGGTCGCAGTCGATGATGATCGAGAGTGGCTTGGCAACGGTGCCGAGCGGCGCGCGTCGCGGCGATGGCGGGAAGGGTGTTGAGAGCGGGAGCGGATTCGGCTTCAGCTCGCTCATGGCAGCTTCGAGTAGATCTCCACGATGATGTCAGCGAAACGCTGACTATCAATGGTGAGTCCGACGTCGCAATTAGGCTCGATCTTGTCGCGCTTGAGTCGGTATGGGTTCGCATCGCCGATCGTGCGGCCACGTGCTGGCCCCTGTGTGGCGTCTACGACCACGTGATAGCGCGAGACGCCCACAAGATCCGGAATCGCAAAATGCAGCACGGCGACGGCGTCGTGAATAGCCATCTTCTCGCCCTGGCCCCAGGCGGCGGAGCGATCAAACGAGAATTTCAGCAGCTCGGCCGCAACCTTGGCCGATGAGCCAGGGAGTGCCGCGAGGCGATCAAGGATGGTTCGGTCGAGGATTGCATGATGCGTAACGTCGAGGCCGATCATGGTGATCGGCAGGCCGCTATTGAAGACGATCTCAGCGGCGGTTGGATCGGCGTAGATGTTGAACTCCGCCGAAGCTGATGAGTTTCCCTCACCGACAGATCCGCCCATCAGGCAGATGTGCGAAATCTTGGGGGCAAGATGTGGGTACGAACGGATCAACAGGGCAATGTTGGTCAGCGGCCCTACCGGGGCAATCGCAACCGGCTCAGGTGATGCCTCCAGAATGCGAGCCATCAGCGCTACGGCACCTTCTGGTTCGGCTGTGCGCGGTGCCTTCGGCAGCTTGGTGTTGCCAAGACCACCCTCACCGTGTACCTCAGTGGCGCGTTCGAGAGGCCCAGCCAGAGGCCCAACTGCACCCTCGGCAACCGGCACATCGTCTGCGCCGTAGAGGTGAAGCAGGCGCAGGGCGTTTTCGGTGCAGTGATGCACATCGGCGTTGCCACCAACGCTGGTCACCGCAAGAAGATTGATCTCAGGTCGAACCACTGCGCATGCAATCGCTAGAGCGTCGTCGAGGCCAGGGTCGCTATCAATGATCAGCGGAAGCGGCTTGGCAACGGTGCCAAACGGTGCCGTTCGTGGCGTCAGTGCCGCGTGATGGAACGTTGGCCAGCCAAGCACCGTTGGGTTGCTCACCGACCGAGCGCCCTATCCCTGGTCGTACGGGCGGCCAGCAGAGGCTGGTGCGCGCACTCGACCGATAAGGCCTGCCACCACGATGATCGTGACGATGTACGGCATGGAGAGCAAGATCTGCGGCGGGATCGTAACACCAAGCCCTGACAAGAGCGTCGTTGCCGCACTCGTCATACCGAAGATCAGTGCAGCTCCAAACGCGTAGACCGGATTCCACGCCCCGAAGATCACAGCGGCAAGTGCAATGAAGCCCTGACCCGCGCTGGTGTTGATGCCGAAGCCACCTGTTCCGCTGAGTGAGATGTAGCTGCCGGCGAAGCCTGCAAGGAGGCCAGCGATCAGCATTGCGCGATAGCGCAGCTTCACAACGTCGATACCCACAGTACCAGCGGCGTTCGGCTGCTCGCCTGCCGCTCGCAGACGCAGACCCCAACGGGTGCGGTAGATCATGTAGGTGAAGAAGAGGACGAGGCCAACAGCGATGTAGAAGAAGGGGCTCAGCGAGAAGAGGATCGGCCCGAGCACAGGAATGTCTGAGAGGAACGGGATCTGAATCGGCGTAATGCCGATCGGGCGGTTGAATTCGCTGTATGGCTGAAGGATACGCAGGTACGCAAAGGTGGTCACACCCAGCGCGCCGATGTTGATGACGGTGCCCGCAATGATCTGATCGACCTTGTAGCGAATGCCGAGCCAGGCGAAGAAGAGGCTGACCAACGCACCAAAGATCGCGCCGGCAATAGGCCCTGCGATGGCGATACCCGTGATGCTTGAGGCGATCGAGCCAATCATGGCGCCGAAGAGGAGCTTCCCTTCAACGGAAATGTTGAGGATTCCGCTGCGCTCTGAAACGATTCCGGCAAGTGCGCCAATTCCGACAGGGACGGTGTACAGCAACGTGCTGGTGAAGAAGACGGTCAGATTCGCGGTTGTTCCGTCGAGGAGGCGCGCCAAAAGGGCAAAGACCAAGAAAGGGGAAATGAGACCGATTGCAAGGCGCCACCTGAATGATGCGCCACGCACAAACTGCAGCGCAGCCATCGCTCCAAAGCCGGCCGTGACGGCTACCCAAAGGAGTACTACCGGCACTGAGAATGAAACGTCTGTACCACCGATCTTATCCACCCAGAATGCGAACTTCCCCTCGACTCCCGCTGAACCATTTGTGATGGCGAGGGAGAGCAGAGTGAAGAGTGCGAAGAGACCCGCACGAACGCGTGAGGCTACGAGCTGCTGCTGCGCATCTGCACCATCTCCCACAGGGGTTGAGCGCTTTGCTGGGGCAGTCGTAATGGTCTTCGCGCGCGCCGCTGCGACCGGCTTCTTCTTGTTGGTCACGCTGCCTCCCTGCGTACTCACTTGGCCACCGAACGTGGACGTCGGCGGAACGGGTTCTTCAGAATGCCAAGCGTCAGATCAGGAGCCGCGATGAAGGCGATGACGAGCGCCTGAATGAAGAGGAGCATTTCGATCGGGATGCCGGTTTGCACCTGCATCAGGCTACCGCCGTGCTGCAGAAGACCGAAGACGAGCGCCGTTGCAACCACGCCGCTCGGCCGCGTACCACCAACGAGGGCAACGGCGATCGCAGTGAAGCCAACGCTTCCAGCGATGCCAGGCGAGAGCTGCTTGATCGTGCCAACAGCCACAAGTGCACCACCAAGACCAGAGATTGCTCCAGAGATCAGCATTGCGGTGATGATTGAGGTGCCTGCGCCAATGCCCGCATACTTCGCGGCAGCAAGGTTCAACCCGGCCGCACGAAGCTCAAATCCACGAGTAGACCGGAAGAGGAACCAGCTGACCGCAACGGCGGTGAGGAGCGCGATGATGATGCTGATGTCCATCCGTAGAGCTGCGATCGGCAAGATCCCAGGTAGATCAACGAACTGACTGAGCTCCTTCGAAACTGGCTGAATTCGTGGTGGCTTCTGGATAAATTCGAAGTTTGATACGAGGAAGAAGACGAACTGCCCAGCGATGAAGTTGAGCATGATCGTCGTGATCACCTCACTCGCGCCGACGCGAGCCTTCAGATAGCCAGGAATGAACGCCCAGGCTGCTCCCCCAATGACTCCAAAGATCATCACGAGCAGGATGGCGATCGGCGCGGGGGTAACTCCAGCGCCAAAGGCGAGGGCCGCGATGGTGCCGCCAACGGCACCCATGGTGTATTGGCCTGCACCACCAATATTGAAGATGCCGGTGCGGAACGCTACCGATACGCCAAGCCCAACGAAGATCAGCGGTACGGAGGCAACAACGCTTTCAACGATCGGCCGCAAGGCACGTGCCCAGAGCTTGATGTCGCCATTGGAGGCGAGTGCCTTGCCAATGTTGTCTGGATCGCCGAATGCTCCGCGGAAGAGGGCACTGTAAGCGGTCGCTGCTCGGCCAATGCCGAGGCTCAAGGCACCAATTGGATCTGAGAGGAGCCCGCCAAGCACTTCAATGTCGGTGAAGATGATGAAGAGCGCACCAACGAGCAGCGCCACGGAGATTGACAGTGCTGGAACGCGAATCTTTGAACCGAATTTCTTCAAGCCGTTCACTTGGTGATACCTCCCATGAGGAGGCCGACCCGCTCACGCGTCGCCTCCTTGGCATCCAGAATGCCGACAATCCGGCCCTCGTACATCACGGCGACACGATCGCCGAGCGCAAGGACTTCGTCGAGCTCAGTGCTTACGATTAGCACCGCGGCGCCAGCATCGCGCTGCTCCACGATGCGGCGATGGATGTACTCAATGGAGCCAACGTCGAGGCCACGTGTTGGCTGTGCCGCAATGACCAGTCGGACATTGCGGCTGAATTCACGCGCAACAATGACCTTCTGCTGGTTGCCGCCGGAGAGCGACGCAATGTCTGTGTTGATTGACGGAGTGCGAACGTCAAAGTCCTTCACCGCCTGCTCCGTCGCCGCGGCAATCGCCTTGCGGTTCAGCAGGCCGTTCTTGCTGTACTGCGGAAGGTGGTACGTGTTCAAGATGTAGTTCTCAGCGATGGTCATACCCTTGACCATGCCGTCGCGGTTGCGATCTTCAGGAATGTGCGCAACCCCTGCCATCGCGATCTCACGTGGCGAACCTGCATGCAGCGGCTTCTTCTCAAGTACAACGGTGCCTGAGTCAACGAGACGTAGGCCGGTCAGGGCTTCTACGAGCTCTGTTTGACCGTTGCCTTGCACTCCCGCAACTGCAAGGATCTCGCCGCTGCGGACTTCGAAGGTTGCGCTGTTCACGGCAAGTCCGCCCGCGTCATTCAGGACATTGAGCCCCTTCACCTGCAGGATCGGTTCCGCGACCTTGGACTTGGAGCGGCTAACGGTGAGCTGCACCTCGCGTCCGACCATCATCTCGGCGAGCTTGGCCGCGGTCGCCTTCTTCGGCGTGGTCTCGCCGGCAACAGCGCCACGGCGCAGGACGGTGATCTTGTCGGCAACCGCAATGACCTCGTTCAGCTTATGGGTGATGAAGATGACCGAGGTGCCGCCCTTTGCAAGGCCACGAATGATTTCGAAAAGCTCCTCGGTCTCTTGTGGGGTGAGCACGGCGGAGGGCTCATCGAGAACGAGGATGTCGCTCTTGCGATACAGCGCCTTTAGGATCTCAACGCGCTGACGAACACCGACTGGGAGTGATTCGATCTTCGCGTCTGGGTCAACATGCAGGCCGTGCTTCTTTGAGAGCTCTACAACCTGCGCGCGCGCAGTGGCTCGATCAAAGCTACCGAGAGGGCCTTTGGTTGGCTCGTTGCCGAGAACAACCGATTCGGTGACGTCGAACACTGGTACGAGCATGAAGTGCTGGTGCACCATACCGATGCCCGCATCAATGGCCTGGGCAGGGTCGCGGAAGATGCGCTCCTTGCCATCAATCAGAATTTTGCCGGAGTCAGGCCGATAGAGGCCCGAGAGGATGTTCATCAGGGTGGTCTTCCCTGCGCCGTTCTCACCGAGAAGGCCGAGGACCTGACCCTTATCAACAGAGATAGAAATGCGATCGTTCGCCAGAACGCCAGGGAACTGCTTCGTAATCTTCTGCAGTTCAAGCCTCATGCGATGCAAACCCTCCCTACTCTGCCACTGCTTTGCGAGAGATACTCTTCCGCCCGGATGCCGAAGCACCCGGGCGGAGAGCGACTACTTCATCGCCGAAGCGATGGAGAAGTATTTACTTCTTTGCCCAATCGAGGACAACAACCGAGCCGTCAATGATCGCAGCCTTTAGGGCCTCGACCTCTGCCTTGAGCTCAGCGGTTACGAGCGTACCGAAGGTTGCGGTCCAAGCCGACTCGGTGCGATCGAGCGTGGCGATCTGAACGCCGCCGTTCTCGAGCGTACCGATGTAGTTGGTGCCACCCTTCTTGCCTTCGTAGTTGTCGTTCACTGCCGTGATCACTGCAGCACCGATGTTCTTCTGTGCTGAGGTCAGGAGCGTTCCACAATACTCAGGAAGGCTGACGCACTGGTCGAGGTCCACACCGACCGAGTACTTGCCTGCATCCATCATTGCCTGATAGGTGCCATTGCCCGTGGTGCCCGCAACTGCGTGCACAACGTCGGCGTTCTGGCCCATGAAGGCCTCTGCGGTGGTCTTACCAAAGAGCACGTCGTTGAACGGCGCGGCCGCTGGGTTGAACGTACCGGTAGCTGCGACTGGATCCCAGCCGAGGACATCAGTTGCAACGCCCTTCTTGTCGGCGTAGTACTTGGCGCCGGCGACCCAGCCATCCATGAACTTGGTTACGCCTGGGTATGGGGCTCCACCGTAGGTGGCGATGACGTGGGTCTTCGAGATGCCAGCTGCCAAGTAGGCGGCAAGCATCGAAGCCTCGTCGATCTGGAAGTCGATACCGGTGAAGTTCGCCGGAATCGTGCCATCCTCAAGTGCCCAGGTTGCGTCTACCCAACCGAATGCAATGTCTGCATTGGCAGTGTCGAGCGCGGCTGCCTGCAGGGCGGTGCCCTGGTTGTAGCCGACGGCGATCACGGTATTGCAGCCCTGGTCGATCAACTGCTGAATGTTCGGCGCGTACGACGAGTCATCAACAGCGGTCGTGTAGGCCGTCTGGAACCCTTCAGCCTTGAGTGCCTCCAGGCCCTCGTAAGCCGACTGGTTGAAGTTCTTGTCGGCAGGTCCGCCCGTGTCCAACGAGAGGCATGCCTTGTAATCGGACTTCCCGGCATCGGCAGAGGCTGACGGCGAAGCCGTCGAGCCACCGCACGCTGCGGCGAGAAGAGCGAGAACGGTGAGGAGCGCGAACATTCGCGTCTTCATATGTATGTAGCCCTCCGCTATTTCCTTTTGCTCAGACGCCCACGGCGCTAAGCGGGTCAGCCATTCGCTGACCGTGGCGGCATTGTGCCTCATAACGGCGGGACATGCGCACGTATTGCAATTTGGTAGCGGGAGAAGGTTGCGGCTCTGTTACATACCCCGTTGCGCGAGCCACGATTCCAGGGCGTTCCTGAGACGGACTTTGGTTCCCTGCTCGGCGAAAGCGAAGTCGTAGCCGGCTCGCGCGAGGTCGATCAGGTCTGCAACGGGGAGCCCAAGCCGACGATGCGCGTGGAGGTATTCCTCGGAGAGGGTGACGTCGCTCACGACCAGGTCGTCGGTGTTGAGGGTGATCGGCACACCGCGGCGGCGGAGTTCGGCGATTGGGAAATCGCCGTAGCCCGCGACGATGGCGGCCTGCGTGTTGCTCGTCGGACAAAGATCAAGCGAAACGTTGCGCGCCGCGAGCTCAGCACAGAGCGATAGGTCATCAACCGCCACGCCGCCATGAGCGATGCGCGCCGGCTGCACCTCAAGGGCGCGACGCACCTGCGCGGCACCACCCCACTCCCCTGCATGGAGCGTGATCGCGAGTCCTCCGTTGCGCGCGATGTCGAATGACTCCTTGAATGTGAGCGGGTCAGGGAATGCCGCCTCGCGTCCCGCAAGATCAAAGGCCACGACTCCAAGATCTTGGGCGGCGACTGCGGCCGTTGCGAGGTTGCGATTCTCTTCCAGCGAATGGGAGCGGAGAGCTGTGATGATGAGGCGCACCTCAATGCCGGTTTCTGCGGCTGCGCGTCGCGCGCCCGCCGCAACGGCGGCGATCACTTGCGACTGCGTCAGTCCCTTTGCGGTGTGAAGGTGTGGGCCCCAGCGCATTTCAAGGTAGGCGACGTTCTCTGCCGCCTTGGCGCGCACCAACTGCTCTGCGGCACGTTCGAGCGCCTCGGTATCTTGTAGAAGGGCGATCGGCAGGTCGAATGCGCGGAGCAGGTCGGCCTGATCGGCGCAACGCTCAGGAGCGACCAGCGCGGCGCGCATCCCTGCCCAATCCCGCGGGGCATCAACGTTGCGCGTTGCGGCAAGTTCGAGTGCCAAGGCAGGATCAAGTGAGCCATCAAGATGGAGGTGCAGCTCAGGCTTCGGCATCTCGAAGAAGAGGCGACGAGCATCGTCGGCGCGCTGGAACTCCACGGTCCCCTCCCCATCTACCGTCTCGCAGGTTGCGCACCCGCGTGCGCATCTCCGCAAGAGAGAGGATACTCCCCCGTATGACCTCGTCACTGCCAGTTGCGACAGATTCACGAGCGCTCGGGGCCTGGCTCCGCGACGCGACCCCGGTCGACCGAATTGGCATCGAGGAGCGTGTCGCCACCCTGAAGACGCGATCCATTAAGAAGTCCTCCAAGGTGTGGGCGCTCCGCCTGGCGCTGAGCATGTGTGACATCACCACTCTTGAAGGGAAAGACACCCCGGGGAAGATTCGCCAGCTAGCGACAAAGGCGATGCGCCCGTTGCCTGGCGATGCCTCAATGCCCTCGGTCGCGGCACTCTGCTGCTACCCCGATCTCGTGGGCGTGGCGAAAGAGGCGCTTAAGGGGAGCAGCGTCAAGGTTGCCGCCGTTGCCACCGCCTTCCCGAGCGGCCGCTCGTGGATTGACCTGAAGATTGCCGAGACGAAGTACGCAGTTGCCGCCGGTGCCGACGAGATCGACATGGTGATCGACCGCGGCGCCTTCCTCGCTGGTGATTACGCCAAGGTGTGGGATGAGATCGTTGCGGTGAAAGAGGCCTGCGGTCCTGCGCACCTGAAGGTCATCCTTGAGACGGGCGAGCTGGGCACCTACGACGACGTGCGGCGCGCATCTGCACTCGCGATTGCGGCAGGTGGTGACTTCATCAAAACCTCAACGGGCAAAGTCACGCCAGCGGCGACGCTCCCTGTGACCCTCGTCATGCTCGAGACGATTCGCGAGCATTGGAACCGCACCGGCAAGGTGGTGGGCATGAAGCCCGCTGGTGGCATTCGCACGGCGAAAGAGGCGATTCAATACCTGGTGGTCGTTCACGAGACGCTCGGCCCTGACTGGTTGACCCCCGACCGCTTCCGCTTCGGCGCATCAAGCCTCGTCAACGATCTGCTGATGCAGCTCGAAAAAGAGGTGACGGGCGCATACGCCGATCCGGACGACTTCACGCTCGACTAGGGTTTGCAACAGCGCGCCGCAGGGGCGCGGGAGCGTCAGCTACGAGCCGATCGGGTGCCAGACGGTCTTCATTTCGAGGAAGGCGGTAATGCCGTCAATGCGCTCGCCGCGCTCGCCATCAAACGCGTCGGCGCGATCCTTCACCCCATGCGGGCGGCGTGCCACACGGGCGACATGCTCGGCGGCACCCTGCTCCGCCTCGACGAGAAGCTCGTCTGGGCAGCCCCACAGGTCATACCCATCAATGTCGGCATGGCGCACGAGGTGCGGCAACAGTTCGGCTCGGCGCGCGGTGATGATGTTCACCACGCCCGCCGGAACATCGCTCACGGCGAGCGTTTCAGCCAGGGTGACGGCGGGGAGAGGTGCTGATTCGCTCGCAAGGACGATCGCCACATTGCCGCCGGCGAGAATGCCACCGAGTCGCGAGACAAGACCGAGGAGTGGCGAGGCCTCCGGTGCGATGGAGGCGATCACGCCCGTTGGCTCAGGGAGAGTGAAGACGAAGTGCGACGAGGCGACCGGATTGGTGCCGCCGAGCACGGCAGAGAGCTTGTCGGGCCAACCCGCGTACCAGACCATGCGATCGATGGCGGCCGAGACCTCTGCCGCGGCGTCGGACTTTGATGCGCCGTGGTTGATCAGGTCATCACGGAACTGCGCTGCGCGACCCTCCATCAGCTCAGCAACACGATAGAGAATCTGCCCGCGCACCATTGCGGTGCGCGCTGCCCACGGCTCTGCGGCGATGCGCGCGACACGAACCGCTTCGCGCAAATCCTTGCGAGATCCGCCGGCAATGTTGGCGACGCCACCCTTTGCGAGCTGCACCTCTCGGCTGCGACCCGATTCACTGCGCGGGAATGCGCCACCGATGTAGAGCTTGGCGGTGCGGCGCACCTCAAGACGCTCGGAACCCTCTGATGACTCAATCGTCAGCGGCAAGTTGAGCTTCTCGGTGCGCTTCGACTTCTTCCCCATGACTAGGAGCTCCTCAGGTAAGCATGCAAGCCCTGCATGCCACCCTCACGTCCGTAGCCGGACTCTTTGTAACCACCGAATGGTGCGGTTGGATCGAAGCGGTTGAACGTATTGGCCCAGACGACGCCCGCCTTGAGGGCGCTGGCAACCTGCAGAATGCGGCTCCCCTTCTCCGTCCAGATGCCGGCGGAGAGTCCGTAGGCCGTGTTGTTCGCCTTCTCAATTGCCTCGGAAACGGTGCGGAAGGTGATCGTTGCCAGCACTGGCCCGAAGATCTCTTCGCGGGCGATGCGGTGGCTCTGCGCCACGTTGGTGAAGAGGGTTGGTCGGAAGAACCAGCCGCGCGTTGGCAGGTCGCAGGCGGGCTGCCAGATCTGGGCACCCTCGGCGACGCCGCTCGCAACGAGCTCACCGATGCTCTCCATCTGTGCCTTGGAGTTAATCGCGCCGATGTCGGTGTTCTTATCCATTGGGTCGCCAATGCGCAGCATCGACATGCGATCGCGCAGCCGCGCGAGGAACTCTTCGGCGATGGACTCCTG
>Ga0315909_10002211_pt1 | contig 25262 bp, 8 predicted proteins | sample LakEriMetagenome_11_FD_203527 | JGI IMG/M metagenome (GOLD analysis project Ga0315909, IMG submission 203527) | Freshwater fungal communities from buoy surface, Lake Erie, Ohio, United States - Buoy 2 MA125 | ecosystem: Environmental > Aquatic > Freshwater > Lake | place: USA: Lake Erie, Ohio...
GAGATCATTGGGTTAACTGATGATATCGTAGAGTCTTACTTCGGTACAATAGGTAAAAGACTTAACTTTAAGATTCCTGCATCCGAGTATATGAATGCAAAGACTCACTTGATCTATATGAAAGACTACATGATGAAACATCGTGGAGTATTTGGTATGGAGAACACTCACTTACAGAACTCTATTGACGAAGTACTTAGTTTGATTACTAGTACCTTGTATCAACTTACATTAACTTAAACTAAATAAAACTATATGAGTCGTTTGAAAAAAGCTTATTCTACCTGCATGAGTTGTGGGGGTAAGAAAATGAAATTTGGAGGTAAGAAGAAGCCAGAATTTAATTCTAGCAACTTACCTACTGGTAAGGGAATTACTCCTACTAATATCCCAGGAATTGATAAAAGTAACTTCCCTATGCCTGAGTTTCAAGCAGGTCAAGGTAGATTACCTAGTATGTCTGCTTCAGCTCCTGGGTTCGAAGATTATGTAAATAGAAAAGGTCAAAATGTTCGTATTGCTGAGCAAATGAAGGTTAGAGTAAATCCAGAAACAGGAAAGAAAGAAATGCGAATGGAATGGCCTAGAATGTTTGGACGTGTTCCAGCAATAAATTATGGAGAAGATTGGAAACCTAGAAAGTATGATGATTGGGAAAATGATCAGTATAAAAATGGTGGTTTGAAAATGAAGTCAGGGGGTAAATGGATTCAGTCTGCTATCAAGAAGCCAGGTTCTTTTACAGCTCAAGCTAAGAAAGCTGGAATGTCTGTACCTGCTTTCCGTGATAAAGTATTGGCTAACAAATCTTCTTACTCTTCTACTACGGTAAAGAGGGCTAACTTAGCTAAGACTCTTGCTAAGATGCGTAAGGGAGAGAATGGTATGTTGAATACTGCTGGTGTTAAAACTACAAAAAACCTTGCTATCAAAACTAACAAAGGCCAAAATAAAGAAATGCCTAAGATGTCTACTGTAAGATCTAAGGATAGTTACGGTAGTAAGTACTCTCGTTAAATCTAATAGAATAACTAATGTTTGTTCCAGGAGTAAATGGTTCTGTAATTCCTAGTGTGTCCTCAGGCTCTAAGCTTAAGAGTGCATACAAGAATTCTAAAAGTTTGAGTAAACGTAAAATGTCTAAGGGTGGGGAAATAGAAGAAGAAGAAGACGATGACGATAAAGAGATGGTAGACGGAGTAGCAAGTATCCTTAGAGGAGTAAAAGATAAAAAGAATAGATTACAACTAGCTAACAAACTAGCTAAACAGTTTGATAGGGAAAAAGTAAAGTATAGTCTACCTGAATTTTTAAAAAAATCTAAAGTAAAGAAATGAAAAAAATGATAAAGCGTAAAGATGGATCTTACTCACAACGAGGTTTGTGGGATAACATCCGTGCTAAGAGAGGTTCTGGAAAGAAGCCTACTCCAGAGATGCTTAAACAAGAACGCAAGATTAAAGCTAAGATGGCTGACGGTGGTAAGATGCCTACCTCAGTAGCTAAAGCAAGATTTGTAGCAGCTAATAGTGGAAACGTATCGGAAGCTAGACAAGATGCTTCTAAGTACGGATACAAATTTATGTCTGGCGGAAGACTTAAAGCAGCTTACATGGCTAAGGGTGGAACCATTGCTAAGACAACTAAAGGACCAGGTGCAAACTATCGCCCTACTAAACAGGGAGCTGGTATGACTAAGAAGGGAGTTATGGCTTATCGCAGAGCTAACCCAGGTTCTAAACTAAGTACTGCTGTTACAGGTAAGGTAAAGCCTGGTAGCAAAGCAGCTAATCGTAGAAAGTCCTACTGTGCTCGTTCATTAGGTCAGTTGCGTAGATCTTCACAGGCTACACAGAATGATCCTAATAGCAGAATCAGACAAGCACGTAGGCGTTGGAAGTGTTAAACTAAAACTAAAACTAAATATATGGCAGCTCCATCTAAATCCGCAAAGTCAACTAAGTCGACTAAATCTAAATCAACCGCAACCGCACTAAAGTTTAAAGTTAAACCTAAGATACGGAGAAAAGGGGTTGTAGCAAAGACTAAAGCATCGAAGTTAAAGTCTAGCAAAAATTATCTCAAGAAAAGCAGAGGACAAGGGAGTTAATTCTCCCTTGCTTTTTTTTATTAATCTTGTATATTTGTATAACTAGCTTATTCTCAAGCAGTTATTAACCTTCTATGTTAATAACATAAATAATTAAAACATGTTAAGAAATCGCTTATTCAGAAGATTTGGTAATGGTGGAGGCAATGACTTAAATCCAAAGCCTACTAATCTATCCGATCCACAACTTACAGATAGTGAGAATAATCCAGGAGAATTGTTGAATATTCCTGGGTTTATTCCCAGTCCTCAAGAAACGTGGGATTGGCAAACTAAGGTTAATCCAAAGATAGACCTATCTCTGGATGCAAATTCTTTTGTTAAATTAAGTGATAATCAAGTACCAACAGAAGACCAAAGATTCTCTAAGTCAGACGAGTTAACAAAGAAGACAGACTCAGGTTCTTTAGAGAAAAACTTCTTTGACCAGTTTAAAGGCCAAGAAAAAGATTTAGTTAGTCTAGGATTATTAGGAATAGATGCAGGTCTTACCTATAATCAAGATCTAGAGAATCAACGTAAACTTAACGAATCAATACAACAAAGAAACTCTAAACCCGTATACGATTATAACTATATGTATGGTCGTACAACAAGTGGAGGTACAGAGGATCAACCTACAATTAAAGCAGAAATGGGTGCAAAAATAAACAAACGTTATGCTAGTGAAGGCATGAACGATGTAGAAATTGAAGGTGGAGAATACATCCAGCTTCCAAACCTAGAAACAGAAATGGCTTCAGGCCCTTCTCATAGTAATGGAGGTATTCCTACAAATCTACCTGACCAAACTCGTGTCTACTCTAACAATCTAAAGCCAGAAGGATCTAAGAAAACTTTTGCTCAGATTGCTAAGAACTACGACATCACTCCATATAAGAAGACCTTAGAGAATCCTTTTGCTAAACAAGTAGATAAGGACACTGCAGGCTTAATGATGCAGCGTAATCAAAAAATACTTGACGAGTTATTCAGAGATCAACAGATTCTTAACGGTGACTCTAATGGAGAGGTAGAAGCAAAGAATGGGGCAGGTATAGATAATCCTGGTTTCAGAGCACTTCCTAAAAATGTGCAAGAGAAAATACTTGCAGAAATGAAATATGGAGGAGTTACTAAAAAAGAAACAACACCTTTAGTAATGTTAGATGGATCAGACGTAAAAGAGCCTATCCCCACTTACCAACCTGGTACTCGTGCTAAGGTTGCTAAGATGGACCCCAAGACTTCTTTGTTGGTGGCAGAAGTTCCTGGACTTCAATCTACCCTTCCTTCAGGAGTATATGGTCAAGAGTCTAACTTAGATTTATTTAAAAAGAATTATGATTGGTTTATAAAGGATTTAGAAGCGCAAGGAGAAACCTTTGATCCTAAAAATAAGGATCAAATGCGTAGGGCACAAGTTGCATACACTGAAGAAGTTAGAAATCGTGCATTAAAAGCTGGCTATACTCCTGAAGAAGCAGATAAGTTTGCTTCTGAGATGGGCTTTGTTCCAGAAGAAGGTAGTCAACGTTCTATTGATTCTAAGTTAGGTTTGTATACTGCATCAAGACAGTTGCCTAACTTTGAACCTAAAACCCCTGCTACTACTCCTACTGAAGCTGCACAAGATACTTCAGGAACAAAAGTTTCTGATGCACAAGCTGCTAAGACAGGTAAATATACTCCAGGTAACTTTCCTTTGTATCAAGCTATTCCTGAAGCTATGGGACTTGCTCAAGCACAAGAAATTTACTCTTATGCTATTCCAGAGATAGATGCTCCTTATGTTCGTCCTCAGACTTTAAATATACAAAGCCAATTACAAGACATTGATAACATGGGTACAGCAGCTATTAGAGGTGGAGCTGATCCTAATATGGCTTATATTGCAGGATTAGATGCTAAGCAAAAGGCTTTCCAGACTAAGCAGAACTACGATGCAGAAGGAAGATCTAGGGCAGACATGGCTAATGCACAAATGTCTATGAGTGCAGATCAGTTCAATGCCCAAGCTTTTGATCGTGTATATAATAACTTAGTAGGTCAGGCAAGAGATGCTCAGTCTGCAGAAAAACAAGCAGCAGTAGCAAGTCTTACAAATAAAAAAGCTAAATTTGTACAAGACGAAAATCTTAAAGCTATGGGTATTCCTCTCGTTGCTCCTGGATTTAATGTTACCTCAGAAGGTAAGATTACTTTACCTGAAGATGCAAGAGCCATGTTTGAGTTCTACAATTACATGAAAGAGAAGGAAAGCAAAGCAGCTCCTAAGACTACTGCTAAAAAAGGAATGTATAAAAAATAACAACTATGCCAATTTCAGCACAACATACTAAGTTTGTATATCCAGACTATATCTCTCCTCTACCAGCAGACGAGTTAATCAAGTTTGCTTCTAAGAAGCAAGAGATGTACGATGAGGGAGTTGCTAAAGTGCAACAGAATATTGACGCTTACAATAGTCTAAGAAGTTCTATTCTTACAGATGTAGAGAAGGAGTACTTTGATAAGTCTATGGGTAACCTAGTTAAAGCTATCAGCAATAGTGCTGGACTAGACTTTTCAAATAAAGCAAACGTACAATCAGTACTTAACATAGGTAAGCCTTTAGAAAGAGATCAATACATAACTACTGCTATCTCTAATGGTAAAGAAGTAGCTCGTAGACAAGAACAATTGTCTAAGATGAAGCCAGGAGAACGTAGTGTAGTTAATGATTACTTCTACATGAAAGACGTTAGTGACTACATGAATAGTGGTAAGTTAGGTCAAAAGATTGGCTACGGTAAAGAGTATACTCCATATGTAGATCTTTCTAAAGATTGGATGGAGTTTATGAAGACTCAAAAGCCTAATCAGAATGAATACTTTGAGGGACAGTCTAGTATGGGTCCTGCTTATCTTGAGAAAGTAACCGTAGAAGGATTTAATACAACAGACCTAGCTAATAAGTTTAAAGCCTTTATTGCTACTGATCCTAACAAAATACGTCAGTTTCAAATGGATGCTGGTTACAGCTTAGAGCAAGTAGGTAAGGAAGGTGCTTACCAAGGTTACGTTGAAGATATGCAAGCTAAGGCTTCTACTGCTGCTCAGAATGCACAGATGTTTAAAGCAGAAGCAGAAAGACTACAGAAAGCATTTAATACTACAGGTTCAGGTGTAGTTAAGTCACAACTAGAACAGGCTAAACAGAAAGCTACTTACTACGAACAGTCTCGTTTGTTAGCAGAACAAAAAGCTTCTACCTCATTTGATGACTTTGATCTTAATGATTACATGGAGATCTACCAAGATAAGTTTGCTACTAACATGGGTAACATGTATGCTACCGAAAGAGTAAGCAGAGATCTTATTAGTAATGAGTACTGGAAAGAAGCTAGAGCAGATGCTAGACAAGCTAGATCTTTTGCTAATGAAATGGCTAAGGAAGAGTACAAACAAAGACTTGATAGTCAGAAACCAGAAAATTTACTTAAGAGAAAGAAAGAAGTTATGGACTTAGCAAAAGTAGATCAACAAGACTTCTACAATGTTCCCATGGTATTTGATCCTTCTACCGTAAATAGAGATATAGATAAACTATCTGTGGCTTCTATTATAAATGATCCAGCTAAAGTTTTGTCAGTTACTCCAGCAGGTCCACAAAAGAAAACAGTAGAAACTTTCTTAAAGTACTTGAAGGATATTAAAGATGGCGATTCTTATGTTGTTGAACTAAAGAACGGTCAGACTACTTTGGTTACTGGTGAGAACATCAAAGATCTCTATGTAAGTGATTTGGATACTATTAAAGGTATAGCTAAGAGCAATACTGTAGAAACTTATTCAGGCAGACGTAAAATGAGTTTGCCATTCTAATAAAAATAAATTAAATTTACTTAACTATGCCATTTAATCCTCTAAGAAACGAGATTGATAAAATACATCTTCAAAATACTGGTAAGAACTCAGAACAAATTCATTCTGATCTCTTAAGAGTAGATCAAGAAATAGCTAACATCAATGCTATATCAGGTCCAAGTATTAGTTTACAGAAAGGTATTGAATCTGGTATTAATGATATACTAACCAGTGATCTATCTTTAAGTAAAGCACAGCAATCTTTTGAGACCAAGTCAATTTGGGAAAAAGCAGGTGAGTTTGCTTTCGGAGATCTTACAGTAGGAATAGTTGATGCAGATACTGAGACAAAAAATAATATTAACTCAGCTGCTGCAATCTTTAAGAAAAGTTTACTAGACGGCAGCGTAGAAGAAAGTCAAAAAGCTTTAGGAGAGTTAAAAGATAAATTTAATAAAATTGCTAACTCTACTTTAAGTAATAAAGACAAAGACAATTTAAGGAAGACTTTTAGTGACATAGTAGATAGAGTCGGACAAATCAACACTATCAAAACAAGTCAGGAAAACTTGGATGGTTATTACAATGAAACCCCTCTAGAACAAAGAGAAGCGGCATTACAGAACTTCAATCCTAACCAACGACTAAGTCTTGCTCTTAAGCCTTCCCAAATTACTAATGCAGATATTATAAATAAACTTGCAGACTTTGAGTCTAACAGAGTAGGTTCTAGAATTTATAACACAGAAGATCTTAATGTGTTTAAGTCTACCTATGTTAAGACAGACGATGACTTGTATGCTGGTATGGAGATGCAGTATAACTACGCAATGAAAAATGCTGTAGATCAAAAGATTGCTTCATACCAAGAACAAATTGCTACATTAGACCAACAAATTAAAGAGAGTGTAGATCCTAGAGCCAAAGAAGCGTTTGCTTTTCAGAAAGCTAACTTAAAGAAAGAACTAGACTACTCTAACAAACTTTCTCAAAAACTTACTCCTTATACTTCTGAAGATACCTACCTTAAAAACTTTTATCCAGAACAGTACACTAGAAAAAAAGAAAGAGAGAAGCAAGAAGTATATCGTAATGAGATGTTGGCTGAGGGAGATAAAGGATCTCTAGGAGAAACATTATATAGAGCAGGTCAACAAACTAAGTCTAACTTCCTTAAACAGGTATCAGGATTAAGTTACTTGGCAGGAGCAGAGGAACTAGGATATAGAATTAAGTCAGGAGCAGAGTACGCAGCTCCACCAACTTTCTTTGTAGGTAAAGATCTAAACAAGAACAATAAAATTGATGACTCTGAAATTACTCGTGACATCCACGGTAACAAAGTAACTATGAGTCAAGTAAGTTGGACAGATAAGAATGGTAATACAACTTGGAATCTTTGGGCTCCAGTAGAACAGGTACTTCCTATTGCTACAGACGTAGCTATGACTATTGCTTTGTCTAAAGGAGTAGGTGCAATTGGTAGAGGAGTAGGACTAGGTTATGGAAGACTTGCAGCAACTGCTGGATTAAGCGAGGCAAATACAGCTTCTTTCCTAAAGAACGTAGCTCCTAGAATCTCTACCCTTGGAACTGTAACAGCTACTACCTTTCCTAGATTCTACGCAGAAGAACGTGCTAACTTTAAAGATGGAGATACTGCCTTTAAGGTAGCAACTATGAGAGCAGTAGTTGAGGGCTTGACTGAGACTATTATTCCAGATACAGAACTGTTTAGCGGAAAGATTGCTTATGGTGCACTTGATCCTGTATTTTCAAAACTAGGCAAACTAGATCCAACAGCTTTAGGACAACTTACTATTAAGAGAGATGCACTTCTTGGCTTATTGCCTAAAGGAGCATTGAGTGCTAAAGATGCAGCATTGCTTATGGCTCCTGCTTCTGTAAGGAGAACCTTAAGTGGTGCAGCACAAGAATCAATTGAAGAACTTGGTTCACTCGTAGGAAACTACTTTGTAGATAAGTATGCTTCTTCTCAGAACTTTGAGGTAGAAGAAACTAACAAGTTAACCAGTGAGTCTTTCTTGGATACATTTGTAGAAGGATTTATTCCTTCTTTGTTTATCTCAGGAGCAACTAACTTGTTCTCTAGAAATGCTTTACGTCAAGAACGCTTAAATCAAGCACGTTGGAATATTGCAAACAATCCAGAAAAGTATAAGCAAGTTATTGCTAATCAAGTACAAGAGGGTAAACTGACCAAAGAAGAAGGACTTAAGAGAACAGCAGCTGTAGATAATCTAGGTAGAAGACTAGACTCTATGAGTGAGATTAATCATATCAAGAGCCTTACTAGTTTATTAGATGATAAAGAGAAGCAGTATAACTACTTTTCTAATGTACTATTCCAAGAAGACCTGTTAACTGTAGATACTACGGAACTTAGCGAAGATCAGTTAAAAGATTATCAAGACTCGTTGGATAGAACTAGCAAAGAAGTTTTAACAACTAAGTCACTTACCGATAAGTATGCAGGACTAGAAGAGTCAGATAAGAGAGAAATTATAAGTAAGCTGTTTAATAGCCAAGCTAAGGCAGCAGAAAGTGCAGATACTAGTATAGAGTCTTTGTTGGGTATTGCAACTCAAACTAGACAGTCTCTATTAAGTCTCCCTGTATCTGATCCTAGATATGAATTCGTAGCTGCAGAATACAAGAAGTTTCAAGATAGAGTAGATTCTAGTTTGTCTACAAGGATTCAAAACTTTACACAAGTATTAGAAAACAATCCTGAACAATTAACCTCATTAGAACTTGCAGTTGCTTTAAATACTTATCTGCCTGCAATAGAAAGATTAAATGCTACAACAGCAGAAACTCCTTCCATTCCTACCCCACTAGTAGAAAATCTTCAGCCTCTTCCACAGAATGCGCCCGAGTTGATTCAAGCTGTGAGAGACGAACTTCTTACTAGAGAAGTTCTTAACGAAGAAGACTTCTTAAGAGAGGTTAATAGAAACCTACAAAACCCAGAAACTAAATCTATTCAGGGGTATCAGATTGCTATAGCAGAACTTTCTCAAGAAGAACTTACTTCAGGAAAATTAAACGAAGAAGAACATAGTCACTTATCGGCTGCTCAAAGACTCATTCTTGCAACTAGACTTGAGGAACATGTAGAGGAAAAGAAAGCTAATCCAGAACAACCTACTTTCCTTGAAGAAAATAGAGATAGAGTATTAGATGCACTTTACAATAATTTAGTAGGAGAACAAGACGAACAGACAAAGAGAAACTCTATTATAGATTTAAATAAAAGAGCAATTGAGTCTGCTCCTGAAGCTCCTGTAGTAAATAACTTTAGTCCTCAAGCACAAGAAGCACCTACTCCTAGTCAGAAACCTATTCCTGGAAAAGTACTAGATGTAGATCAAGATGTATTTGATGAGTATGCTTTGCTTTTGTCTGACCTTAATGAGTTAGTATCTAATCCAGATGCAGACATTGATGAGGTTAAAGGACAAGTATCTGAATTGATTAAGGGTGCTCTTAGAAATCTAGACAATCTACAGAGTTTAAATCAAGTTAGAAGTGCTCTTTTAGGTCTTTATCCTGATGATGCTCAAAGTATCGAAGATACGTTTGCAAAAGCATCTGAAGGTATTGTTGATGTAAGCGGACTTACTTTTGTTACAGGTAAGAGAAAAGAATTTGTACAAGGCGTAATCGCTAAGTTAGTTTCTCAAAGTCAAGTATCTCAGACAGCTACTCCAGCAGATGTAGTGAGTGTACCTGCAACAGAAGAGGTAATAGAAGAAGCACCTGAGTTAATTTCAGACAGTGTAGTTGAGTCAGATAACTACGAGTCTGCTCAAGAATCTAAAGCTAAAGAGGATAAAGAATTTACTATCAAGGGAGAACGTGGCTTACATATAGCTACAATCACCACTAATAGAGATAATCAGACTATCCAAGATCTTGCAGTTCAGTTAATAGATAACATAGTAACTGTTTACTCTGAAAATACTCGTTCAAACAAAACAACAGATTTGGATCTTCGTATACAATCTGTAATGGGTATCTATGAATTTATCTTTGATGCTCCCAAGGTAGAAAGACTTAAAGCATTTAAAGAAAAGTCTTCTTTAACCGAAGAGGAAAAGACTGAGTTGGCTTCTTTGTTAACTGTTAATGGAGTACCTATTCACAATCAACCTTTTATAGATTACGTTAAAGAAAATCCTTCAAAGATTGGTTCTGGTATCTCTAGTGTATTTGTTAATTCAGACGGAGAGTTAGTTAGGTTTACTAAGTTAGGTAAGCCATCTAAGGCTAAAACTTCTTTGATTTCTGTTCCTGTTCTTCCTAATAAGAACGTAAGTCCAGAGATGGCTTCTGTACGCAAGCAAGCAACAGAAGGTAAGATTATAGTATCATCTATAAACGGAGTAGTATCTGGATATGGTTGGGGTGCTCAAGATGCTCGTCCTCTAGCAAAAGCTGTAGGAGAAACCATCTACGTGCACACAGATCCTATCTCTAGAACTCTTACAGGAGCACAAAAGAATTATGTGTTAAATCCTGGAAGTGTGCACATTGTAAAAGATGGAGCACGTAACCCTTACACAGGTGTTAGTATTCCTACTAATGGTAATACTGTACAAGCTCTTGTAAATGCGTTTAACGATGGTACTTTACCTCAGACCCTAAGCGAGTCTATCAGAACAGACGCTGCCACCTTCCTAGACTACATGAGTCAGCAGGTTAACTCTACTTTTGTAAAAACTAAAGAGGGTGGTGCTAAGAGTGGTATGCGTTTCTTCAAGAAAGCTAACCTTTATCTTACTGCAACTTCGGGAAATAAAATAGTTGTTGAGTATCCAGTAGAAGGTAAGGACAAGAAGAAATATATCAAGCCTTCTAAAAACCAACAAGAAGACTTGCTTAAGATAGGAGAGTCTTCTTACAAATTAGTTAGTGCTAGATTAGTAGAACAGAATGCTCCTTATACAGCATTAGTTGTTAGAGAGTCTGGAGAAGTAGTTACTAAAAACTACAACACATACTCAGACTTTGTTAAGAGCCCTGAGTTCGGTGCTACTTTTATTAGAGAAGAAAACAGAACTCTATCATTTAGTCCAGACTACAGAGTTATTGAACCTAATGTATCTGATGTAGTTGATGCTACTAATGATAATCTTCCTGTTCAACCTGCTCCTACGCCAGCACCTGTTCAACCTATAGATACTAAATCTAATAATCCTGCAAATTGGAAAGTAGGAGATGAAATAGTAATTGAAGTAAGCGGCAAAAGGTCTTCTAGTTATAAAACTAAAATTCTTAACATACAAACAGATGGAGTATCTACTAGTATTAGTTATAAAGACCCTAGTGGTAATACAAAAGTAATAGATGGTATAGGGGAGGATGGTGTTTATACTGAATCACCTACAGATATTGAGTACGGAATCTACAGACGTGTAGATCTAGTAACTCCTACACAACCTACAGATGCTAAAGCTGATATAGAAAAAAGAAGAGCTGAAGAACTAACTAAAGTACAAGAAAGTAAAAAGGTTGCTGATTTTATATCAAAATATCAACTTAGCGGATATGGTAATTTTACTGATCTTGATTTTAATGATCAAATAAAAAAATTAGCTTCTGACAAAATTAATGCTAAATATGATGCTGAGCTTGCTGCTTTAGAACAACCTGTTGCACCTACAACTTCTAAGCTTGATCGTTTACGTAATAAGTTAAACAATCTTAATATGGGTGAAGGTCCTGTAGAATTTAACAGGAACAAGACCTTAAGAAATAACATTACTAAGAAGCAAAATGAAGCTGCTAAGAACTGGGTAGCTAATCATCCTATCTTCAAGAACACTCCTTTTATCTTTGATAACACTATCAGTCATCCTGAAGCTTATGCTGTATGGTCTAAGGCAGGTATCTTCTTGTTTGAGGGAGCTAACTATGCAGAAGCTTACCATGAAGCATGGCATGAATTCTCTCAGTTGTATTTAACACCTGAGCAGAAGGCAGCTTTGTATGCAGAAGCAAGAAGCATCTATGGAGATTTGTCTTTTGTAGAACTAGAAGAAAAACTTGCAGAAGACTTTAGAGCTTATGCTTTAAGTGAAGGTAAGGTTCTTCCAGCATCTATTGCAGAAGCAAAAAAATCTAAATCTATCTTTAAACAAATCTGGGACTTTATCTCTAATCTGTTCTCTGATAAGAAGACAGTTGATCATTACTTCTCTAATTTGTATAAAGGCAACTTGACTCAATTCAAACGTAAAGAAGCTAATCAATACTTTATTCAATTGTTCTCTGGCAAGTACGTATACGAGGATGAGGCAGGAAACATAACTTCTTTGTCTTACAAAGACTCTAAGGCTTTCTTGGATGACCTAGATAGTATTTATGTTTACTTGGCTAACAACATGTTTGCTAATCAAAATGCTACGCTTATTAACGTACTTTCTAGTCCAGTAGCAGCAAACAAAACTTACAGTTACTTAGCTAAGAGTCTACTAGATGATCATGACTCCTTAGTAGAGCAGTATAATAAAAACAACGATGAGTCACTTCTTCCGACTATTGAGAACTTAAGAAAGATTCTAGAAGACTTTGACAACGTTGCACAGTTTCATAAAACTAACTCTAGCTTATTTAGTGACAACATTAGAAAACAGTTGGTTTCTGAACAGATTGTTTCTATAGAACAGGCTAACGTAGAGTTTGCTACTTTTGAGGCTAGCGTGAATGAAATGTCTCAGAAGCAGATTGCTTCACAGACTTTAATTAATGCTCTTAAAACGCTTCCTAGATACGAAAACGGGGAGATTGTATTACATCCTGTGTATAGTGTACCTAAACTTAGTGACTTTAATACAAACTGGAACATCCTACAACGTAGGTTGTCAGGCAGTAACTCTTACCAAGATCTTTATTCTAGATTACAAGGAGTAGTAGAAGAGTATCCTCAGTTCCAACAATTTATAAGTTATCTTCCTTCTCCCACTGAGAGCATTGATAAGGGAAGTTCGCTTAACTTTAAGAATGAGTTCTACAAAATCTTTAGTATGCCTTATATCGAAGGATACACTACAGACATTAAGAGAAACGAAGAAGGGGAAATTGTTGAAGCAAAAGTATTCCAAGCACAATCCTTGGATGCTATTAACCTACGTAACAAGTTTGACACAGACTTCTCTTTGAGTCCTAGTGCTTACTCTAAAAGAAATAATACTACAGGTACTTTTTACCTAGATACAGATAAGTACTTTGCTACCTTCCCAGGTGTTCCTATTGCTCCAAAAGATGAAGAGGATTTTGCTGAGTATAACTTAAGTCTTTTGGAAATGTTGAAGCCTTTAGGTTTCAATCTAAGTCCTAATGCAGAAGAGTTGTTTGTCAAAGAGAACGCTGAGACACAACAAAGAGTAGTTAACTTAATTTATAATAAACTTAAGTCTTTGTCTCAGACTCAGGCTTACATTATGGAGCCATTGAGTGATCTTTCTTCTGATCACGTAAATGCAGAAGGTGTTAAAGTAGCAGGAGAAAGTGGTAACGTAAGTTCTGTTATTCAATATGAAGTAGAGGCTAATCCTCAGTATGTAAATGATATGAGATACAATGCTGTTAACAAACAGATTTGGTCTATCAATCAACATACATTTATGAGTAAGACTTTGAGTGTCTTGAATGATGGTAAATTGTATCCTACACTTGATGAAGTTTATGCCGAGTTACCTCACTTAAATCCTCAGAACAACCCTAACGCTAAGTCTTCTTTTGTTTTATCTTACTTGTTTAACGAAGCGGGTAAAAGAAGAACAGACAAATACCAAGGCATTGAAGTACCTCGTAAGGTAGAGTTGGGTAACTTACTCGGTATCAAAGATATCGAAGGTGAGAAGACTATCGACTCTAACGAAGCACAAAAACACTACTCAGATATTATTGGATTAACTAAAGCAGGAATCGAAGAGATTAACCGCTTAAGTGGTAAGTCTACTACAAGGGGCCTAGTATTTGATAGGAAGCTTAGAAACTACTTAGGATTGTTGCCAGCTAATAACCAAGCTGATCCATTTATATTGAGTGGTGCTAACCAAGTTCCTTATGATTTATTTGTAAGTAGAATTGTGCCTTTGATTGAAGCTGAGGTTCAGGTTACTGCTAAAGGTTCTGATAAGTTTAAGATTGATGCTTATGATATTGATGGAAGTCCAAAGCTTACTTACTTCCACAAGATCTTCACTCCAGAACAAAGAACTGCTTTATTTAGTGCATTCAAGAGTCCTGTATCCAATATGTCTTTACAAGATGTATTTGAGTCTATCAATGGAAACAGAGATATCTATACTGGATTTGGAAAATATATTGCAGAACAAGTCGAGGAGTCTAAGAAAAAGTTAGGTGAAGCTTATAATCTTCCTGACTCCGAACTTATGAAGTATCACTTCTTCTCTGCTGTTGGAAGAATAGAACAACATAAACTCTTCTTTAATCATCCCTACTATTACAAGAATGCTAAGGACATTGAAAAGCGTCTAAGTGCATGGAATGCATTTGGTTCTTATGCTACTATTGACCCACAGAATATGGAGTACTTAGAGTCAGGTCAATCTGGCTTAAGTGTTAACTCTGGAAGAGATGCACTTCACACCTACGCTCAGCAGAATAACATTAAAGTAAATCCAAACAGAGCTAAGATTGATCAGATATCTTACATAGTTCTTAAGGACGAAGCTGTTAAGTCTATTACTGCATCTAAGAGTAAGTCATACGGAGAAAGTAAAGACGCTTACACAAACGATAAAAGCTCTGCTAAGCAAGATGCTGCAGCTTTCTGTACTATAGATTTCTTCCGTAAGTTTTATTCTATTTCTACTGGAGTAACTCCAGAGATGATGGAAGAGTTTAAGAGACAGGACGACATCTATAAAAAGTACTTAGAGTTACAGACTGCTCCTGATTATGCAGAGGACACTATCAGAGAGGAACTAGAGGCTTTACTTAATAAGAAAGCTACCTATAACTTTACTATTAAGAAACTTCAATACTCTGGACACAATAAAATAGAAAGCGGAGAGTCAGTACCTGTATTCCACAAGTACTCTATGAAGCCTATCCTACCTTCTGAGATGGTAGATAATCCAGAACTCGCTTCTATCCTACAAAAATTACATGCCTCTTCTGCAGACTACGCAGTATTTACTTCAGGTACTAAGATTTCTGAGACAGTAGCTCCAGTGAATTTGTTTGATAGTAAAGGTAAAGTTAAGTCACAAGCTGTTCCTACAGGAGTAGTAGATCTTAAGTATCTTAAAGAACAAGTATTGATTGAGAACAAAGAAGACTTTAACAGTATCTTTAGTACTCAGTTCCGTAAACTTGTCTACAAAGACGCTACTACAGAGTCTGAATTGTCTGCATACCAAGAGTATAAGTCAATAATTGAGAACCTTACTAACTTTGATAAACTTAACTTTGTAGAACAATTACAAGATAAAGAGAAGTTAGTTGAATTCTTAATAAAAGAAATCTCTAAGAAGAATGCAGCTGAGTCTACAAAAGACTTACTACAGTTGAAGACTGATAACACTCTTATGTACACCCTAGATAGTATGATTGATCGTACTATTATGGAGAGTGCAATTGTTGCTAGTGTTAAGAATCAAATCATACGTCAGAAAGTTCCTGGAGCACAACGAGTACAGTATCCTGTATCTTTGATTCGTCCAAACAGAAAACTTGCTTACTATGATATTAAGTCATCTGCAGATGGAAGTATAATTAGAAAAGCAGAAACTATCGTTTCTTTCTCTAAAGGTTACTATCCCTTGTTGAATCTTTTGTCTCCTATAGACAATCAGCCTATTGGGGAACTTAATGCAAATGGTATTCCTGTAAACTCTTACACAGCTCTTACAAGGCTTAACGAAGCACTGAAAGACGTTCAGTTCAGAAATACTTATGCTTCTCAGTTGTCTATGGTTGCTATTCGTATTCCTGGTCAGGGATACAACTCTATGGAAAACTTTGAGGTAGTAGAGTTCTTACCTGAAGAAAGTGGGGAAATCATTTTGGTTCCTGATGAAATGGTAATTAAGTCTGGATCAGATTACGATATTGATAAACTGTTCTGCTACGATCCTTCTATCAATAATGATGGAAGCATGCTAGTAGACAGAGTAAGTACTCCAGAAGACTTAATAATTAGAAAGAAAGAATTGCTTTCTGACCTAAAAGAAACTAGAGAGCTTAAGAGACAATACACTGAAGAGAAGAAAGAACTTTTAGATGAGTTGAGAAATATCCTTACTACTAACGGTTTTGATGCTAGCAGTCGCTTAGGTAATCTTTACCAAGAACTTAAGTCTCTTAAAGGAGTATCAGAAGGGGAATTGATGGATGCAGGTGTGACAGAAGGTGACTTGGAAACACTTCGTAAGAAATTTTCTGGAGAACTTGTTCCTGAAAAACAGCAAAAGTCTGCAGAGACTATTGATAAGATAAGAAGAATCAAGAACGTTTTACGTACTGCTTCTGAAAAAGAACTGTCTAGTAGCTTAGCAGACTTAGGTGAATGGATTGGTGACTTAGTAAAAGACGAAAAATCTTTGTTGCAAGACCTTAAGAATCTTAGAAACGGCTACACTAACGCTTTGCTTTTGAATATCTCTAATCGTTTAAGTCAACCAGAGATCTTTGAAGCTTTGATTACTCCTAACACAACTGATACAATTGATAAAGCAGTTAAAGAATTTGGAACTAGTTCAGACTCTAATACTGCAAGTCTTACTAACTTGATTAGCCCTAACTACCAATTGTATGTATTCTCTTTAAATACTTATAAAACTGCTTTGGGTACTGACGCTAAGAATAACGTATTCCATTCTTTGCTTCAGAAGACTACTTTCTATAGAGAGGATAAGAAAGGAGTTAGAAGATACTTGTTAGAATCAAATCGTACTGCTGACGGATACATTGACTTCAGTAGAGTTAACAACGTAGACGGTACCCGTATCTCTAGGATGTCTGGGGAGACCATCAGTGCACACGTAGATATTGAAAAGAATGATGGTATTGCACGTATTGGTCTGAACAACTTGATTACTCCTGTAGTAAACTATGTTTTAATGGCTGGTACAAGATTCAACGACATTGTAAACTTGATTAATAAGACTACTGTAATTGGTGAGGAACCTCGTTCTTCTATTTTAGAGTATTCTAAGGGTAAGTCGCTTGAAGATATTCTTAAAACTATATTGGAAGGAGTTCCTGAAAATAGCTTAGAGGCTACTTTAATTAATAACTCTAAGGATGAATTCGATACAATTATTCGTAGCAAGTTTATCTCTAACGTATACAAACAAATGTATGCTAAGACAACTCAAGAGACAGCTCGTGAAGAATTATTGAGTAGAAAAGAACCTTTGTTTGATGTTAGACGTTTGGCTGTATTCTTGGAGTTGGAAGACCAAACAAGAGACCTAGCTACAATTTCTTTAGCTGTAGACTATGATACATTCTCACCACAAAACTTTGAATCTTTCAGTTCTGCTTCTTTGGAACTTATTCCTTACTTAGAGGAAAATGGAGAGAAGAGTGCAATATTTAACAGACAAGGTTTGTTAGATGTAATAGGAAATACTGTAGTGTCTTCTTTCCAAGTACAACAAGATGTATTGGATAAGTTTGTTGAGGTATTCCCTATCTCTGCTAACCCAAAGATTACAAACAAAATCTTAAAACAGTATTCTATTGCTAAACAAACTAATCGTAGACTTGACTATGATCGTTACTCTAGAGTGTTTAAGAATGATTTGTTGTATGCTTTGTTCTTGAACAACGTACCTCAAGCAGGTATGTTTGAACAGTTCTTGGACAAGAAGAATCCTGGAAATATAGGTTCTTTGTATACAAACCTCAAAACTAGACTTGCTCAAAGAGGAATCACTGCTGAGAACGATATCTTTGGCTTAGTATCTATTAACTCTGATATTAACTCTACATTTATAAGAACAGGATTAAAACAGACTGAGCTAGAGTTCTCTGTAGATATCTACAAAGAAGAGTTTGAAAAAGGCTTTAACTGGTCTCATCCTTCTTTAGATCCTACTAATGCGTCTGATGCAGAGTTGATAGCAGATATGCAGGGATTCTTTAAAGCGTTTGCTTATGCAGGTATCTTGGGTACACAACTTAATAAGAAGTTTGACTCTTACTTGCCTTTGATTCCCGAATCTATCTATACATTCCCTATGTCTTCTGTAATTCCTGAATTTATTTCACGTAACGAAGCAGCGTTGGAGGAGGATAATTCAAAGTTTATGAATGATTTTACAACTCGCTTTAGAGAGAATCATCCAGAGTTGTACGGTAGTAAGAATATTCCTGTTACTTTAAACTATTACAAAGACTACAACTTGTCTAGGGATAATATAATAGATCTTACTACTATTTCACAATCTGAACTTACTCTTAAATATAGTGAATCTGCCCAAGCATCTACTAATCTTACTCCGAAAGGAACAGAAGTTAAAGGAGGAATCTACGTAAATCAATCTGCTCTTAGTCAGGAAGAACAATTAGAATTATTTAATTATTTAAAACCTTTCTTAGAGGAACAAGCAGCTAAAACAAACAAAGGAAAATCTGCTAGTAAGATGATCGGACTAGGTTTAAGATGGGATTATAAGTCTAATAATCCTGGAAAAAAATCTGTGAGCATTCCAGACGTTATTAATCCTTTAAATAAAACTAAGTACGGTTACTACACTACTTCTATAAATGATCAACCCTTGGCACCTATTACTTCTCGCTTCAGAGAATTGATGCAAAAGGCTTCAGGTGTGGACATGACTAATTATGACGGTGCTATCATTAACCTTTATGAAGAAAACACTTTTATTAGTTCTCATAATGATGTAGATGAGAGTAGGTCAGCAATTAACTATCCTGTTATTGGGGTAAATCTTGGGGGTACAGGTAATTTCTCTATTGAGTCTAGGGATGGAAGTCCTAAACAACTTGATCTTAAATCGGGTACTGCATATGTATTTGGAGTAAACGGAGTAAATAGAGAAGTTTTCCATAGAACCCTGCCTAAACCTCAAGATAGTTTCTTGCCTGAACTGACTACTAGACTAGATGGAAAAACCTATGAACCAGGTTCCTACAGAGTCACTATAACTATGAGACGTGTAATGCCGTTGGTAGAGGGTATGACTATAAATCCTCTCGATGTAGTTACCCAAATAACTAATGTTCCTAAACAATTGACTATCAACTTTGAAGAAGAGAATCAGTTGTTCTTGGATGAGTCTTTTGCTAAACTCCGTGAGATTAATAATAATCTAAGTAAAAATTGCTAATTAAGTTATATTTGTATTAACCATGTTTTGTCCTAACCTATCAGACCCAACTATAAAGGCTCAATTTGAGAAACTTCAATCTATTGTCCCAGAGTACGCTTACTATCTCTGGGATAAGTATCAGGGAGAAGTACCTGCTAAGTATTATAACTTGCCTATGCCTAGTGTTATGTTTAGCAGAAAAGATGCAAAGTTTGTGTCTGATAGAGCTATACGATTAGAGAGGCAACTAGACTTCTTAAAGCAAGTTCAACAAGATCCAGAGTATTGGAAACTTAATTTCCCTGAAAAGAGAGCTTATGTTTCCACTAAGCATTTTAATGAGGTTGTAGAACTGGTAGGAGGTAGAAACTCTGTTAACGTAGTAGGTAATAGATTTTATCTTAGTACAACTCGTAATGTTCGTACTTCTGATGCAGTGTATAGATATGCTCACAGTTTAGCACATTCTATTAATCAGATGTTTCCTTTTGTATCGAGTAATTCTCCAGCTAACGTAAGACAGGCTTATGATGGTACTACCTACGTAGAGTTTGACTTAAGCGGTAGATATGCTACTCCCCTATTAGAAGCAGTAGAGACTATAGACGAAGAGGAAATGAGAGCTGAGATGGAGTTGTTTGATATACAAGAGAACTTAACTAAGGAACAACTGGGATTGTTTGAGAAGTTAGAATCTGCAAATGAACTTTTAATAGATTCAGAGGGACTTCCTTACAGTGGGATTATGTTCCAAAAGAGTTTGTCCTTACTTCAGTCTTTGAAAAGACCAAACATCGCAAAGCATACAAAACTACTTAATAAGCTTGTAGAGAGATTCCCTGGAGTAACTTGGACTTGGAATAACCAAATAGCTGAGGCAGGAAGAGTAAACCTTGCTACAGGTCAGATTGAAATAAATCCAGATTTAATAGATGACGAGACTCCTTGGCATGAGTTCGGACACTTTGTAGTTAGAGGAATTAGAGAATCTAATCCTGAACTATTCGAAGAACTTAAAAAAGAGATCCAAAGACTACATGACTCTTCTCCCACTTCGTCTGCTTACTTTGCAGTAGAATCTATGTATCCTGAGTATGCAAACACAGATTCATTTTGGGAAGAAGCTATTGTAACAGAGTTAGGGAGACAGTCTGCTAAGAAAGAAAACAGAAACCTATTCGAGAAGGTATTAGATTGGTTTAAGTCATTCGTTAAAGGATTTAACCCTAAGGCAACTAAGATAAACACTATGTCTAATTTAGTGGACTCTTTGGTTGATCCTAATACTATATTTGAGTTTGTTCCTGATAATAATTCAGTTGCGGAATACATGTTCCAACGGATTCTTAATCCAGAACTAGTAGAATCTCTTACTCAGTATGTGCGTCCTACAGAGAATGCTCCATTTGAGTTTCAGACTTATGCAGAAAAGATTCAAGTAATCTCTTCAGCAATTTCTGATTCAGAGTTTAAGAGAATCCTAGACACCAACAGATACTTAAAAAGAGGAGGAGAGTCTCTACAACGTGCTTTAACAGCTATTAAAGAGATTAAGCCTGTACTTACTAAAGAAGATGTAGCTTCTTCTGTTCTAGAATTAGCAGATTACTTCCAGTATACTTCTATTTACTTACAAGGTCTTGTTCGTCACTTAAGTTTGATTGAGAAAGACGACTCTATTCCTTCTGGAAAGAAACTAGGGGATATACATAGGGCTTATCGTCAAGCATTGGCTATAGAGAAGCATGTAAGAAAGATCTCAGAATTATTTGATGTTAGTGACTTAGAGCAACTTAACAGAGGTGTAGTAGCTAAGAATCCTTTCTTAAAGAACCTCTCTTGGGTTAATGCTGCTATATCTAGTATTAAAGATAGTCACAAGAGAAGGATTGTCACTCCTGTAGTAAACGAGTTACAAGAAACTTTTGCTGAACAAAACAAAAACATTGAGGCTTCTTTTAACAATCAGATTGAAAAACTAAAGACTCGAACACAAACTTCTGCAATTGCTAAGAGAATAAAAGCACTTGAAAAAGAAAGAGATGAAAGTCTATTGACTCCTGAAAACATACAGAGGTTCTTAACAAACCCTGACTCTCCTTTCTATCTTGCTTTTGACTCTGCTGTATCTACTAAGTCTGCAGGTGTACAATTAATTGCACAGTATATAAGAGGTGTTAATAACGAATTCCAAGAGAACATAAAGCCTGTAGCTAGAGACTTCCAAGACTTGATGGATGAAGTAGCAAAAGAGGGTTCTGGATTCTTGGGAGCTGTTATCAGGACAAAAGACTTCTTTAAGCCTTACTATCGTGAGACTGTATTGTTTGAGGTAGTAGATGGTAAACTTGTAAAAGATAAAAAAGTCCTTTCCCTAAATACTAAAGTAAAGACAATAGAACTTCGTAACAGAATTACCGAGTTAAAGTATGCTATAGAATACGGAGAGACAGAAGAAATTCGTAATGCTGCCGAAGAAGATCTTCGTAAGTTCTATGAAGAGTATACAGAGCGTCCTTTCACTGACGAGTACTACGAAATACAAAAAGGCTTACCTGAGGACGTCAAAGCTTCTAGGAATAGAATATTCCAAGAGATGGCAGCAATCAGAGAGACTTTTGGTACAGGAGAAATAGATGAAGATACGATACTAGCACTTAAGGAGAAAGAGAAAGAACTCTATGAGTTAGAAAGAATCTACGATGAGGCAGGAGAACTAAAGACTGGTAAAGCCTATGAGGATGCAGTAGCTATCCAAAAGTGGAAAGAGAACAAAAGAAACAACTCTGTAGTTAGTTATACTTTAGATGAAGATACTAAGCTAGTATTTGATAAGATGCTTACAGATCAGAAAGCTCTTTTGCAAAAAGGACTTTCTTCTACTAATCCTGTTACTAGAAAAGCAGCACAAGATAACTATGATAGATGGGCTTCTGTTTACACAAGAACAGTATTTACTCAAGAGTTCTATGATACTAGACAAGATATTCTAGATGAGATTGCTGAAGTTCTTTCTGAAAGAGGATCAGTTCAAGACCTCTACTCTAATCTATTTAACTTGTTGTCTGGAACTAAGGATAGAAACGGTGTATACAATCCTACAGAAGTTACAGAAAGCCAAGTAAAAACAGCCAAGAAACTAGAAGAAGAGATTGAGGCTATCAAAGCTTTGCTTAAGAAAGACAGTCCTTTGTCTCAAGATAGTAAAGAAAAACTCTCTAGTCTTATTCAAGAACTACAAGAGTTACAGACTAACGTAAACTCTGAATATTATACTTCAGCTGTAAAGTATCAGTTAGATAGTATTAGAACTCAAGTTACCACAGAGAATCCTGACTTATCTCCTGAATCTATTGAGGCACTTGTAAATGTTAGATATAAGAACTCTCCTTGGTACAAAGACAATCATATAGCTAAGTTCCGTTATGATGCAGATTTAAAATCTGTTATAGAAGTAGAGGAACCTTTGTTTATGTGGAGAGTAACTAGGCCCAAAGATCCTAAGTACATCCAAAGCGATGCTCCTTCATTCATGTGGTATAAGGCAGTAGTTAATCCTGCATTTAAAAACAATAACTACAAACCAGGAGAAGTTACCTTCAAAGATGTTACAGGTGGAGACTATTACAATAGTTCTTACGATACATTAACTCCTAAGAAGAGAGAACTTCTGGAGAGAATGAAAGAACTGCATTATAGAAGTCAGGAGGGGCTATATCAAAAAGATAAACTAGGTGACTTGATTCCTGGTATGAGAAAAACCACAGGAGAATTCTTGGATATAGTTAACTTAAAGGCAAACATAATCAAGCAGTTCTTTAAAAATATCTCAAACTTTTTTTCTGGAGACAGAGATAGTTTCTCAGATGAAGAAGAAATCTACGGTATTGCACAGCAAACAGACGCTTTCGGTGATCCTGTTGTAAGAGATTCTCGTAGGTTGTTTAATCGTTATGCACGTACTCTTCCTATCGAAGAGCAGTCTTACGACATCATGACTGCTATGGCTTCTTACGCTACTTCTTCTGAAAGATTTAAAGTAATGCGTAAGTATCAATCTACCATCCTTACTATGGAAGAAGTATTGAGCAGTGTTAAAACAGACTCTCGTGCAGCTAACGTAGTTAGAGACTTAGTAGATAGAGAACTATACGGAAAAACCTTAGAGGACAATTATAAGATTGCTGGAACTAGAAACCTTGAGACAGTTACCCTAAGGAGAGCCAATAGTATTATCTCAGGAGTAGGAAGACTAGCAGGATTCAAAACTTTAGGTTTTAATATTATTAGTATTCCTCAGAACTGGGTCAGTGGGCATATTAAAATCTTATCTCAGTTAGGTTTTTATCAGATAGGCTACAAAGATTTGATGCTTGCTTATTCAGACAGTTTAGGCATAGCTAAGGACTTTTACGCTACTTACAATCAGTTTGGTGCTAAGAGTTACAAAGTATCTTTAGTAGACTTCTTTACAGGAACTCAATCAGTAGCTAACCAAGCAAGCGAACTCAACAATAAAGGAATAGCTAAGTATGGTAAAGCATGGAAAGCTGTATCAACCTTAAGGGATTTTACTGAATTTGATGTTGCAGCTGTAACTACATATGCTTTTTTGAATAAGTATAGAGTACCTGTTAAGGGAACCAATAGAACCATTCCTTTAAAAGATGCGTTTGAATTAAAAGATGGTATTATTCAACCTAGAGAAGATGTAGACATAGATTCTAACTTTATTCAATCTATTAGAAGATCTGTTCAGTTAGCAAACGAAAGAGCACAAGGTGTTTATGCAACTGATGCTCAGCCTACTGCAGTTAAACATGCTTGGTTCAGAGCTATTCTATTCTTGAAGAAGTGGGTTATTCCTGATCTTAAATCTACTTGGGGCTCTGAGACTATCCATTATGGAACAGGTATCAAAACTTTAGGTTCTCATAGAGCTGCACTTAGGTTTGTAAAAGATACTATTTACTATGACAAAGGTAATGTTTATAATACTTGGAAGTTTTCTTCTGATGTAGAGAAAGCGGGTCTTAAACAGTTTGCAATTAGTTTAGGAGCTTATACTATGTTTGCTAATCTCATAGTACAAATGTCTCTTGCTTTAGATTGTGAAGAAGACTCAGAAGCAGATTGGAAAGACTATGTTTGTTTAGGACTCAAGCGTACAGCTAACGAAGTTGAAGGAGTATTTACTTTATGGGGTTTAAATGAGATGCTATTTACTTATGTAGCAGAACAAGCAAACGGTGTATCTATCTTTGAAAAGATTGGTTCGGCAGCACTAGGACCATTTAGTGTGTGGAAAAAGTTCTTTACAGACGAAGATTTTTACACAGACGAACCTTACTATCGCTATAGATCAAACTCTTCTAAAGTAGATTGGGATAAAACACATCCTATGCTTGCTGGAAGAATGGGACTTGGAGTACTAGGTATAGAAGCTTTGGGATTAAAGGGAATGTTTGTTGGTCCTAAGTCTATAGAATTCCAAAACAGAGCCTTTAACGATTATTCGCCTAAGACTTATACCAAGGAACTTAAGACTAGATATACTAAAGAGCATGAGGGACTAGAGGTTATGCCTACTAGAACTCAGATTGGTCAAGAGAAAAAGTTGTATAAGACGGAATTAAAAAGACTTATGATGAAGATTAATCGTTATAAAGAGAGTGGTCAAGAAATCCCACAGTCTTTAAAAGATCAAGTAATGAGTCTTCGAGAACAATTCAAAGAAAGAGTACAAAAGATCAGATCTGGAGAACAGGAAAAAGGTATTCCATTTGCTTATCCTTTTATGAATGTATTAGGAGATAGGAGAGGATTGGATGTCAGCGCAGAAGACTTTGAACTTGACGAAGAATAACTTGACTTTATTTTTAATTAAAGTATTTTTGTTATACGGACTAAGGTCGGACTTAACAGTCGTAAAGATAAATATTTATGGAAACACATGACATTCTCAGAGAGCAATCAAAGAAACT
>Ga0315909_10002214_pt1 | contig 25248 bp, 30 predicted proteins | sample LakEriMetagenome_11_FD_203527 | JGI IMG/M metagenome (GOLD analysis project Ga0315909, IMG submission 203527) | Freshwater fungal communities from buoy surface, Lake Erie, Ohio, United States - Buoy 2 MA125 | ecosystem: Environmental > Aquatic > Freshwater > Lake | place: USA: Lake Erie, Ohio...
TTAGTGAAGGAATAACTGTCTCATAAATAAGATCATTGACGCGGCCATAATCACGCATCATAACACCAGCTAAAGAATTAGCTTGGTTTTCGATCTCAGAGCCAGTGTCTCCAGAACCTGGTTTGATCATGCCTAGTTCGTTTTGTCTATGGTGAACTAGTTCATGGCCTAGTGTTCTAAGCACATCAGCAAGGTTTCTATTACCTATATAAACTTGTAACGCTTTATCTTGACTATTGTATTGACCAAAACTATGGCGTTTAACAGCCCATTTTCTGTCATTTACAAACTGAATTTTAGGGAGCTGTTTAATGTCAAGCTTATTTTTGGCAAACTCAACAAAGTCTAATACTATTTCTTGTCTTTGCTGGTTTGTCATTTCATTATCTTTAATAACCTTCCAAATACATCTTTGGTAACTCCTTTGTTATAAGCTGCATCTGGAATAAACTTCTCGAACTCTTTTATGTTGCCTTGCTTAACAGCCGCACGCATCTGAGTTGCAGATATTCTACCGAACTGGTCAGGTATTACTTCTTTTCTTACACGATCAGGGAATCTTTTCTGTATTGCATCAAAATAGCCTAGGCCTTCTACTTCTTCAGCCCCTCCTGCTACATAGACAGGATCAACTTCACGGTTAGCGTCTAGAAAAGAGAAAATGTCTTTGATAGGTGTAGACTCTTTTGAAATAGTTACCTTGATCTTAGGGTTAGGTTCTGCTTTCAAATACTCTGTCCATATATAAAGAGAGTCTTGTGGTGTTATACCAAATTTAGTTACATTTGAAATAACAACATAGACTCTGTTGATATAAGGTTTAGATGCTAAGTATTTGGCAGCTTCGAAGTGACCTTTATGTGGTGGTTTGAATTTGCCAGGATAAAAGCATGGTCCAACATCTGAAGACGCTTCTCTTAAAATGTCTTCTGCTATTTGTCTACCGATATGGTCTATATTGATCATTTGGAAATAAACGATTTTGCTTTTGAAACAGCTTGGCTCATGTCTTGTACTTTTAAGCTCTCAACCTGCTTCTCAATTTTATCAAACTGCCCAGAAAGTATGTCTATCTGCTTGTCTACTAGTGCTTTAGACTTTGCTATCTCTTCAGGGCTTTTCTGTTTAGTAGGATCTTTTCTGAATGTTGATTTGAACTCACCAGATGATAACAGACTCTCAAAGAACTCTTTCAGCTTGTCTTGCTTGAAAGCCTTTTCAAACTCACCAACCATCTTCTTCTCTTCATCAGACATTGTAGTCTGTACTAGAAAGAACTTGTCACCAAACGCTTTCTTATACGTCTCAATGTTCTTGTAGATATTGTTCCAGCTACTTAGAACACCGACAGTTGGTACTTTCCTCTCTCTTTTAAAGTTACGAAGAAAACTAACGATCGGGTTAGAATATACCATGACCATCATGATATCGTAGCCACTATCTTTAATCGACAAGATTCTATCTACATTTGAAGCAGTAGTGTCGTACAAGAAGTTCTTGCCACTTTTTACCGTCTCAGGAAGGTCTATTTTGTCAATCTTACTAGAAGCTTTGGCAAGATTATTAAACATGTCAGACTCTGGGTCTTCTACATATTTATCTGCATTTAACTCTACCCAGCCATTTTTTACTAGGTCTGGTCTAATCTGTTTAACAAAAGTAGATTTACCAACTCCAGCCCCACCAGCCATAATAATTGCCTTCTTCTGGCCTTTCACCTCATTTAATAAGTCTAGTAGCTTAATCATACTACTATAAATATTTACGACCCTAACTTAACCGTATTAGGAAGGGTTAAGAGTTCAATGTCAGTCTCTGGGTGCATAATCTTGTAAGTTTCGTAAGTGTGCAAGAACATTTGGAAGTATTCGTCTAAGGTCTTTTTACCTTCCATGATCTCCCAGCCTGCACCTTGCATTTTCTTCCCAGTCTTATCAGGCCCTCTTTTGCTAGACTTAAGCCAGATGATACCATTACGATCAACAGTTTGAAGGTATCTCTCTTCATAAGCCTTTGTGTAAGCAGACATCTGTAGATAGTAGCTCTCGTGAATATTGTTAGACGTTTTAATATCTAAGATCCACTTCTGACCGTTTAACTCTACAAGTAGATCTAATGTTCCAGAGTACTTATGAGTATCACTATACATAAACTCTTCAGATAGTAGTAGTGTTGGTTTATAGGTGGTCCAGAAGTCAACAAAAGACAAGATCATCTTCCATACATGTGTATGATAGTTAACTCTACCATCAGACTCAATCCAACGAATCTCTTCACCACGAAGAAACTTTTCTACGGCTTCATGTACTTGTGTTCCTTCATCACCAGCACGCCTCATAACAATATCAGCATTATGTCCCATGTCTTTCAACCATGTTTCAAAGAAAGAACCTTTAGGGAAATAGCCTAAGATTGTAGTGACAGAAGGATAAAAAACACCAGGAGACCTTTGATAGTATCTAGAGTCGTGAAGTGTGATTTGTCTAAGATCAGGATCAGTTTCAACAATACGTTTCAAGAATTTATCCTTGTAAACGTTCTTTGACTGTTCAATCATATTAATTGAATTTTCTTGAGTAGAAGGTCTGCAAATGAAAGTGGCTTTGCTTTGTGTAGCAGTTTAGTCATGTATTCAAAGCCTAGATCCGATGGATCTTTTCCTTCTAACTCGATTAAATATACCTCTTTCCCATGATCGAGAAGAGTTTGTGAATAATTAAGAGCTTCTTTTAAAGCGTCTTTGTCTAATGCTAAATATACTGTTTTTACTTCAGATTCTACTAATTTCATCATGAGTGACTTAGGAATAGTCTTTCCAAATAATGGGATTGCGTTACGTTTAATTGCAATCGCATCAAAGATTCCTTCACATAGTATAACTGGAACAGACCAATTAACGAAGTACTCAAGCCCTATCAATTCTGTTTTATTACAACTTGGTGCGTCTATTTTCTGAAATGGATCTTTCTCAAATGATCTTGCTATGAAGTAGTTGATGTTCCCATCACTATTATAAGAAGGAACCACAATCTTATTTCTGTATCTTCCAGTCTTACAATAGCCGATGTTGTATTTTTGTATGTCTTGTAGACTGATCTGTCTTTTCTTCAAATAAGCTAAAGCGTGTCTTGCTTCTAGTGACTTATCTGGGTTAGATAAAGAGATAAATTCTTCTGGTAGGGTTACTTTATTAGACTTCGTGGTATCAATCTTGGTATTGTCTCCTTGAAAATAGGTTTTCATCTCAAGTGTCTTCTCTGTTGGTGCATCGATCTTTTTAAAGAGTGACACTGGTGTTTTACCTTTTGTAGCCGGGTGACAAGTCCAACAGTTATATTGGCCAGTCTTGATATTGATTATAAGTTTAGGGTTATGGTGTTTACATATAGGGCAATAGAAAGCGTAGTCCATAGTAGTCTTTGAACCCTTTCCTTTACCTAATACTGTCTCCAGAAGACCTAAAACGAGTAATTCTTTGTCCATCTAGCTAATATAACACAAAAAAACGAGAAAAAAAAATATTTATAAAAAAATTTTTCTGTTTCAAATATTTGTTGTATATTGGTTGTAACTAACGCCGGGTCTAGTTGACTCTACTCCATAGCTTGGTGAGATTCCATGAGTGAGAGTTAGATCAAATAGCCAAGAACGGCTACCAGGAGCTAAGACTAAGATATGCTTCAGGTATAGAAAGATAGTCGAAAGTGAAAGTTTAAAAGAATATCGGTTAATCCGACGGTCATAGTCCGCTAGGGCTTTTAAATATAAACTAAGACAAAAAACGACGTCAAACTTCACTTTATATATAGGCAATACCCTATATAATAAAATCATTTTATGATAGAAGAAAAAATAACAGAAGAACAACTAGAAGCATTATATATCTATTTATCTTTACACTTTGATACGTTTAAAGATGATGAAAAATTGTTTTGGATAGATTTAATGCAAGAACTAGATAACGAATTTTTAGAAGAAGTTACAAATTATGCCTAAAGTAAAATTGTTGGTTTTGGAAGGATGCATTAGATGTAATGCCCTCAAAAATAAGTTAAACTTTTACTGTAGCAAATTTGAGTATGTCTCTTGTGATGGAGACAATAAAATTTGTGACTATACTGAAGAATTATCTGGGTGTAATGAATATCCAATGGCGATTGTACTAGATATCAATGGAAAGATAACAGAAATAGTGCATTTTACTCAAGACTATGAAATGGTTGGAAAAAAGTACAAATTGATGGATGGGGTAGCAGGCTATTCTGTGTACTCGACAGATCAATTAGTAGATTACATAATTAAATTATAAATTAACAAAATGAAATACAAACAACTAATACAAAAGAAGATATTCGAACTGAATAATTTTCTTAACGGGCAAGATGCCCTTTTATCAACTGGGAGATCTATTGATGAACTTAGAGCTCACATTGAAAGAATGAAAGCTAAACTTTTAGAGATCGAAACACTGATCAATAGTGAAAATGAAGGTTAATCAAAAAAAATAAGTTATGAATAAGTTATCGCCTGAACAAATGATGGAGAATCTGAATAAGTTTTATAAACTAATCAATACTCATATCACTGACCGTAAAGACCAGCTTACAGACTTCTACAAATCAATTGAAGATCTATTAGTAATGGCTCCAGCTTCTACTAAGTTAGATCATCACAATTGTTTTCCTGGTGGATACTTAGACCATGCTATCCGTGTAGTTGAAGCTAGTTTAGTCTACCAGAAAGTATGGGATAAGTTTGGTCAGAAGAAAACATATACAGATGAAGAGTTAGTATTCTCAGCTATCAATCATGACCTTGGTAAATTAGGAACTGTTGATCAGCCTGTTTATATTCAGAACGATTCACAGTGGCATATTGAGAAACAAGGAGCACTTTACAAGTATAATCCTAAAGTTACTCACATGAGAATATCAGACCGTAGTTTGTTCTATTTACAAGAAAAAGGAATACCAGTTACAGAAAATGAATACCTTGCTATCAAGCTTCATGATGGCCTATATGAAGAAGGAAACAAACCATATTTCATGTCGTATAATAAAGATACAGAATTGAAATGTAATTTAGTCCATATTCTACACCATGCTGATATGATGGCAAGCCGTGTCGAATCATAAAATATTATAATATGTTTATTACCATTTTATCAATCTCACTTTGGGTTCTAACCATACTAGGTTGGGTTATTTGGAACCTGTACAGCAAAAACAAAAAGCTAGAAGACCTAGTTGTCAAACAACAATTCTTTATTCAAGGAGTTCAAGGGTGCATGAAAGAGATCAATAACTGTGCTAACTTGATCGATTCAAAACTATGGGTTCAATCAGACCCGGAATTTTTGAGCCTTATGGAGAATGTTAAACAAATGCAAGCCGCTATTAACGACTACATAGAAGAATAATATGACAGACATTTTAGGCCAAGAAGAAGAAGTTCTTTTGACCAAGAAAGGTGAGCCAAGAAAGCGTAAACCTAAAACCAAGAATAACTACTTTACCATTGAAACTGAAGAGGCTATTCTTGAATATAGAAACACACCTAGTCAAGCCAAAAGAAATAAAATCTACAACGAAAGGATTCACTACGGCTTTTATAAGCTTGTAGAGAACATCATTCATACATTTAAGTTCTACTATACAGAAGTAGATAATATAGAAGATCTAAAGTATGAAGTGATCTCTTTTCTCTTGCAGAAATTAGACCTTTATGATCAATCTAAAGGTAAGGCCTATTCGTACTTTGGAACTATTGCCAAAAGGTATTTGATCATCTATAACCAAAAGAATTACAAGAAGTTGGTATCAAAGGCTGATATTGGTGATCAAAGTGACGATGATTCATTAGTCAATTCCATCATAGTTAAAGAGCCAGAACCAGAGCTAGATAAGCTAGATATAGTCGAGCTTTTTATCAAACATGTAGACGACAACCTTCTAGACCTTTTCGAGAAAACTGAGGAGATGAAGGTCGCTGATGCAATCCTGGAGATCTTCAAGAAAAGAGAAAATATAGACATCTTTAACAAGAAAGCGGTGTTTATCTACGTAAAAGAGATGACCGACTGCCAATCCAATACGATCACCAAAGTAATCAAGAAGTTAAAAGTCATCTACAAGACTATCCTAGACAACTACCTAGAAAATCATGACTATTAATATTTATTCTAAAAGTCATGGAACTAGAAAAAGAGATATTCAAAGGCAAAACTATTGCTGATCTAGTCGAAGAAGTATACAACAAGCACAAGAACCAGGACTCCACTATTAAGCAAGAGATCATGCGTCTTGCTGATATGATCGAGACTCCTGGTGATGCTATCGTCATCGTCCCACTACTTAAAGGGTTCATGGATTCTAGCCTCAAGAACGATGAGGTTCTAATGAAACTATTGGCATTATTCCAAAAGGCTTCTGCCGAAGCTAAGAAAGATGGAGCAGAAGACAGTGGAATTTTGACCGAAAAGGACATTGAGCAGCTATTCAGTGAGGTGTCTACTATAAAGATTAAAGATCCTAAACAACTACCTAGCGCGTAATGGCTAACGGATATATATTTGGTAATAGCTTTAATTCTGACATTGGTCAGTACGGAGGCCAATACTTCCAAATTGGTAGAGTTAAGTCTATCGTGCTAGGCCCATACAAAGGGAGTACTAGAGAGGTAGATCCAGACTATGGAAGTCCTTCTGACATAGGAAAGATAAGATACGAAATACTCTACTCAACTCTAGGTACATCAAAGTCTGAAGAAGTAAATGAACCGGCTTGGCCAATGTTTGGGTTTATCAGACAGTACCCTGTAGTTAATGAGATCGTACTTATAATGGCAGGTCCTACAGAAAAGTTAAACGACCGTGCATCTAATCAACAGTTCTTCTACTTTCCTCCTTATAGTCTATGGAATAGAGCTAATCACAATGCTTTTCCAAACATGGAAGAGTATGCAAACTATTTGAAACAGTTTGTAAATGTTCAAGGCTATTCTGGAACCTCTGTATCAGGATCACTTCCTTTAGGTTATACTTTCCAAGAAAATCAACTAGTCAGAAATTTACAGCCTTTTGAAGGTGATATTATCTTACAAGGAAGATTTGGCCAATCAGTTAGATTCGGATCAACTGTTCCAGTTCTAAAAAGAGATAATACCTGGTCAAATTCAGGCAAAAATGGAGATCCTATTACCATCATATTAAACAGTCAAGCTCGAATCAAACCAGACTTAAAGTTTAATACTATGGTTGAGAATATAAATAAAGATGGTTCTGCTATCTATATGACTAGTACACAAGAGATATTTTTAGAGGATATAAACAACTTTCCTCTAAACTCTTTTAATACTTCAATTACTCCGATAGTTCAACCAACTTTAAGAGTTCAAGCGCCTCCTATTTCTAATGCTATTGTTTCACCATCCGCTCAAGATCAATCTAATATAGGGTAATGTTTAAACCAGTTTTTCCATATAAAGGTAATCAACTAATTCTAACTTCTGATAGAGTTATGCTTCATTCAAAAAGTGATGCTATCTTTTTATTTGGAAAACAGGCTGTAGGACTATCCTCTCCTGAAACAATTAATCTAGACGCTGGTAAAAAAATTATATTGGCAGGGCCTGTTATTGAATTAGGAAATAAAGCACAAGATCTAGGTCAGCCTACAGTACTAGGAAACACATTGAATCAAAAGTTATTATCCATAATAGAAGCACTAAACTCTGTTGCTATATTACTAGCACAAGTATCTACATCAGAACAAGGTAAAAGTATGGAGTCTATAAGACAAGCAGGTCAGTTATTAAATGAAGAAATGCAGTCTTTAAAAACTCAGTTGATTCCTGGTGTTTCTGAAATATTGTCTAAAAACACTTTTACTAGATAATCATGGCAACGGCAAAAGATTTACAGGCTAGGGTTAGAGTAACTAAAGATAGATTTAATAGTGGTCTTGCTAAATTTGGCAATGATAAACTAAATATTAATACTACTTCTGCAAAAGGTTTAGAAAAGGCAATAGGTGTAATTAGTAAATTCATTATAAAAGTACAAGGTAAAGTAAATGAAATATTTTATGGTAAATTTACATCTGGAAAAGAACCTGAGAACTTCTTAAAAAGACTTTTAAATAAAGGAGTTATAAATCTATTAGAATTAATCGCAACAGTAGACTTTTGTAATATATTAAATTATTCATTGAATAACCTTCCAGGAGGAGGGCAATTATTTGATCCAAATAAAGAGCCTGATAATACGGCCAGCTTTATAGATAGAAAAAAATTCTTCATTCAAAAAAAAGCATACGATACACAACAACTTATTGATAAGTACTATAGAGAGTATCTTGATACTAATAATCCTCAAAGTAAAGTAGGTTTATTTGTATTAATACAAGAAATCAAACAGTCTTTAGGAGACACTTTATTGAGTCCGACTGAAGGAATAAATGATCCTTTACTTAAACAAAACTTTCCTCAATTAGGAAACGCTAGTAATTTTCTTCAAAACGGTTTAGGTTTATTAGACAGATATACTGATGTTAGACAGATAACAAACGAAGATGTACAAAGATTAATATCTACTATAGATAAAATAAGACAATATTGTATTATAATTCAAGGATTAAATAATCCTAAAAATTTAATTGGTTTAATAGACAGCTCACTAAATGGAGCTATTCAAAGAGAATTAGCAGACATATCTAACCTAATTATTAACCCAGATAAAGCTGTTAAAGTATTAAGTAATATACTAAAAGCAGTAAGCACAATAAATAATATTGCACAAAAAGTATTAGGTTATATAACTACTCTTCAATTTATAACTAGAACGTGCATATTCTTGATAAGAATATTTAATATACTAATAGCATTCTTTTTAGCTTTACCTATCTGGGGTCTTCCAGAAGGAGCATCACAAAAGATAACAAGAGCTCTTAATAATATTAATGAATTTATAAAAAAGCTCATTCTAAGATTAGAACAAATATCCGCTGTTATTAATCTTATAGCAATCTTAGCTACTAGTATAGTTGCTGCGATTCAAAATATAATAAGTAAACTTAGAATTATTTTACTGAATCTTGAATCTTGTCAAACCAAAGAGGTTGGTCTTATAAATGAAATTAAAGATACAATAAATAATCTTACAAAAACTGCAGATAAGTTACAAGAGTTTCTTGATAGATACAATAACCAACAACAAGAATCTCAAAGCCGTTTTGGAAATTACACCATATCTATTGTAACTGAAGAAGTAGTTGATGAAGCGATCAATCTAAAAAGAAGATATGGTATAGCAAAAGATGCTAACCAATATGTTGTTGTTCAATCTACACCTACATTTGCATCACTTGACTTAATCATAATTAATGAAGTAAAAGTATTATTAGTATCTAAAGGGCTCGTTAATGTTGGACTATCTTCCTTGTCTCCAGAAAATCAAGTTTTAATTTCTGATGTTTCTAAGTTTTTAGGAATAGATGATGTAAGTTTAGACAACGTATCTATAGACCTTGCAGAAATCCAATCTTATGATACTGAAACTGACGAATTAGGAATTAATGATTTTATAAATAATCTTCCTGGCGGAAAGGCTATGAGAAGAAGGATTAGAAGAAAAATGATCGAAAATGCTAGAAAGTTAGGAACAGACCTAAAAGGAACGGACCCACAAGGCAAATATACATCCGGCATACAAGGTCAGCAACAGAAGCAGATAAACCAACTAGAAATAAAAGACTTAGAAGATAAAATAGCTGGGTGGAAACGAGAGATAACCGTAGCTACTACTCAAGGTTTTGTTGGTCTTGCTATCATACGAGATAGGACTCAAAAGATTAAAGAGGCTGAAAAAAAGATCCAACAACTAAGACAAGGTTAAAACCAAATATATTTACACAAAATATTTATAATATATGGCACAAATTGATGCACTAAAGAAGCTTATCCGTGAAGAACTCAGAGCTGTTCTAAGAGAAGAACTACCTAAACTTCTCAAAGAAGTACAGGCTCCTGCGGTAAAATCTCCTCAGAAGAGCTTACAAGAACAGGTTAAGGCTAAGATCCCTGGTACTTTAAACACTCAGGCTTCTATGCCTCAGATCAAATTTGATACATCAAACCCTATGGCAGCCTTTTTGAATGATACGGCTAAGTCTATGCTTCAAGAAGACTTTTCTATGACGTCGGCAGATGTTCATCCGGCTTTAGCCTTCCAACCTAGTCAAGTTAAAGTAGGTAGTGTTGAAGGAATGTTAGGATCCGCTAAACCTAGCTCAAACATAAATGCTGTTCAGATCAATGAGGTTCCAGACTTCTCTGCTCTAATGGGTAAATTAAAAGAACAAGGTCAAATCTAATGGCATACGGAGTAAAGAAAATATCAGTAGTAGATTTAAGACCATCCACCGGTGTTGGTGTCAAAATACCTTTTAATGCTGAAAACGTATTTTCTACCGTTTATACCACTAAAGACCAGACTAAATACAACCTGATCAACTTTTTGTTGACAGACCCAAGAGAAAGGCCTTTTAACCCAACTTTTGGAGCAGGTCTTAGAGCCAGATTATTTGAACCAATCGACCAGGTTACTTTTGAAGATATTAAAGAATCAATTAGAACACAGATAGAAGCTAACTTCCCAAATGTTCAGATTGTCAAATTAGAAATAATTGGAAACCCTGACTACAACTCAATAAACATACAATTTAGTTATAGGCTATTAAGATCAAACGAAAATGATTCAGTTACGATGACAATTCAAAACGTATAAAAATGTTGAATCAAGTAGATATAAAATATCTTAACAAAGACTTTACCTCGTTTAGAGCAGATCTAATTGAGTATGCTAAAGCCTATTACCCTACTGTCTATAATGACTTTACCCAGGCATCACCTGGTAGTATGTTTATTGAAATGGCTTCTTACGTAGGAGATGTGCTTTCTTTCTATCTAGATAATCAGATACAAGAGACTTATCTACAGTATTCTAAGCAAAAAGGAAACTTGTACAGCATGGCCTATATGTTAGGCTACAGACCTAAAGTAACATCAGCTGCTACAGTTATGCTAGATGTTTATCAACAAGTTCCATCTATTACAGTAGGCCCAAACACTTTACCAGACTTTACGTATGCTATGACTATTGAACAAGGCATGCAGGTTAAGTCAAATGTAAATAGCTCTGTATTATTTTATGCTCCACAAAAGATTGATTTTACAACATCATCATCATTGGACCCAACTACCGTTGAGGTTTATACAGTAAATGGTTCAAATGTACCTACGTCATATCTACTAAAGAAGTCTGTTCAAGCAATATCTGGTCAAGTTAAAACTCAAACTTTTAGCTTCGGCGCTGCTCAACGTTTTACTACCATCAATTTACAAGACAACTCTATCATAACAATTCTTGATGCTAAAGACTCTAATGGTAATACTTGGTATGAAGTACCTTATCTAGCTCAAGACTATATATTAAAGCCGGTTCAAAATACTGCCGCTAACTACCCTAGCTTATATCAATATCAGAATCAGGTGCCTTACATGATCCAGAAACTACAAGTTCCTAGACGTTATGTTTCTAGATTCCGTGTTGATGGATCATTAGATATAGAATTTGGTTCCGGTATTAATTCTGTAGCAGACACAGCTATTATACCTAATCCAAATACTGTTAGTGTTGGTTTAACAGGAGGTGGTTTAAGTACACTATCAAGCTCATTTGACCCAACTAACTTTGTAACTACAGAGACTTACGGTCTTGCTCCTAAAAATACATCAATAACATTCCAATACCTTGTAGGTGGTGGTGCTTCTGCAAATGTATTATCTAATCAACTAACTGAGCTAGTATCATATACTGTATCAGGAAATACAACTTACCAAAATACGATAGTTGTAAACAACCCGGAACCTGCAGCAGGTGGAGGAGACGGTGATTCTGTTGAACAACTCAGATTAAATATAGCTTCTCAATTCCCATCTCAACTTCGTGCAGTTACTCAAGAAGATTATTTGGCAAGAACACTTTCTATGCCTTCTCAATATGGAGAAATTGCTAAAGCATATCTTACTAAAGACGATGCTACTTTTAGAAACTACATGAATCAAGATCCAAGTCAGCGTGATGCTTTAGCAATCAGCTTATATATTCTTGGTCTAAATAGTAATGGTCAATTGGATGTACCTTCACCAGCAATGCTACAAAACATTCAAGAGTATTTGAAGGACTATAGAATGTTAACTGATGCTGTGAACATTAAACCAGGCTATATTATCAATATAGGATGTAATTTTGATATAGTTATTAGACCAAACTATACTAGCCAAGATGTTATTGCTAGATGTATTCTAGCTCTACAAGACTTCTTCAATATAGACAATTGGCAGATTAATGAGCCAATCATATTAGGAGATGTTTATACAATACTAGATCAAGTTGAAGGTGTACAAACTGTAAAGACTGTACAAATTGTAAATAAGACTGGTGAAGCTAATGGATACTCTAAGTATGCTTATGATATTCAGGCTGGTACTTTGAATGGCGTAATATACCCTTCACTTGACCCATCTATTTTTGAAGTTAAATATTTGAATCAAGATATTCAAGGTCGTGTTGTAACAATGTAAAAATAAAGAAATGGCTGTATATAAAATATTTGCTTCTGCTGATGCTTCACTCTACTCTAACCAACCTGCTAGAAATACAGGTCTTGATGAGATATTAGAGGTTAGTGTAAAAAATAGTGATCAACCTTTAAATTATTTTGTTGATCCAGTTCCATCAGAACCTCTTCTACAAGATGATCTAAGAAGATCTCTTATATTATTTAGTCAACAAGATCTAGATAAAATAAAGACATTTAGAACTGGTTCATGGAAGACTAATCTAAGACTATATTTGGCAAATGCTGAAAACCTAACAACATCTTATAGTTTAGAAATAAGAGAAGTTTCAGATAATTGGACAATGGGTACAGGTAAACTTTCTGATAATCCACAGACTCGTAATGGTGTTTGTTGGTATAGTACAGGATCATTTACAACTGCCGCAAATAACTGGACTAATCCACAATATTATTTAACTCCTGGTGGAGGATCTTGGACACTTAACTACGCAACGCAATCTTTTGGTTATAAAGATAGTAAAGACGTTGATGTTGATATTACCAATATCGCAACGTCATGGTTCTTAGGAACAGGAAATTATGGCGTAATTGTTAAGCATCCACAATCTATAGAAAACAATTCTGGTAGTTATATTGGATTAAGCTTTTTCTCAGTTGATACTCATACTATTTATCCTCCTACTATTGAAATGAAGTGGGACGATAGTTCATATTCAACCGGAAGTTTATCTGTGATCAATAATACAAATACTGTAGTTACACTTGCTAATAACACAAATGTATATAAGTATGGAACAGATAAGTTTAAGTTCAGAATTAATGCAAGAGATAAATACCCAACAAGAGTATTTACTACCTCATCTTTATATACTACTAATAAAGCTCTTCCTCAAACTTCATATTGGGCACTCCAAGATGTAAAGACAGAGGATATGGTAATAAATTTTGACACTTCGTATACAAAGATTAGTTGTGACTCAACAAGTAGTTATTTTAATATGTATATGAATGGTCTAGAACCAGAAAGATATTACAAGGTTCTTATCAGAACAGATCTAGCTGATGGAGAATCTTGGGAAGTAGATAACAATCTTATCTTTAAAGTAGTTAGATAATGGCAAACATAGATCTAGTTAAAGAAATATACGGGATCAATACGTACACTAAAGCTGTTAGTACACAGTTTAATGAACTATTGACTCCTACTGTTGTAGATACAGAACCTACTATAACAGTTGATCAATTCTTTGACTATTACCAACAACTATTTTTTGAAATACCAGTGTCTGGATCTATTAACTCACATACCTACCTTGTTGAACAAAGTCAGCAATATATAGGTGGTTCAGTTATTGATGCAGAAAAACAAGCATTGATTGAAGAGATCAATTCGCTTCGTCAACAACTTCTAGATCTAAACCAGTCATTTACAGATATTAATAGTCTTATATAATGGAATTAGTTAACATAATATATTCTGGAGAAGGCGTACAACCTGTGGAATTAACTCCTCAAGATAGGCAGTTAGTTACAGCTAATTTCATTAACTCTAGTTTTGGTGCCGATGGTGACTATTTGGAATTGTACATTTATGATCAGTCTAATCAACTTTTAGATGTTGACTATGATGCATTTGATTATTACCCTTTCTTACTAAATAACCCAAAGAACGATACATATTCTGCTTTAACTCTAGACCCAGAAAGAGATTTAAAGAGTCGTGGGTTTAACAGAGGAAACCTTACTGTACAATATAACTTCTATAAGAAGTTGTTTAATTCACAGTTTGGATCATTCTATTGGATTAAAGAAATTTCACAAACAAGAACAGAGTTAAAATTAACATCTCAAGTATTATCAGATATCTCTATCAGAGATGGTTTTACTCAGTATCAAGGTTATATTGCTACAAAGAACTACTACCCTATCTTTTATCTTAACTTTGGTAACAACCAAGTTATTACAGCAAATAATGTTGCTTATACAGAAGATGAAGAAGGGGCATATCTACTGATTAAGCTTTACGAACCTCTACCTACAGAGTTTGATATTAAGACACAACTTTGGATTGTAGATAAAGTAGCGGAGTCTGTTAGCTTTAATGTTGATATCCAAGTTCAAGTAGATACTCAACAAGATATTAACGGTTTAAGAGGTCCTAATTATAATGTACTAATCAATAGTAAGAATGGACAAACTACACCTTATTATAACTACAACAATCTACTAACAAGCCCAGTTACATCATCATTTCAAAAGTTATTAAGTTATTATCAAGATAGATCAGTTGACATTAATGTAGACTATTCTGACTTCTCTAACTTTATACATTTTTCTAATGCTACAGAACGAGTAAACAATTTTGTTTATAAATTACAACTAATTGAGTCTGCAAGTGCTGATTTAACTGCGCAGCAAGCAATCGTAGGTGGTGCTGGTTCTGCTTTAATTGCATCTTCAAGTATTGATGCTTTACAAGCTAGAATAGATAACGTCATAAAGAATTTTGATCTATACGAATACTTTCTATACTTTAACTCATCTAGTTGGGCATGGCCTAAGAGTAATAGTACGCAGCCATATGCTCTTTACTCAGTTAGTTCATCAATTGCAAGTAACTTTTTAGGTAGCTCAACAACTGTTCCAGCACCAGCAACTCAGTCTCTACTATTTAGTGCATCATATTATGATACTACTAATAAGGATACTTTAAGAAACTATATACCACAATATCTACTAGACGATTCAAATAATGAGCCATATATCACTTTTATTGATATGATCGGCCAACACTTTGATAATATTTGGTTGTACTATAAAGATGTATCTAATAGGTATAATGCTACAAATAATCCAGATACTGGTATATCATTGGACCTCGTGGCTGACGCATTACGCGGCTTTGGCATGCAGTTATATACAAACACTAACGTATCAGATAACCTCTATTATACGTTGTTTGGAATCAACCAAGATGGATCACTACTTCCTCCAACAGGATCAGAGATAATTACCAACTATGTTACTTCAAGTTTAACCACTCTTGCTGCAGCCACTATACAAGACGAGCTATATAAGAGACTTTATCACAACTTACCTTACTTACTAAAAACAAAAGGTACAGAAAGAGGTGTTAAAGCTTTAGTTGCTACATTTGGTATTCCTGAGTCTATTCTAACAGTAAGAGAGTTTGGAGGAAATCCTATCGGATCAGTTGATGGCGTTATAGACATAGATACATCAGACTATAAAGTGTTGATTGCTACTGGATCAACTGGAATTGTAACAGGTAGTTTAGAACTATCATCATCACTTCTATCACCTTATACAACACTACAGTACTATACAAATAATGATAGAATAAATAGTACAAATATTGAAGTAGGTTTTTCACCAGCAGATGTTATCAATACAAACATTACTGCATCACAAGGCTACTTTGATATCAATCAATTAATCGGAGCTCCTGGTTATCAATATTCTGCATCTTACCAACCATTGGTTAGTGCTAGTAATGCTTACTTTGCAACGTACACCCAACCTAACAGTGTTTGGGAATATGTGCGTCTATTGAAGTTCTACAATAACTCTTTATTCAAACTAATTAAAGATTTTGTACCAGCAAGAGCGAACGTATCTACTGGTATTATAGTTAAGTCTCACTTATACGAGAGAAATAAATATCCTCGTAATGAACCTAGCATGAGTTTCAATGACTATTCTCAGTCTATTGACATGCTTTCAGTAACTGGTAGTGATGGAGGCGCAATATCAGGATCAACTTATTGGTCTAGCATGTTAGTAACTCCTGTAGGTCTTGCTTCGTATACTAGTTCACAAGGTATAGAACTATTTAATGGACAATTTAGTGGATCTAAAATAGTAGCTACTAATGGACAGGCTTTTAATCAAGATGAAATGTCTAGTCTTCCTGGTACAGGATCAGGTTTTATAGAAGTGAATCTTGGAGCGCTTTATCAAAACGTAACTTCTTCTGTAAGATCTGTACAATTATTAGACTTAGATTATAATTCAGATCAACTACTACCAGTAAATTATGGTATAGTTACTCAGTCTATTAATGATGCACAAACAAATAATTATGCTACGTATACAAACCCTAATAATCCGTATGCACAGGTTCAAGACTATAATTACAACTTAGAAAGATCAGTAATACCAAGATATATTGGATCAAAAACAATAAGTGAAGAATATAATACAGAAAGCCCAGCTAATATATCATATGGTGATACTGCAGCTATCGATAAAATAAAGTATCAGTATGCATATCTTGTAGACATTTATTCTGCATCATTATTTTTACCAAATAGATCTAACGCCCAGATTAAATACATTATTGATAATAATCAAAATGTACTAGACTTAACTAAAGCTAACAAGAATATATTCACTGTACAAAATATATTCAAGTCTCAGGAGACAACTAACGTATCTTTATTTGATTATGATGAGTCTAACCCTTACATTCAACAGTTAGCTAATAACCCAGACTTTGAAATATATGAAGGAGGTTGGAGATACCTTCCTATCTTACATAATATAAGTGGATCTGATTATACACAAAAGTTTACTTTAACTAGACCTCTTGAAACAATTATCACACAAGGGTCTGGAATATCTCCGTCTTCTGCATACTTAGATCCAAACAACTGGAACATTTTTTGGTGGGTTGAAGAAACAGAAATAACGCCAGGTGTTGCGTGCTCTGGAGATAGTGATTATCAGTTTTATATATCAGCTTCTTATATTGGACCTCCTGGTACACACCCTAAATTGTTTATAAATGTTTCTACAGATTTTGATATTGCTTTAGGTAACTGCGCAGGATCAACACAAACTTTAGATATTGTAGTATTATCCTCATCAGATACAGGTGTATCTGGATATGGAGCTCCTCTTACTATGTGGTCAAATACTGGAAATGGATCTGGAAATAGTAATTCTGCTGGTCCACACTGGCCTTATCTTTCTGGACTTTGTGGTACTACTTTTTATCCTGACTGTCCTATAACAATAAATAGTATTACAGCTGTTGGTACAGGAGGCGGTGGCGGGTCTACTAGTGGTTCAACTACATTTACCTACTATCAAACAGAAATAAGTAGTTCACAAGCTTGTTTATACTACTTGTCCCAGTCTAATGAAATAATATTCAACTGCACTATGTCTCACTACTATAATAGTTCAGTTGGACCTTTAAATTTCCAATCAACATCAGATCCTTATTGGTCAGGATCATCACTTCCACCGGTTATTCTACCATTCACTCTTCAAACTGGTGATAGGGTGTCTTTCTATAACTCATCATCACTTGGCTGGGATGAGAGATTTGAATACATGATTAAAAGTGTTAGACAAGTAGGAAATGTAAGCAATATAACAGGATCAGTCTTACTTGCAGAATTAGATGCCCCAGTTAACCTAGCACTATTGACCTCAGGTTCTACGGTTCCTACAGAGTCTATAACAGGAGCTGAATTTAAAGCTTGTAGATATATCATATGGAAACACGTGCCAGACGAAACAAACGTAATGTTGAGGTATAACCCTAAGGATCAAAGTATAGTAGAAAATGGTCTACTTTTCCCACAGTATATTGATCCACCAGTTAGAGACAATGCTGGTAATGTGGTAAAAGCCTTGAAACAGCAAAACTTGATACAATAAAAAACCAAACCGAATATATTTATTTAAAAGCCCTTTTTTATGTCATATTTAAGTAGTACATCTGTAGTAGTGGACGCTATCCTTACCGACAAAGGACGTGAGCTCCTTGCCCGTAACGATGGTAGTTTCCAGATCACACAATTTAGTTTAGCTGATGATGAGGTAGACTACACTTTGTACAATCCTAATCACCCATCTGGATCAGCCTTCTACGGTCAAGCTATTGAAGCTATGCCAATTTTACAGGCTTATCCTAATAGTAATGAGATTATGAGATATAAGTTGATCACTCTTCCAAGAGGAACAGCTAAGATCCCAGTACTAGACCTAGGATATACTTCTATCACTTTGAAACAAGGGGCATCTCTTGCTATTACTCCACAGACACTAAACTATCTTGGAGCTACATCTACATTTGAACAGTCTGGTTATACGGCAACAATTGGTGATGTTAGAACTATGGCTTCTTTCAACGGTGTTGGTATCAATACTCCAGAAGCAACTAGCTTGAACTCAACCACAACTATCGGTACAAATGTAAGTAAAACTGTTATCGGTACTACAATCAACTTAACTGCTACAACAGTTAACACACTGTTCGGTACTAACACAGCATTGTATACTACATTAGTAGTAACTGGCCGTGATTCTGGTGCTCGTATCTCTATTCCTGTAACAATTACAAAAGTAAACTAATTAACATATGTCATTTACTAGATTAGATCCAACAGATTTTGTAGTATCTTCAGACTCAGTTACGGCTCCAGCATGGAGTAATAACGTAACTGTTCTACAATCATTTTATACCGCATCAGGTGTAACCACAAGTAGTTATTACATTGATGTATATAACGAACCAATATCTTCTACAACTTCTTCTATTCAATTTTCAATCGCTTATGGACATTCATTAGGATCTGGATCAGCTCCTTTGAATCCACTAGTTGTTCAAAATACCCCAACAAGAATTACTTTTGGTCAGTATAGAAATTTGATTTATGGAGATGCTGAATCAAACATAAACTTTGGAACAGGTAACACTGCTTCGATAGATTTGATTGCTATCCCTGTAGATAGAAATAGATATAAAGAAAGTCTTTTCCCAGGAACATGGAATATGTATCTATCAGGATCAGCAGGATTAATTAAACTAACTGACAACTCTAATGATGTTACTACTGTAACTTATGTAGATGGTGGTCGAGTTTACTATATTGTATCTGGATCTAATGGTACTGCTTTCAATACACCATTAATTTCAGGAGCTTCTCAAAAAGGATTTACTCCTTCAGGAAGTTATGGTTTATTCTTACCAGATCTAGGATTGTTTGTCTTGAATCCACTAGCTTTAAGTCTTAATACTGCTGGTGGTGGAGTTGGATTAAGCTTATCTGCGGCGTCTACTGCAGCATCATCAAACATGACTGCAATATATAACACGTTTGCTCAAGGTGCTAACTTCCAATTAAATTCACAAGAGACTATCTCTTCTGATTATGTGTTTGTAAGAATTAAGAACCAAGACTATAACTATACTACTAACCCATCATTTATCACAGGTTCAGGTACATTGATTTACTCTAACTTCATTAATAGCCCACAGACTTTCCCAACTACTGTAGGTCTATACAATGATAATAATGAGTTGTTAGCTGTAGCTAAAATGTCTAAGCCTCTTACAAAAGACTTCACTAAAGAAGCTTTGATCAGAGTTAAATTAGATTGGTAATAAATAACTAATGAGCAGGTCATCAAATACACTGAAAACTTCAGATGTAACGTCTGTACCTATACAAGTAAAATATTTTGCTAGTTATAATACAGTAACACCAGCTCCATTATGGTCTACTAACGGTATCACTTACAAAAGAGGATTAAATAACACTGCTTCTTTTTATGAAATGGAAGCTACTTATACATCTTCTTTTTTAAACTATAGATCAGCTCAGCAACTTTATTACTCCAACTACGTATCAGGATCTATCCCTACTACTGCATCATACGCAGATAATTGGCTTCAATCAACCGCAGCATCAGGAACATTTGATGATGACTATCGCTACTTTCCTAATTCAGAGTCCGCTTCAATTTGGATTGTAAGTATACCTAGATCTGTTTATGGTCAACAAATAGCTAGAAATAGTTTTTATATGTCTGGCTCTACTGTTGATGGTATGCAAGTACGTGAATGGAATATTATAGATGATGGAAATGGCAATTTAATAGAAGTAAATACAGGAACAGTTGTTAATCAAAGAGTAGGCAATTTATTTTATGCTCAAGGAATAGCTGTTATTACTTCACAAGCGCCGGAGTTTGGCGCATTAATGTTTGATAGTGCTTATAATACCCAGTTAGATTTAACTGCACAATTAACAATATACCAAAATGAAGTAAGGTGTTTAGTTAATGAAAATGATTTTAACTATACATTGAACCCTAGTGCAACCATATCTGGTTCAAATGGTGACTACATAAATGCAATTACAGGTTCAGACTTTGATCCATACGCAACAACAGTAGGTTTATATAATGATGTAAACGAACTATTAGTTGTAGGAAAACTATCTAGACCATACAGAATGCCACCTAATACAGACATGACTTTTATTGTCCGTTGGGATTCTTAATCCTACCATATTTATTATTGAATGAGTTATAAAAAGTGGTTATATCAAAATCAAGAGTTTAAGACTCTAGAAGACTTCCCACCAGACACTTTTGGGTTCGTATACAAGATCACTAACATTTGTGACGGTCGTTTCTATGTTGGTAGAAAGGTCTTATACAATAATGTGAGCAAGATATTGACTAAGAAAGAGATAGCGGAATGGGACAAACCTGGGCGCGTCCCAAAGAAGCGTAAGATAACAAAAGAATCAGATTGGCAGGATTATTGGGGAAGTAACAAGCAAATCAAGCAAGACTTGAAAGATATGGGTGAAGAGTGTTTTACTAGAGAGATCTTAACACTATGCAAAAGTAAGAAACAGCTTAGTTACTACGAGGTTTATTGGCAAATGAATTTGAATGTACTTGCCATAGATTCATACAACGACAATATTCAAGGAAGATTTTACAGAAAGGATCTACAATAAAAAAGCCCCGATTAAGGGGCTAATTTATGCATGGGATATACAAGGGATATTTTAGATAGGTTCACCTATTTCTTGATCTGCACCATAAGCAGCATTATCAGCCGCAGTTACATTATCAGTATCTTCTTCCATTTCAACACCAGATGATGATACAGTTACCTCTTCATTTTGAGAGAAGTCAGTAGCAAAGAAGTCAACAATTTCTTGACCATCAAAACCATCATCAACAAGATCTTTTACACTTTGTCCTGTAATTGGACTAGTTTGAAGCATACCAAAGATTTGCTTATCATTGAATCCAACTTGTCTAGCTTTATCTACAGCTTTTTTAAGCATAGGAAGTTGCGGTTCTAAAGAAGTATTGATAAGGCCCATCATACGATCAAATTGACCTTGTTCAGTATCAGGACCATAAGCATCTTCTTTCATTGTAGCTCCTGTAGGCTTAATTGTCAATTCAATAGTATCATCGTCAGTCATATTATAATCAATCTCATGACCAGATAGTTTTTGATTAACATAGCCAATAATATCTTCTATTTGAGCTTGACGAAGTTCATCATCTTCATCTTCTGTTTCTGCTTCAAAATCTGTATTATCATAGATCCACTCAAGAGCATCTTCACTAGATTCAGGATCAGATAGATCAAATACTTTCGATACAATACCGGCTTCTTGAATATCACTCTCTTCAACAGGAGCAACTTGATCAAATGAACTACCTAAACCATCAAGGTGTGGATCAGGTCCTTCATAAGGTACAGTTGAATCTAACTGCTCTTCAGATTCTTCTTTTAGAGCTGGGAGATTTACTAGAGGTTGAAACGTTTTGAAAGGACCTTCGTAGTTTTCTCTCAAATATTTAGCTATATCAAAATCTTTCATTATTATTATTTTTTAATTCCAGCAATTCTTTGTAATTCATTAACTTCATCTGTATCATTATCAGAATCAGCTAGTACTTCAGCCCCATACATATCACCATAGTTACCCCAACCAAAATCTTTAGGATCTTCGATCTTAGCAACAACAACTCTACCTTCAGGTATCATATCGGTAGTTTTAAACATATTCATTGCCTCGTCTTCTGATTGGAAAAGAGAATAAGAATCTCCGTCTGGATGAAGTCTAAATACTATATACATTTAATAAGTTTTACTATTAATAAATATTGAGACTATTTAAATAAACTTTTGATAGAGGTCCAGATGATCCATAATGGAGTTGCAACAAAAGCAGAGATAATACTAGAGAAGGCTAGAACAATACCTGCTAACAATAGAATAAAAAACATGGAAGCAGATAAAACCGTTCCGAGCTTCATATTGAAAGGTATAATCACTAGGCCTAATAACATAAGCCCAAACATTAGACCGATGATCTTTATCAACTTCTCATAGAACTTAAGAAAGATGGTCATAATGATCAAAGACAGTAAGATAATAATTAACCAAGTCATAGTTTAAACGTTTTCCGCAAAGGGGGCCCTATTTACAATATATACAAATTTATTCTCCAAAGTCTTTTGGTACCACGGTCAGCTTTTCTCCTATCTCTTTTATCACTTCTATAGCAATATTAGATTCAATTTCAAACCCTTCACGTTTAGGGTTTACCCTATAGCCTAACTTACCAAGGTGGTCATGGACAGCCTTTTCAAGGACGAGGCTATTGATACACTTGTATTTGAAGACCGGGAACCATGGGGTGATAACCCCTGTTGCACTATTGATCTCTTTCACCCTTTGATTGACAGAGGTGGTAGTCATACCTATCTTACAAATACCAGGGATTGATTTATTGACCAATACATAAACGTATTCAGGCTTCTTGATGCTAAGAGTTGGGTCGACAATTCCTTCACCATAATAGGTAACGTTTTGCCAACCAGGCTCGTCAGAATCAGTCAGGGTAAAGGCCACAGCCTTTTCCATCTTCCTAGGATCTTCACCATCTAGCCTAACGTAGAACTGAGCTTCTTCTGGTTTAATTCTTTTCATAGATCAAGGTCTTCTTATCACATATTACTAAGGTAATAGGATCTAAAGTATTCAGATAATTCTTAATAACCGTAGTGGCGTATTTATCTGGGTATTTAACTTTGTCATGGGTTTTATAGATTTTCCCAGATTTAAAGATAAAGGTTAGTTTAGAACCACCTGGGTGATAGGATAATGGATTCAGTTTGTATTTACAACAATTCATAAAATGGATTTTTCTGGAAGTTTAGAATTTGGTTTTTTCGATTTTTTAGTAAATTTCTGTATACGGATTTACGCGTAGTTAAAACTGTACATGGCACTCAACAGTCCTTTTGGCTTTAACCTTCTTTAGTTTATCAATGTTCTCTAAGGCTTTGTCAAGGGTTAAATGGATACTAGGAAAACCTGGCCTAACAATATCTGCATCTAACCAAATAAACCATAGGACACGGACCTGTACTTCGTACCAAGTCATGTTTTTATTTTCTACTTTTATAATTCTTGCTGTCATAGACTAGAAGCTTTTAAAGTGGTTATATAATCTGTGTCCTAAGAAGGTAAGGCCTAGAATGGCTATAGCCTGGACCTGGACAATATATGAATACTCTTTTACTAATATGGCTAGGAAGCTAAAGCCTAGTAATGCCAAGATAATAAGGCAAGTTGATGCGAATGCTATAGGATCAAAGTCTTTCATATAGTTAAGATTTTTCTTTTCCTGTTTCTGGGTCAATCAATAAGTCCATATAAGCAAAGTGAGTAGCTGAACCAAGATCTGTTCCTTCATTCATGAATTTATTTACTATATCAATATACTCTTGAACTAGGTCTTTCTTGTTGACCTTCTTTACTTGGTCTAAAACTTGATCGAACTCTTTATCGTCAAGTTGAGTAGCTAATTTAATTAGTAGGTCCATGTTATTTACGTATTTACATTGTTAAGAGATTTAAAAATTCCCAGGTGCCGGTGACGGATCAACGCGGAGCCCCCTGCTAGGGCCCCCCTATCTACCACAATTAGGCCTTTTGTGGAGCGCTAGTGAGGTGCTAGCTAGTTGCTAACACCCTACTAACAGCCTGCTAGTGGTCTTACTTAGCGTATGATCCAGCTAGTGTCCAAAGATCTTGGTTCAAGGTAAAGTCCTCAATAGGGTTCTTGATGGCTCTAGCTTGACGGTTATTTAATTGGAAGCCTCCTTTGATTAGGTTCTCTTGTACAATGTTATAGGTCTTCCATAAGGTCTTACCTTCATCAGCCTTTCTCTTAGGGCTTAACATATCCATGATCTCATACTGTTCTGGCTTACGATCATTTGATAGTCTTAATGCCAAGGCTTCTACAGCAAAGTTATATCTTTCTTTGTCTGACATTTCAATCATATTCCATTGGCTGATCTTGGACACCACATTCTTGAGGCCGTCTACCTTCTCAGAGATAAGATCCTTCACACCTTGGAAGGTCAGCTTGGTATGCCTTTCTCTAAATGACCCCATGTCTTGGTCTTTAATAACAAGCCCATTCTCACACACTAGACGGAACAGACCCATCTCAAATTGGATAGGGCGGGTTCCATCATGAGAGTTAATCAATACCACCTCAGGCCTTGCTTCAACGTCACCATCAGGGTTCTTGATGAATAGGTCAGGGTGTTGGAACTTAACGATGTGGATCCCCCAGTTCTTTCTAAGGTCTACGTTAGATTGGGATTGACTAACGCCTGTCAAAGCATAGCCCATATCTTTCATATAGTCTATGACTTCAAACGTTGGAGTGAACTGGTATTTAGGACTCTTGATTGTTGGAGCTGGGCTTGTGGCAAAGATAGCCGGAGCACT
>Ga0315909_10002215_pt1 | contig 25247 bp, 25 predicted proteins | sample LakEriMetagenome_11_FD_203527 | JGI IMG/M metagenome (GOLD analysis project Ga0315909, IMG submission 203527) | Freshwater fungal communities from buoy surface, Lake Erie, Ohio, United States - Buoy 2 MA125 | ecosystem: Environmental > Aquatic > Freshwater > Lake | place: USA: Lake Erie, Ohio...
CTCTTCCTCGTGGACCGCGCGAATCTCGGCGAGCAGGCCCGGGACGAGTTCCACCGCTACCGCACGCCGGACACGAACCGCCTTTTCACCGAACTCTACAACGTCCAGCACCTCACCTCGCCGCACATTGATGACGTCTGCCGCGTCACCATCTGCACCATCCAGCGGCTCTACTCGATCCTGCGCGGCGAGGAACTCGCCGAAGGCGCCGACGACCTCTCCGGCGCGGAAATCGCCGCCGCGCTCGGCGTCACGCGCACCCGCGACATCGCCTACAATCCCGCGGTCCCCATCGAGATGTTCGATCATATCGTCACCGATGAGTGCCATCGCTCGATCTACAATCTCTGGCGGCAGGTGCTCGAATACTTCGACGCCTCGCTCATCGGCCTCACCGCCACGCCTGCGCCGCAGACCATCGCCTACTTCCACCAAAACCGCGTCGCCGAATACAACCACGAGCGCGCTGTCGCCGATGGCGTGAATGTCGGTTACGACGTGTATCGCATCAGAACCCGTGTCACCGAATCGGGCGGCAAGGTTGAAAAAGGATTCCTCATTGATCACCGCAGCAAGGCGTCTCGCGCCGCCCGCCAAGCAGTGCTTGCCAATGATCTCGACTACACGCCTGCCGACCTCGACCGCTCCGTTGTCGTTCCCGATCAAATTCGCACCGTACTGAGCACCTACCGCGATGCCGTCTTCACCGAGCTTTTTCCCGGCCGCACGCTCGTGCCCAAGACGCTCATCTTCGCCAAGGACGACTCCCACGCCGAGGACATCGTCCACCTCTGCCGCGAGGTCTTCGGCAAGGGCAACGACTTCTGCAAAAAGATCACCTACCAGGCGAAGCATCCCGTCACCGGCAAGCCCGCGAAGTCGAAGGAACTCATCCGCGAATTCTGCCTCTCGCCCACGCTCCGCATCGCCGTCACCGTGGACATGATCGCCACCGGCACGGACATCAAGCCGCTCGAAGTCCTCATCTTCCTGCGCGATGTCCGCAGCCGCGTCTATTTCGAGCAGATGAAAGGCCGCGGCACCCGCACATTTTCCTCCACCGAAATGCAATCGGTGTCGGGTGCCGACGTGGGCGCCAAGACCCGCTTCGTCATCGTCGATGCCGTGGGCGTGTGCGAGAGCGACAAGACCGAATCCCGCCCGCTCGACCGCCAGCCCACAGTCCCGCTCAAGACTCTGCTCCAGCGCGTCCTTTTCCCCGGTGGCCGCGATGAAGACACGCTTACCACGCTGGCCGCGCGCCTCGCCCGGCTCGACCGCGAACTCGAACCCTCGCAGCGCCAGCAAATCGCCAGCGCCTCCGGAGGCCACACCCCCGCCACGCTCGCGGGTGCGCTGCTCCGGGCCTACGTCCCGACGCCATTGCCGAGCGCGCCACCGGGAAATTGGGAGCCTCGCCCGAAGAAGTCGCGCCGGAGAAATACGAGGCCACGCGTCAGGAACTCATCGCTGCGGCCTGCGCGCCGTTCGACAAACCCGCGCTCCGCCAGACCCTCGAAACGCTCAAGCAGGAAACCGAGCAAGCCCTCGACATCTACACCCCCGACGAAGTGCTGGAGCATGGCTTCGACGCCGCCGCCAAGGCGAAAGCCGCCGGCCTCGTCCAGGCCTTCCGCGATTACCTCGCGCAAAACCAGGCCCAGATTGACGCCCTGCAAATTCTCTACAGCCGCCCGTTCAAACAGCGCCTCACCGAGCCGATGCTCAAGGAACTGGAAAAGAAGCTGCGCGACACCCACGCCACCTGGACCGAGGATCGCCTGTGGGATGCCTTCGCCGTCACCGCTCCCGGCAAGGTGCGCGGACGCTCCCAAGCCGGACGCTTCGCCGACCTCGTCGCCCTCGTCCGCTTCGCGCTGGAACAGCAACCCGTCCTCGCCCCCTTCGCCGACTCCGTGAGCGAGCGCTTCCACGAATGGCTCATGGACAAAGCCACGGCCGGCGCCGTCTTCACCCCCGAGCAACTCGCCTGGCTCGGCCTCATCCGCGACCACATCGCCACCAGCCTGAGCATCGACCCCGAGGATTTCGAATACACGCCCTTCGGCGAGCGCGGCGGACTGGGCAAGGCGCATCAACTCTTCGGCGAGCAACTGCCCAAGCTGCTCGATGAACTCAACGAAGTTCTCGCCGCTTGACGTCTTTAAAAATAGATACAGAGTGTAGATATGAATACCGCAAAAATCTTTCAGCATGGAGGTAGCCAGGCCGTCCGCCTGCCGAAGGCATTTCGCTTCGAGGGCACGGAAGTTCTGATCGAAAAGCGGGATGATGAGGTCGTTCTCAAGCCCGTGCCGCTTCCTAAGTTTCGGACATTCTCCGAGATCGCACGCTATCTTGCGGAGAAATTTCCTGATGCCGGTGACTTTCCCGAACCGCCGCCCAGGCCCACTAAGCATGAGCGTCCCATCCTTGAGTTCTAATTCTGACGCTTCATGAAGCCATTATTCCTCCTGGATTCCAGCATCTGCATCCCAGTTTTGCGCAACAAGCCCGGGCTTGAAAAACTGCCCGACCCCGCCGTCACGGGCATCCCCGTGATCGTCGCGGCAGAACTCTGGACCGGCGTGCAGAAAAATATGCGTACGCATCCCCGCCAGGCCGGCCTTCTTGAGGCCTTTCTGAGCCTCTTTTGGATAGCCGACTTCACCCTCGAAGCGGCTCAACACTACGGCGACATTCGTGCGGCCTTGGAAGCGAGCGGCACGATCATCGGCCCGCTCGATCTCCTCATCGCTGCCCAGGCTCGCAGTCTCGGAGCCACCCTCATCACCCGCAACGCCGCAGAATTCAAACGCGTCAAGGGACTCAAGGTCCAAGCGTGGAAATGAATGCCAAGACCGAATGAGTGTGACTCCCGACACCGCAGCCCCAACAGGGCGAAACAAACCAGCCCAGGGCAAGGAGCGCAGCGACGCCGCCCTGGGTCACGCATCCCAAAACCCGTCGAGCCCTCAAGGGGCGAAAGAACTCCCGCATGGATGGAAGCACGTCCGCCTTGGCGACATCGCACAGACGACGAGCGGCGGAACGCCGCGTCGCGATAAGCCCCAATACTACGGCGGGACGATTCCTTGGGTGAAGTCAGGCGAACTCGGCGACCGAGTGGTTTACGAAACGAGTGAAACCTTGTCTGACGAAGGACTCACGTCATCCAACGCAAAGGTTTTCCCGAAAGGCACGCTCTGCATTGCTCTTTACGGCGCGACGGTCGGAAAACTTGGCATCCTTGGAGTCGATGCGGCCACGAACCAAGCGGTCTGCGCGATATTCCCGCCCGAGGGTCTCGATACTCGATACCTCTATCGTTTCTTTGAAGGCAAACGGCGCGAATTGATCGAGCAAGGGAAAGGCGGAGCGCAATCGAACATCAGTCAGGGAATCATTCGCGATACGATGTTCCCGCTCCCACCCCTCCCCGAACAGCGGCGGATTGTGGCGGAGATTGAGAAGCAATTCACGCGGTTGGAGGCGGGGGTGGCGGCGTTGCGGCGGGTGCAGGCCAACCTCAAACGCTACCGCGCCGCCGTCCTCAAAGCCGCCTGCGAAGGCCGCCTCGTCCCCACCGAAGCCGCACTCCAGAGTGGAAGCGGCGTCCCGCCGCTTGGTTCCGGCAAAAAGCGGCAGGATGCCGCTTCCACTTTTGAAACCGGCGAAACCCTCCTCGCCCGCATCCTCACCGAGCGCCGCCAAAACTGGCAGGGCCGGGGGAAATACAAAGAACCTGCCGCCCCGAAAACCGCTGATTTACCAGCGCTCCCCGGTGGATGGACATGGGCTAATGGAGAACAATTGTTCTCATGGTCCAGTGGCGAAGGCCTCACGCAGAAAGACATTCAAGAAGGTCAGTATCCGGTCTATGGCGGCAACGGCGTGACTGGCTACCACAACGCTTTCGTCGCTGAAATCCCAACCCTCGTCATTGGCAGAGTTGGCGCGTTGTGCGGCAATGTCTATCTGACGGACGGAGCAGCGTGGATAACGGATAACGCCATCTACGCGATTCAGACTCCTTCGTGCGTGGCGATGCGATTCATTCGGTTGGCATTCACGCGAGCTGAACTGAACAAGCGCGCCACCGGCTCAGGCCAGCCATTCGTAAATCAGCGAATGCTCAATGAGACAGTCATTCCACTTCCACCCCTCGCCGAGCAGACGCGGATCGTGGCGGAAGTGGAGCGGCGGTTGAGCGTGGTGGAGGAGTTGGAGTCGGTGGTGACCGCGAACCTCCAGCGCGCCACCCGCCTCCGCCAGTCCATCCTCCAACGCGCTTTCTGCGGCAAACTGCTTTCCAACGATTGCCACGCTGATAAGACGAATCCCTGAGATGCCGCGAACAATTGTCAAATACGCAAAACCCCCGATCCAGGAGGCGATCTGCGAGATTCACTTCGACGTCAAAGAACCGTTGTCTTCCGAACAACTTGAGCAGCTCAAAGAAGTCTGGGCCGCCAAGTATCCGAATCAAAAACTCGTTGAAGAAAAAGGCGTGAAAGTGGAAGTCGGCCCGGACGGAGTTCAGGTCGTTCACGATCCCATGGGACATCGCCTCGTTTGCCGTGCGGAGGACGACACCCGGTTGGTGCAGTTGAGCGGTCGGTTCATTGCGGTGAACCAACTGAAACCGTATCCCGGATGGGAAGAAGGTTTCCGTGACACGATCACGGCTCGCGCTGGAGAGGCGCAATCGCACCTCGGGCCGTTCGATATCGCACGAACGGGTCTGCGCTATATCAACAAGATCGAAATCCCGCAGGCTCCATTTGTGTGGGAGGATTGGTTCAAATTTCGCCTCCCGGTGCCGAAGCTGAGAGGCGCGCTGCGAGGACCATTTCAAATGCGCTTCGAACAGCAGCTCAAACGGGAATGCAAACTGATCGTCAATTGCGTGTCGCTGCCGAGCACTGGGGATTGCACCCCAGTGATTCTCGATCTCGATGTCGTTTGGATCGGGAAACCGAAGCCTGCGGCCAGCCTGCCAAAACTGTTGGAAATCGTGCATGCTCCGCATAGACTTGCGTTCGAAGCCTACATGACGGACAAGCTCCGCGAGCAGTTTTCCTGATTCCACCGATGAACCTGGCCATCTCCACTCTCGCCATTCCTCTCTACGTCAATCTCGCGCCTTACAGTCAGGCAAAGCGATTCGAGGTCGGGACTGCTGCGACCATCAGAATCGAAAGCCGAGAGCAGCAGCCGACGATGACGTTCGCCGTGAACGCTGAGAGTTCATCGCCTCACGAGACGGCACTGGACTGGCTTTCTTTGTCACGCGAGGTGATGCCGGTTTCGAGTCCGATGACGGCAGACGAGCGTTCGTCGATCAACGAATTCTTCTTGTCGTATTTTTGATGAGCGGGTTCGGCGATTTCTCGCGGTATAGCCGAATCATTCCCGAGGAGCATCAATCGGCGCTGCAAGCCAGTCTCAAACGCATTCCTGATTTTTCTTGGCTGCTTGCGGAACCACATCCGACCGAAAGCCGGCTGCAAGGAGATATTCTTGGCGACTGTCCGACTGTGGTGATCGATGACGCGGGTTCTCCGAAAACGACGAAGCTACCGGTCATGATCCTGAACAATTCTTGCGACCTTCCAGATGACCGCGCGGATTTTGTCACTGCGGCGCCGGTCGTGGATTTTGCGAAGTTTCTGGAGTTTGAAAAAGGCCGCCGCACCAAGAGCAGCCTTGAAGGGTTTGCCAAGGCCATACGCCAGAATGAGAAGACCGAGCTTTTCTACCTGCCGAAGTTCGCGGGATTTGAGCAAGGTGCATTGGTTCTGCTCCATCTCGTCTGCTCAGTCTCAGCGAAGTTATATCGCAATCTTCTCATTTCGCATAAGCGTCAGGCGTCATTCACGCCGATCGGGTTCTATTTCATGCTCATGAAGCTGACGACGCATTTGGCCCGCGCTGAAAGCACCGATGTTCGGCGGTAGGGCGAGTTCAGGATGTCAACCGCCCTCGTCCAGAAACTCTGGAACTACTGCAACATCCTGCGGGATGACGGGCTGTCCTACGGGGATTACGTGGAGCAGTTGACGTTTGGCTCAGTCGCTCCGGCTCCTTCGGGCTTCGCCCCGCGCTTCGCGCAGCCTGTTTGCCTCGTTTCACTCGCCCTTCGGGCAGCCTGCGGCTGGCTATCTCCGCTACGCTCCGGTTCGCTCGCCACCGGCGGCTCGGCTCTGCTGTTCCTGAAAATGGCGGATGAGCAGTCGCGTCCGCCGTTCAACAAGCCGTCGCCCATTCCCGAAGGGGCGGACTGGCCGGCGTTGCTGGCGAAGGATGGCGACGAGCTGGAATCGAGCGGAGCGAATCGTAGCGCCAGCGGAGACAGTGCCGTGGGCGGAGGCGGGCGGCACAAATGGACTGCCGCAGGCAGCCCGCAGGGGCAGCGCGGCGGCGCTGATCAAATTCACTACCGCCATACGTTGGAGGAACTCGGCAAGCGGCCGGGCATGCTCGGCGTCATGTTGGCTTCGGCTTCCGCCTGCGGGCTGCCGCCCAGTGCATGCGCACTGCCTGTCTCCGCTGCGCTCCGGCTCCGCAAGGCGCAGAACAAAATCTAAGACCCGGCCAACTGGCTTGACAGAATCGGGCGTAAAACATAGTTTAACGGCATGGTTAAAACGATTTCAAAAATTGGCAATTCGCAGGGCCTGATGTTCGACGCGGCGTTGATGGACCTGGCGCACTTGAAGGCCGGTGACCAGGTGAACGTGGAAATCCACGAGGGCGGCACGATCACGCTCACGCCGCTACGGCCCAAGCCTTCGCGGACCGAAGTGTCGCGGGTCATCAAGGCGACGATGAAGGACTACGCGCGGACGATGAAGAAGCTGGCATGAGTGCCACTCCGGAAAACTGCTTCCATCTGACGGTGGAGATTGTGCGGGAGATTCACGCGGAAGCCATCGGCCGGTTTGGCGGTTCGGACGGCGTGCGCGAAATGGCTTTGTTGGAATCAGCGGTGGCCGCGCCCCAGGCCAGCTTCGGCGGCGGTTCGCCTTACCAGGACATGGCGGAAGTGGCGGCAGCGTATTTGTTCTATCTCTGCAAGAATCATCCGTTCATTGATGGCAACAAACGGGCGGCGCTGGGTGCGTGCATCGTTTTTCTCCGCTTGAACGGCATCGAGCCCAAGAGTGACGGCCCAGAGTGGGAAGAGCTGACACTGGCGGTGGCGGCAAGTGAGATTGACCGGGACGAAGCCACCCGGCGGTTGCGGAGGCTTTTGCCGAAACACAAATGAGCAATCCCACCGCCCTCGTCCAGAAGCTCTGGAACTACTGCAACATCCTGCGGGATGACGGGCTGTCCTACGGCGACTATGTGGAGCAGTTGACGTTTCTGCTGTTCCTTAAGATGGCGGATGAGCAGTCGCGTCCGCCGTTCAACAAGCCGTCGCCCATTCCCGAAGGGGCGGACTGGCCGGCGTTGCTGGCCAAGGATGGCGACGAGCTGGAGATTCATTACCGCCATACGTTGGAGGAACTCGGCAAGCGGTCGGGCATGCTCGGCGTCATTTTCCGCAAGGCGCAGAACAAAATCCAGGACCCGGCCAAGCTGCGCCGGCTCATCGTGGACCTGATCGACAAGGAGCAGTGGTCTTCGCTCTCCGCCGACGTGAAGGGCGACGCCTACGAGGGCCTGCTGCAAAAGAACGCCGAGGACGTGAAAGGCGGCGCGGGCCAATACTTCACGGCCCGTCCGCTGACGTCGGCGGTGGTCGAAGTGATGGCACCCAAGCCCGGTCAGACGATGTGCGATCCCGCTGGCGGCACGGGCGGCTTCGTGCTGGCCACCCACGATTATCTCGCGAGCCATTACGCGCTGGACCGCGCTCAGAAGAAATTGCTCAAGAGCGGAAGCCTGTTTGTCGTGGAGTTGGTGGACAGCGTCGCCCGGCTCTGCTGCATGAATTTGCTCCTGCACGGGATCGGGGGCGATGACACGGATGAAGTGCCAGTGCTGGTGATGGACGCGCTGGCCGGCAAGCACGGGGAATACGATCTGGTGATGACGAACCCGCCCTTCGGCAAGAAGAGCAGCGTGACCATCGTCAACCAGGCGGGCGAGTCGTCCAAGGAGAGCCTCACCATCAACCGCGACGACTTTTGGGCGAGCACGAGCAACAAGCAGCTCAACTTCGTCCAGCATGTGTTCACCATTCTCAAGCAGCATGGCCGCGCGGCGGTGGTGGTGCCGGACAATGTGCTCTTTGAAGGCGGCGCGGGCGAAACCATCCGGCGCGAACTGCTCAAGCAGGCGGACGTGCACACGCTCCTGCGCCTGCCCACCGGCATCTTCTACGCGCAAGGCGTGAAGGCGAACGTCCTGTTCTTCGACCGCAAGCCCGCGCAGGAAAAGCCGTGGACGCAGAAGCTCTGGATCTACGACCTGCGCACGAACCTGCATTTCACGCTCAAGGAAAACACGCTGAAGCGCAGCGACCTCGACGACTTTGTCGCGTGTTATTGCGGGGGAAACGCGCCCGGAGGTCGCGTTCCACCTTCGCGCCACGACCGCAAGGAGAGCGAGCGCTTCAAGTCCTTCACCTACGAAGAGCTGACGAAACGCGACAAGGTGAACCTCGACATCTTCTGGCTGAAAGACGACGCGCTGGAAGAAAGCGCGAATCTGCCCGCGCCCGAAGTCATCGCCGCCGACATCACCGCCGATCTGGAAGCGGCGATGGAGCAGTTCGCAACGATTGCGGAGGATTTGAAGTAGGGCCGGATTTGGCTGGCCTCGAAACAGTTTCAGGCGCAGGTGCCCACTGGATTGGAATCGCGCGATGCCAGGCCTCTTCGTGCTGGAGTGGCGGAAGGGGTGGGATTCGAACCCACGGTAGGTTTGACCCTACTCTCGATTTCGAGTCGAGTGCCTTTAACCACTCAGCCACCCTTCCAATTTCAGCGCGGAACTATGTCTGCGGTTTTTGGGGAGGCAAGGAGAAATGGTGATCGTGTCGGCGACGGTACAAAAGCGGAATTGTTGCCGGAACAAAAGCGGACAGTGGATTACAGAGAAAAAGCGGCAAGAATGGGGGGCCAAATGTCGGTGGGAGGATGTTCGACGACCCAGAACCTGAGTTGAGGGTGGTGGATGAGGGTGACGGAGGATTTGGAAGTGCGAGCGATCTCGTAGTTGCAGCCCTCGAAATCGATGGTGTGGTCGTTGTTGACGCGGCGTTGTTGGCGCAGGGAAAGGTGCAGGTCGAGCAGGGCCCGGGCTGGTGCCGGGCGGAGGCGCTGGGTGCGGGCCAGCAGGGAGTCTTCCCAGACGGTGAGGGGGATGAGGCCGGTGCTGCGCTGGCGGGTGCGGTTCTGGCGCTGGAGTTCCATCTGGAGGATGTCGTCGGCGTGTTCGGGGGTGGTGACTTTGGCGTGGGCTAGCAGGGTGACGATGCGGCGCTGGAAGGTGCCGAAGCGGCGTTCGATTTTGCCTTTGGCCTGCGGGGTGGGTGCGCTGGAATTCGCTCCTCGGGTCGCTGCGGTCGCTGCTGGAGCTTGGGCCGAAGAGGCTGAGTGCATCGGTGTAGATGGCTTCGGGGATGCCGTGGTTTTCAAAGGCGCCGCGGAAGTGGCAGAAGTGGTTCCAGGTGGTGTCGGCGGAGACGAAACGGGCGGCGACGTTGAGGCCGGAATGGTCATCGACGGTGAGGAGGAGAATCTGTTTTTGCGCCGCGGGCCACCACTGGTGGATGGAGCTGTCGTGCTGCCAAAGCTCGCCGATGTGAGCCCTGCGAAAACGGCGGTAAGTGCGAATGCGGGGAGGCGGAGCCGGGAGCAGAAGAGGAAAGTGCGTTTTCAGAAAGGCCTCCACGCTGGAACGGGCACGGACAAAGCCGAAAAGACGCTTCAACTCATCGGCCACGAGTTGAAAATTGGGCGGGCTGGCCAGGCACAAACTGCGCAAGAAAAGCGCGGACGTTGTCCGGCCAGGCGCCCCGGTGGGCACCGCCGCTGGCCATGGAGCGGAACGCCTCACGGCGGCTCAACCAAGCCGAGCGCAGCTCGTAGAGCCGGGTCTTGGCGATGCCGAGTTGCGCGGCAGCCGAGGCCGCGTCGAGATTGCCGGCATTGAACTCGGAGAGAATACGGCGGACAAACTCGGGTGGAAGGCGGTGGAAAAGTTGCTTCTTTTCATCCCCGCAAACTGCACCGCCCACCGCCCACCGCCCATGCCGCAGGAAAAACGCCAAGCGTGGGACGGACGCCCCTGCGTCGGCCTCCGCTACGCTCCGGCCTCCTCCGGGGCGTCCGTCCCACGCTCTTACGCACCCGTTTTCATCCATTCCGCTTTTGTTCCGTCTCCATTCCGGTTTTGTACCGGCCCCGACAGGAGAAATGGTGATCGCGAAATGGGGGTTGCATACTGCATTGCGCGCTGCATTGCGGCGGAAAAATGAGCGGTGAAAAGCGGACGCGCCGCTTGGGTCACATGCGGCAGATTAGCAGTTCGCGCTCGTAGATGAGTTCCTTTGGCAGATGGCTTTTCAGATCGAGGAAGAGCTCTTCGTGCGAGAGGATTTCCGCGCGCCACGCGGCGCGGTCGAAGCGCTGGAGGTCGTTGAATTTTTCCTCTGGGAAATCCAAGCCGGTCCACTCGATGTCCGCGTATTCGGGCATCCAGCCGATGGGTGTCTCGCGGGCCATGCCGTGGCCGTTTGCGCGGTCCACGATCCATTTCAGGATGCGCATGTTTTCGCTGAAGCCGGGCCAGAGGAATTTGCCGTCGGCGTCCTTGCGGAACCAGTTCACATTGAAGATGCGCGGCGTCGCGGTGAGCGAACGCTGCATCGAGATCCAGTGGCGGAAGTAGTCGCTCATGTTGTAGCCGCAGAAGGGCAGCATGGCCATCGGGTCGCGGCGCACCTTGCCGATGGTGCCGGCGGCGGCGGCGGTCATCTCGCTGCCCATCGTCGCGCCCATGTACACGCCGCAGCTCCAGTTGAACGCCTGGTACACGAGCGGCATCGTGGTGGCGCGGCGTCCGCCGAAAACAATCGCGCTGATCGGCACACCCTCGGGCTTTTCCCAGTCGGGATCGATGGTCGGGCACTGCGACGCGGGCGCGGTGAAACGCGAGTTCGGATGCGCGGCCTTCGCGCCAGTCTCCCGTGCAATCTCGGGCGTCCACTGGTTGCCCTGCCAGTCAATCGCCTTTGCGGGCGGCACGTCTGTCATGTCTTCCCACCACACGCCGCTGTCGGGCGTGAGTGCGACGTTTGTGAAAATCGTGTTCTTGCGCAGCGAGGCCATTGCGTTGGGATTCGTGTGCTCGCTGGTGCCGGGTGCGACGCCGAAGAATCCGGCCTCGGGATTGATCGCGTGGAGGCGGCCATCGGCGCCGGGTTTGATCCACGCGATGTCGTCGCCGACCGTCCACACTTTCCAGCCCTGCTTTTGAAAATGCGCGGGCGGGATAAGCATCGCGAAATTCGTCTTGCCGCATGCGCTCGGGAATGCGGCGGCGACGTAGGTCTTTGCGCCCTGCGGATCCTCGACGCCGAGGATGAGCATGTGCTCGGCCATCCAGCCCTCGTCGCGCGCCATCACGGATGCGATTCGCAGCGCGAAACATTTTTTGCCGAGCAGCGCATTGCCGCCGTAGCCGGACCCGTAGCTCCAGATCTCCCGCGTCTCGGGAAAATGGACGATGTATTTTTCCTTGTTGCACGGCCACGGCACGTCCTTCTGCCCCTTCTTCAGCGGCGAGCCGACGGTGTGCATCGCGGGCACCACGCGGCGGTCGCTTTTGTCGATCCGCCCGAAGACCTTCTTCCCGATGCGCGCCATGATGCGCATGTTCACGACGGCGTAGGGCGAGTCGGTGAGCTGCACGCCGATCTGCGACATCGGCGAATCGAGCGGCCCCATGCTGAACGCGAGCACGTACATCGTGCGCCCGCGCATGGAGCCGTTGAAAAGCGCGCGCAGCTTTTTCTTCATCTCAAACGGGTTCACCCAGTTGTTCGTCGGGCCCGCGGCGTCCTTCGATGCGCTGCAGATGAACGTGCGATCCTCCACGCGCGCCACGTCGTTCGCATCGGAGCGCGCGAGGAAACATCCCGGCCACTTCTTCGGATTCAGCCGCTTGAGCGTGCCGCTCGCGACCATCTCGTCGCACAGCTTGTCGTATTCGTCCTTCGATCCGTCCACCCAGTGGATGCGGTCGGGCTTGCAGAGCGCGGCCATTTTTTTCACCCATCGGAGAAGGTGGACGTTTTTGCTGAGCGGCTTGGCGGTGTCGGTTTTTGGCATGGTCGGAGTTCGATGTGCAGGATGTGTGATGCCGGCTCGCGCGCGTCGCCGCACTCCGGATCCGCGTCCTGTTCGCCGATTCACGAACACGACGCGCGGAATCTTGCAAACCATCGCTCGCCGCGATGCCCGCCACGATCCGCCCCACGCCCCTCAGATTCTTGATGGAATCGCCGCGGACTTGAACCTTGACCGTGCGACGGCCCCGCTGCTACCGAGCGCGAACCCCAAGCGATCAGGAAATCATGGCTGACAATCCTTACGAGGCACCTTCCGCAAACCTCAGCGGAAACGAGACGTTTGCTGCGCACACCGGAGGCGTCTCGCAGGGCGTCGTCGAGCAACTGCGGCGGACGAAAGGATGGACGCGGCTCATCAGCGTGATGTGCTTCATTTTGGGCGGGCTGATGCTGCTCGGGGCAATTTTTGGCGGCACCTTGCTTTCCAACACGGATCGTTCCGTGCGCGGGCTGGGCGGACTTGTCGGCGTGATCATGTTCATCTATGGCGTCATGGGCGTGCTGCAGATCATCTTCGGCACGAAGCTCGGCGGCTTTTCCTCCGCCGTGCAGCGGCTGATGTATTCCGCGCGGGAGAGCGACCTCGAGGACGCGCAGGACCGGCAGCGCAGCTTCTGGGTTTTCGCCGGCGTGCTGGTTCTCATCGGCCTGATCATCGCCATCCTCGGCATCTTCACCGCGTATTCCAAGTTCCGCTAAGAATATGGATCGTCCCTACGTCCCCCACACATCGAGTTCCGGCGCAGGCGAAATGTCCGGCAGGGTCACGCCGCAAATCATCGACATCATGCTCCGTACGAAAGGCTCGGTGCGCTTCATCGCCGTGATGCTGTTCATCAATTTCGGCATCACGATCATCAACCTGATCGTCACCATGAATGCTCCGTCCCGGTTTGGCGGCGACGCTGAGCGGTTCGGCCAGTTCATCGGAATCGGCGTGGCGCTGCTGCTCTACCTTTATCCCGCAGTGAAGCTGAACAGCTACGCGAGCCGCATCGGCGCGCTGCTCCAGAGCGCACGCACGGGGGATCTCGAGGCTGCGCTGAACGAGCACCGCGGCTTCTGGCGTTTCGTCGGCATCGTCACGATCGTCCTCGTGAGCATCTTCGTGCTCTTCATCTTTATCGGCATGGTGGCTGCCGTGTCGCGATCGAGCTTCTGACGGCTTCGCGGGCGGACCGCGGAGGCCGTCCGCAGCGCCGGTGAGATCGAAAATGTGGAGCTTGCGATGTGCCCGGACCCTGCGGAACTGATGTGCGGAAAACTATGAGCGATGAACTGAGCAGGCGTTACGCGCGGGTGTCGGATGCGGTTGCACGCGGGATTTTTCCGGAGACGGATTTTTCGCGGCGCATGGAGATCATCGTGGATGCGATCTGGGAGGAATTCGGTTCGCACCGTCCGGTGTCGTGGGTGGGATTTTACCTGCTGCGCGCGGAGGAGATGATCCTCGGGCCGCGCCGCGACAAGCCTGCGTGCTCGCCGATCGGTCTCCACGGGGCGTGCGGGACTGCGGCGCTCGCCGGGAGGACGATCGTGGTGCGCGATGTGCGCGAACTCGGCGCTGCGTACATCGCCTGCGATCCGCGCGACCTTTCGGAAATCGTCGTCCCCGTGCGTGCGCGCGGCGGGCGCATCGTGGGCGTGCTCGACTTGGACAGCCACAGCACGGGCGCATTCGGCGAGCCGGATCGTATCGCGCTCGAACGGATCGTGTGCGAGCATCTCGCCGGTTGTGATATTCCGGAAAATCCGGGGGCCTGATTTTTCAATCTTGGACCGTGCTACTCCGCTTCGGGTTCCCTCGCCTGAGTCGCGCTGCTCTTCTTATCCTTGAGCACGTAGGGCGGCTTGGCCCAGCCGTGGGGCGGGGGAGTGGAAGGCATCGCGGGCGTGCCCGGCAGGCGCGTGCGCCAGTGCTGCACGAGCGCGCCGACGAGCAGCGCGCAGAGGATGAAGACGACGAGCTTGATTTCGTCCCTCGTCATTTCGCGTTCCGGGGTTTCACGCGTTCGCTGCGGAATTTGTCGCGGATGGCCGTGCTGAAGAAGCGGCCTTTCGATTCCGCGGCGAGCAGGCGGCGGAAGATTTCCCCGGGCACTTCGAGGTAGCGGTAGATCGCCCCGGAGTGGAATGCGATCTCCAGTGCCCGCGCCTTTGCATCGTAGCCCGCGGATTCGAGCACGGAGGATTGGAGGGGCTGCCTTTTGATTTCGCCGTCCGCCGCAGCGCGTGCCGTCGCAAGAAATGCAAGCGAAGGCACGCAGAGGAAAAAGCCGAGCACGGCGCGGCGCGAGATTCCGCAAGCTCGGGCCGGTTTTTCCATGGTGGTCATTCCTCTTCGGCGTTGTGCGCCGATCCCGTCAGATCATTTTGTCCCCTCGGAGTCCCAGTTGCCGACGTCGTCGGCGGTGCCGGTGAGGCGGTCGGGGCCGCAACTGAAAACATCGAAGCTCTTCGGATTGTGCCTGCCGGGAAATTCGTACTGGTACTCGGTGCCCCACGGATCGCTTTCGAGCTTGGTCTCGATCTGGCTCCACATGCGCGGGACGGGATCGCCGCCGGGCCGTTCCACGAGGGCGCGCAGGCCCTGCTCGGTGCTCGGCGGGCGCTTGTTTACGAGTTCGTACTGGCCGAGAGCGCCGACGAGTTTGGCCACGTAGATTTTCGCGGTCCCCATGCGGGACTGGTTCATCGCATTTTGGATGTTCGGAATCAGCACGGCCATCAGCGAGATGATGATGATGATCACGAGCAGGATCTCGATGAGCGTGAATGCGGCGTTGGGCTTCGGTGCGAGGCGTTTCATTTGCTGGCCGGTGTGAGGATGTAGTCGAAATGTTTCCAATTATGCTTCAGTTGCAACTCGACGTTGCGGATCGCGATCGTGCCGCTGTCGGCTGCGAGGCTGATGTTCACGGCGTTGATGCCGGAGCGCAGGACGTTGCCCGGCACGACGAACTGCGCGCGCACCCAGCCCGTGTATTGGAAGCGCAGCGCGGGCTCGAGCGGGCGCGATTCGCCGCGGTAGCCGGGGTCGGCGAGGTCGGGCCAGTGGATGCTCGCGTAGCCGGGCTGTCCGTCGTTCGCCACGACGACGGGCGGCGCGGCGAGGTCGGCATTCAGCACTTCGAAGGTGACGATGGCGGTGAGCGGCTGTGCGGTGAGTTCGAACTGCCATTGGGCCGTGGTGCCGGTCGTTTCGCCTCTCGGCGAGAGGCGCGTGATGCCCGTGTCCACGGTCGCCTTCACGCGGCCGAAAAGTTTCGCATCTTCGGCAGGCTGCGCCTCGGGGAGATTGCCGAAGGGATCCGCCACTGCCGCTGCGGGGTGAAAATCAATGGTCTGTTTCGCCGCCGCGTCCTTCAGCGAACTTGCGAGCACGCCGCGGATGTTGCTGCCGTCGCCGGGCACGGCGATGTCGAGATAGTCCGCGCCGTCGAGCGGGACGGTGGCGCTTTCACTCGACGGCAGGCCCGCGCCGACACCCATCACCGGGCCGCGGAAAAGCTCGCGTCCGCTCTCGGTCCACGCGGAGACGGAGGGCTGCACGCCGGGCAGGTCGTCGAAGAAAACACGCAGCAGGATCTCGCGGTGCAGCGTGGGCATGCGGCGCAGGCGCATGCGATAGACGGTCTTCGGCGGTTCGCCGTCCTTCGCGGCGACGGGTTCATTTTGGAAGGATTCAAACCAGATCGGCAGCGCGGGTTTTGTAGCGCCGGGTTTGGAAAGGGCGATGAGATCCAGCCACACGGAGAAGGGCGTGGGCTGCTCGGGCAGGGTGCCGGTCTCCTGGGCAGTCGCGAGCGCAGCGGCGCAGGCAATGGCGAGGAACGGGCGGAGGAACATCGCGGGGAAATTACGGGTGCGGAGCCGGATGGCAAGCATCCCGGCACGAATCGCGCAAGTTTTCGCGCAGGCTGATCCATGCAAGGCGCTTCAGACCACCCGCACGCCGTGGAGTGCGCGGGCGAGGGCGTTCGCGAGGTCGCCGCGCGAATACGGTTTCGTGACCACGTCCACGACGCCGAGGCGGCTGGCTTCCATCTCGGTGGAGGCGGAGACGACGAAGCCGGTGCAGAGGACGCACGGCAGCCCGGGAGCCTGCGCGCGGATGCGGCGGATGAGGTCGAGGCCGGTCATTTGCGGCATGCTGAGGTCGGTGAGCACGGCTGCGAATTCGTGCGTGTGGGCACCGAGTTCCGCGAGCGCCTGCCCGGGGCTGTGGCAGACGGAGGGGCGGTAGCCGAGGCCGGTGAGATAATTGCGCGCGACTTCGGCGACTGCGGTTTCATCTTCGACGATGAGCACGCGCTCGCCGTGGCCGCGCGGCAGATCCGCGGTGCTCTGCACGGGCGTGTGGCAGGGCTTTTCCACGACGGGAAAATGAAGGTGGAAGGCCGCGCCTTTTCCCGGCTCGCTCTCGACGGTGACGATGCCGCCGTGCGCGGTGACGATGCCGTGGACGACGGCGAGGCCGAGGCCGGTGCCTTCGCCGGGCTGCTTCGTGGTGTAGAATGGCTCGAAGATGCGGCGCAGCGTGGCCGGGGCAATCCCGTGGCCGGTGTCGCCCACGCTCACGCGCGCCCATTTGCCGGTGAGGAGGCGCGGGTTTTCGCGGGCAAACTGGGGGCTGCCGGAGATGGTCTCAAGGCCCACGTTCAGCGTGCCGGGGCCGCCGCTCATGGCGTGTGCGGCGTTTGTGGCGAGGTTCAGGATCGCCTGGTGGATCTGGGCGGTGTCGGCGAGCACGTAGTCGTCATCTTTCTGAAGCTCTGAGTGGATCTCGATGGAGGCGGGGGTCGTGGCGCGGAGGAGGTGGAGGATTTCGCCGATGACGGGCTTGAGCGAGATGGCGGATTTTTCCGGCTTGTGCTTGCGGCTGAAGGTGAGGATGCGTCTCACGAGGTCGCGCGCGCGTTCGCCGGCGGTGAGCACGCAGGCGAGATCCTCGGATGAGGGATGGCTCGCGGGGAGCCGCGCGCGGGCGAGTTCCGCGTAGCCGATGACGCCGGTGAGGATGTTGTTAAAGTCATGCGCGATTCCGCCGGCGAGCGTGCCGACAGCCTCCATCTTCTGGCTCTGCGCGAGCTGCTCGAGGAGGTGGTGCTTTTCCTCTTCGGCGGTGATGCGCGCGGTGATGTTGCGGAATGACCAGACGCGGCCGACGATCTTGCCGCCGTCGCGCTGAGGCCGCGAGTCGCGATCGAAGACGCGCCCGTCTTTGAATTCGACAATGTCCGAACTGTATTCTTCGGGATGCGCGTAGAGGCTTTTCACCTTTGCGAGAAATGTGTCGGGATCCTTCAGGTGCCGTCGCACGTAGCGTAGGAGCACCTCGTCGCGCACGTTCGGGTCCACATCGCGCGGGATTCCCCACATCTCGAGGAAGTGCTCGTTGAAGCTGGTGATGCTGCCGTGGAGATCCACCACGAGGACGCCGTCGGAGATCGAGTCGAATGTCGCGTTCAGCATGGAGAGCGATCGGCTGAGAGCCTTCGCTGAGGCGCGTTTCTGGCGGAGCATCCAAGTGAGAAAGGCGATCGCCGCGAGCAGCACGAGGACAAGCGAGCCGCCGACGAGGAGGGCGCGCCCGTGCGTCTGGAAAATCCCCGGCGGGCGTCCGAGCAATTCGGTCCACGCAGGCAGCGCGCTGAGGGGGAGACCGAAGCGCACCATCTGGCCGTAGTTCACCATGCGCCGGTGGCGCGGCTCGGTGATGGTGGGGATTGTCTCGGCGCGTTCACCCCGGTAGAGCCGCTGTGCCAACCGCGCCGCGGCTGCTCCGTGCTCCGTGCCATCGAGCATCAAGCCGCCGAGAATGCCGGGGAGGTGCAGCGGCGCGCGCAGTCCGTAAAACGGCACGGGGCAGTGCTCGCGAAGTACCGCCATGAAGTAGCGCGCAAGCCGTGAGCGGGTCGTCAGCACGGCGGAGTCCGGCGGGAGCGCCTCGATCGCAGCGAAGAGCTGCTGGCCATTGTCCGTCTTCGGCAGTTCGAAGCTGATGTCCGGCGCATCCGCGGCGCACGATTCGCGGATGGCCTGCAACTGCGCCCTGCTCGCGGCTTTGACGTCATCAAGCATGACAAACCGGCGGAGATTCGGCTGAAGCTCGCGTGCAAGCTGGAAACTGCCGATCGTGTCGTTCACCTTGGGCGCTCCCGTGAGCCACGGGGGAGGCGCGTGCTTTCCGATGCTCGGCGTGCCGCAGAAGACGCCTTGCGAGCCGGGGAACAGTGTGTCGCGATACTTGATGAGAAACGCCGTGGCCCTCGATTCTTGCGCGATGACGACGCGGATTTTTCCCTCCGCATATTTCGCGGCATAATACTCGATCATCCGCTTTTCCTGTTCTCCGCTGCCGTCATTCTGCCAGTCCATGTAATCGATCTTCGGGATGATCGCGGGCGTCTGCTGCTGGAAAAAGCGGGACATCCCATCAACTTCCGTGGTCGTCCACAGAACCGAGGGGCTGCGTGTCGCGAGGGTCAGGATTCCGTGCCGGATGGCTGCGGTCTTCTGCGGTTCGGGCGGAGTTGGATTTGCGGCGCCGACGGCGGATAAAAACAACAGCAGCCCGGCCCAAGACACGAGGCCCGGAAGCACTCCGCGGCGTCGCGCCCAGTGCGCAATTTTTGATGTTCTCATGGGGGAATGAGGGGTGTCGGTTTGGGACTGACGAGGGATGAATAACAGGCGCGACAAATATATTGCAAGCGATTCACTCGTCTAAAATTTGGTACTCCACCGCTGTCTTGCGTGTGGGGCGATTGGCCTGCGAATTCTGCGGCCACGATTCGTGGTCGCCGGTGTTTTCAACTCGACTCGAATGCGCAGGCCGCGGCATGAAACGGCACGATGAAAATCCGCCGCATCCTCGCATCATTCGCCGCGCTCGCATTTGCAGCCTGCTCCACGACGGGGCGGCACGGCGGCGGTTCGGACAGCGACAGCGTGAATGGCACGCCGCTCGGCACCGCGCTGTCGGAGCGCACCGAGGGTGCTTCGTTCCTCGGATCGAATGTGGACCGCTCGCGGTTTTCGCCCGTGCATTTTGGGTTCGACAGTTCCGCCGTCGCCGCGGGCGAGCGGGGGAAGCTGCAGGCCGTCGCGGACTTTTGCCGCAGCGATCGCAACAACATCATCATCGCCGGCTTCACCGACGAACGCGGCACGCCGGAATACAACCGCGGCCTCGGCGAGCGTCGCGCGCTCACGGTGCGCGAGGAATTGATCAAACTCGGCGTGTCCGCGCACCGCTTGCAGACGGTGAGCTTCGGCGCGGAACTCCCGGCGGACTCAGGCTCGAACGAGTCCGCATGGGCGAAAAACCGGCGCGCGGAATTCGGCGTCGTGCGGTGAGGCGCGGCGAATGGCGTGGCCAGCAGTAGCCGCCGACGGCGGGAGGAGGGCCGATCTAAAAAGTGCGGGATGACGAATGACGAACTGAAGCGCGTGTGCGCCGTTGTCATTTGTGATTTCTCATTTCCCAATCGCCCAGCCCAGCCCGCGCACGAGGCGGTCGGCGAGGCGGTCATTGTGGTGGCCGGGGGATTCGTAAAATGTGACGGGCGACTTCCGCTCGCGCAGCACCTCCCAGATTTTCCGCGCGCCGATGTTCGCACCGAATTCATCGTGCTCCGCGCCGTCGAGATAGACGCGCTGCGCCGGCGCAAATGCGTCCGCGCGCTTGCGCACGACGTGCAGCGGGTCCACGTCGAGCCAGCGCTGCCACGCTTGCTGGCGGAAATCCCCCTGCTCGTCGTATAGCCATTCGAAGCGCCCCGGCTTCCCGGCGACCGGCGCGTAATTTGCGCACAGGCCCATGACCATGTGCGCGAGGCCGTCGCCGGGCAGTCGCGCCTTTGCGCCGGAGGCCATCACCTTTTCGAGAGCCGCCGGTGTGATCGCGCGCACCGAGGGCTGCGAGACGATCCTCTTGTGCGTCACTTCAAAATCGCTGTCCGGCGACAGCGCGACGACCGCCGCAAACTGCGCGTGCCGCGAAATCGCGAGCATCAGCGCGCCGTAGCCGCCGCTCGAGTGTCCTGCGATGATGCGCGGAAAAGCAGCCTCCTTTGCGAGTGCGTAGCGCGCCTCGACGGCGGGCGCGATCTCATCCGCGACATAGTCCGCATACTCGCCCGTCGCGCCGGAATTCAGGAACTGGCTGCCGCCGAAATGCGAACGCCCATCCACCACCGCAATGCGCAGCGCGAGCCCGGAGGCCGTCATCTTGTCCACCGTGCGGGCGAGCCAGCCGCCGCCCTGCGCGATCACATCCTCCGATGATCCGCCCCAGCCCGGCAGGTAGATCACGAGCGGCAGCGGCGCGTCATTTTTCGATCCGTCCGGCACAAGCACCGCGACGCGGCGCGTGCTGGGATCGCCGGCGGGGTTGTTCTTCAGTTTCGCGCTGCGCACTTCGAGCACATCGAGCCGCGCCGCGGAGAGCGGAGCGGATGTGAGTGCCGCGAGTGCGGCGAGGAGCGGAAGGAGCGGGAGTCGGCGGAGGAATTTCACCGCGGACGTATGGCAGAGAAGCGCGCACGCATCCATACGGTTATGGATCGGCTTCGCGGGAGCGAGGGGAAGGAAGTGCTCAGTGCCCAGTTGTCAGTGCTCAGACTCGAAACGTGCGACCATCGAGCACTGAGAACTGAGCACTGAGAACTGAGAACTGAGAACTGGGCACTGAGCATTGAGCACTGGGCACTGGGCACTGAGCACTTCCCCCACTGCGCGTGTGATTCGCTTTGTCGCCTAACGCATTGTGGATTAAAAAGTGTGGCCGCGCGGAATATGGAGACGTCGCAGTGGATGGCGCAATGCGGACCGGGCAGGGCGGGTTTCCAAGGGCGTGATGGAATCGCGGCATTTTGGCATGTCCGTGGTCGGCGGCAAAGCCGGGGCTGCCTTGTACCCAATGTTCACGCATCAAAATCGCGACAGCGGTGAGCGGAAGCTTTCGGGTGGAGCACGCGACTCGCGTGCTGTCTGCGGCGACTCGCCGCAGACGCCCGATGTTCATGTGTTTGTGAGCGGCATACAGATTTGAAGACGCGCAGATTCGGAAATCCTGTGTGTTTCCTCGGACGCCACGAGGTGTTTCCGGCGAGTCGCCGGAAGCAGCACGCGAGTCGCGTGCTCCACCCGGGAGTCCCCGTCGCTCGCCAGCGTCATTTTGATGCGTCAGCCCTGGCCTTCAATCGGAAATCGTGGAGCCTCGCGCTGTGCATTTGCGTGCGCAACAAAACGACGGGCAGGCGCATTGCGTCCTGCCCGTCGTCTGATGAGGTTTCAGGGCACGAAAGACCCTGCGCGGGAAGTGTCATCCCGCGGGAAATGTGATGCAGAGCGCGGCGTGTTCCGCCGCACTTTTTGCGAATGCGTGTGAGCCGGACTAGTAACGATCGCGGCCACCGCCGCCACCGCCACCAGCGGCGCCGCCGCCATAGCCACCACCGCCACCGCCGCGATAGCCACCGCCGCCGCCGCGATCGGGACGGCGTCCGCCGCCGCCGCCGCCGCCGCCACGATCACCGTAGCCGCCACGGTCACCGCGCGGAGGTCCGTCGAAAGAACGCGGAGGGCGGTCTTCTTTCGGGCGGGCGATGTTGACCTGCCACTTGCGGCCGTCCACTTCCTTGCCGTTGATGGCTTCGATGACGCGATTCGCTTCCTCTTCCGAGGACATCGTGACGAATGCGAAGCCGCGCGAACGACCGGTTGCGCGGTCGAGCATGAGGCTGCATTCGGTGACGGTGCCGGATGCGGCACAGGCTTCTTCAATGGCTCCCTCGGTGGTTGCCCAGGCGAGGTTGCCGACAAACAATTTGTTGTTCATGGATTACTGTTACTTTTGTTTTTGCCGCAGACCGACATGCGACTCTGGAGAGGCGCTGAACTGACACTTGGCAAAAACGCCCGAGCCGCACACTTATGCTGCTCCGGCGACTGCAAGGACTGCCCGGCTGTCTAACGACGGGGCGGAAATTGTGCAGAAGCGCGGCGGCTGGCAAGCAAGAATCGGTGTGATTTACGGGGTGCGAGTTGCCTCAAATAAAATGACACCGGGGCGTGGGAGAGGAGGAGTGGAAAAAGGAGTCGTTGACTCACGGAAGAAAGACACCGGGAAGGGGGGGGTGAAAATGAGCCGGATGATGAGTGCGGAACTGCTGCCCAAATGGAGGGAACGTTATGAGCGGCGGGGGCGGCAAGGGCGCAGCCGGATGCTGGATGAGGTGTGCGAGCAGTTCGGCTACAGCCGCAAACACGCGATCAAACTGCTGAGGGCGAAGCTGCCGTTGGCCAGCGGGCGGCCCAAGCCCGGGCCGCAGCGTGTGTATGGCGAGGAGGTGCTGCGCGTTGTCAAGGCGCTGTGGCTGGCGAGCGAGCAGCTCTGCGGCAAGCGGCTGGCCCCGGCGCTGGAACTCTGGCTGCCGTATTATGAGCGTCGCGAAGGACGGCTGCCGGTGCGGCTGCGGCGCAAGGTGCTCGCGGCCAGCCCGGCGACGCTGGACCGGCTGCTGGAGCCGGCACGCATGGAGGCGCCGCGGCGCGCGATGGGCGGCACCAAACCCGGGAGCCTGCTGCGCACGATGATCCCCATTCACAACGAGGCGTGGGCGGTGGATCACCCCGGCTGGATGGAGGCCGACACGGTGGCGCATTGCGGGGGCAGCCTGGCGGGGGAGTTCATCTGGAGCGTGACCTACACGGACATCTTCAGCCAGTGGACCGAGCAGCCGCGGCCTCTGGAACCGCGGAGCGGCAGGTGTAGTGGAGCGCACGCGGGAGGTCGAGGCGGCGCTGCCCTTTGTGCTGCTGGGTTTTGACAGCGACAACGGCGGTGAATTCATCAACCACCACCTGTGGCGGTATTTTGCCGAGCGCAAAGAGCCCGTGCGATTCCTGCGCTCGCGGCCCTACCACAAGAACGACAACGCGCACGTGGAGCAAAAGAACTGGAGCCACGCGCGGCAGCTTCTGGGCTACGAGCGGCTGGAGATCGCAGAGCTGCTCGAACCCATCAACGCGCTCTACGCGGAGGTGTGGAGTCCGCTGCAAAACTACTTCTGTCCGTCCTTGCAACTCAAAGAAAAGAGCAAGCAAGGCAGCCGCTATATCAAGCGCTACCATCCAGCCCAGACCGCGTGCGCGCGCCTGCTGGCGTGGCCCCAATGCCCCCGCGCGCGGCGGCGTGAGTTGAGAGAAATGCAAGCCGGGCTCGCCCCGATGGCCCTAGTCGAGGAGAAGGAGCGGCGGCTGCGGAAAATCTTTGCGCTGGCGCGGCGTTCCAGTCGCCCTGCGGGCTCCTTGCACGCCGCGCCAGCGCAAGCCGCAGCACACCAATAACCACGGGTTTTGGAACGCTTTATTCAGCGATGGGCTGAGCGGGGCCTCTTGAACAGCGCGCATCGAGTCCTTAAGCGTGGACTCTGCCGCCCGGCGTCCACTAGGATTGCGGGGATGTCACTTTGGAAAACAATCTCACGCGGGCACTGTGCGCCGGTGCTCGCGGTTGTGCTGGCGCTGGGTGCGCATGCGGCGAATCCACCCGAGCCATTTTCCCGCACGCCGTATTTGCAATTTGCCAGCCCGACGCTGATGCACGTGGTCTGGCGGACGCAGGGGCCGATCGAGCCTGTGGTGCGTTTTGGGAAAGAGCCGGGCCGGTTCGACAAAGAGGTGCGCGCCGGCGGGATCGTGGTGCGGGCGTCGCTGGGAGCGAAGTCGCAGCCGGTGGCGCCGGGATGGGAGGCGCTGATGACGCCATGGAATCTGGCTCTTCCCAAGTTACACTCTGCGCCGGTGGGGACGTTTCAATACGAGGCGAAGCTCAAGGATCTGGAGCCGGGGACCACTTACTATTACGCGGTGTTTGACGGCGCGAAGAGGCTGACGCCGGAGGATGCGTCCTATCAGTTTTCCACCCATCCAAAGCCGGGCATCGAGCGGCCGGTGAGATTCTGGGTGATCGGCGACAGCGGCACGGGGCGGGCGCCGCAGGTTGCGGTGCACGAGGCGATGCTGAGGACGGTGGCGGCGGAGAAGCAGCCGCTGGATTTCTGGCTGCATGTGGGGGACATGGCTTACAACACGGGGCGCGACGTGGAGTTTCAGACGCGGTTTTTTGAAATGTACGAGCGCACGCTGCGCAACAAGGTCTGCTGGCCGGCGATGGGAAATCACGAGGGCGCGACGTCGAGCGGGAAGACGGGGATCGGGCCGTATTACGATGCGTATGTGGTGCCGACGCGCGGCGAGACGGGCGGCGTGGCATCGGGCACGGAGGCGTATTATTCATTCGATTACGCGAACGTCCATTTCATCTGCCTCGATTCACACGACCTCAGCCGCAAGCCGGGCGACCCGATGGCGAACTGGCTCAAGGCGGATCTCGAAAAGACGAAGGCTGACTGGCTCGTCGCGTTCTGGCATCATCCGCCCTACACGAAGGGCAGCCACGACAGCGACAAGGAGGCCGACCTCACGGAGATGCGGAAGCTCATCATGCCCATCATTGAGGCGGGCGGGGTGGATCTGGTACTCACGGGGCACTCGCATATTTACGAGCGCTCAATGCTGATGGATGGTGCCTACGGCACGCCGACGGTCTCGGACAATGCGATCCTCGATGACGGAGACGGCGACCCGGCTGGCGACGGAGCGTATCGCAAGAGCAAGGGCATCAAGGCGCACGAGGGCACGGTGCAGGTGGTGGCCGGGAACGCGGGCCAGACGCTCGGGCGCAATGGCTCGATGCCGGTGATGCGCAGCATCGTGCTCGAGCACGGCTCGGTGTTGGTGGATGTGAAAGGCGACACGCTCACCGCCCGGATGATCAATCGCGAAGGCGTGCAGTCGGACATTTTTAGCATCGTCAAGCGCGGCAGCGTGACGCCCGTGCGGATCGCGCTGCCCCCTGGATGCC
>Ga0315909_10002217_pt1 | contig 25244 bp, 27 predicted proteins | sample LakEriMetagenome_11_FD_203527 | JGI IMG/M metagenome (GOLD analysis project Ga0315909, IMG submission 203527) | Freshwater fungal communities from buoy surface, Lake Erie, Ohio, United States - Buoy 2 MA125 | ecosystem: Environmental > Aquatic > Freshwater > Lake | place: USA: Lake Erie, Ohio...
TTGGAAACGAGATAAACGTTCACGTTCAATAACAGTTGTTGCAACTTGAAGATGGTGGCCCGGAACTGCTTCGTGGTACCAAGTCGATGCAAGGTGCCACCAGCTGACTTCATCTTTGCCAAGAAGTGGAAGCCATGTTGTTCCTGGTCGTGAGAGATCCTCACTTGGAGACATGTAATACGGAGCTGAAGCGCTTCCTTCTGGTGCAAGACGAGCATCACAGAATTTGATGCGGTCATCGATATCAAAGTGTGTGCCATCCATCTGCGCAACAGCGGCTTCTGTGAAGTCGAGAAGCTTCTTTAGAATCGCTTCTTTTCCATGAATCTTGTATTCAGGTGCATTATCTAAATAATCTGCAACTTCACGAAGAGTCTTTGCATCAGGTTTGATCTTTGCAGCAACCTTCCACATACGTTCTGTGATTTGAGCAAGATCGGCAAGACCCCATTCGTACGTTGCGCGCAAATCAAGATCTGCACCGGTGTAGTAACGCGCCCAGACTGCATAGCGCTCGGCACCGACTGCATCGTTCGGAGTGGCAAGTGACATATATGTTCCGCGCAAATATTTGGCTGTCTCTGCAGATGATGTGGCGGCAGCTTTGGCTGCTTCGTGAATTGCTGGATATTTTCCATCTGGGTCGAAACTCCTTGCCATATTGGCGTAACCGCCATCGGCATAACTTTCTAACTGCTTTGCAATCCCATCAATCTGACGTTGCGCAACTGTCTTACCCTTCTTAGCCAAGGTATCGATTGTGGAAATCCAGCTCAGGTGTGCTTTATCTACGGCTAGTAAGCGCTTTGCAATGTTCTCAAAATCTGCAGCGCTCTCTTTTGGCATCATTTCGAAGACTTGGCGAATATCTGCAGGTGGGGATGTAAGAACGTTAAATGAGAGATGCGATTCAAATGAATCATGGAGCTGAAGGCTTGAAGTAAGTCGCTCCACCATTACTGACTTGGCTACGCGATCGATCTCATCGATAGGCTCAAGTGCGGCAAGTTCAGCCAGCGTTGTACGAGTCAGATCTGCCTCAACTGCACGACCGGCAATTGAGAAATCATCGAGTTGATCATTGAGGTCGGTGATTCCTAAATACGTTGCCGCCATTGGGCTTAAGCGAGCCGCTTTTTCAACGTATGAATCTGAGAGGGCAAATATTGGTGAGCGATGTGTAGTCATTGTTGGATCTTATATTTAAAGGAGAAAAAAAGTAAGGGTGAGCGCTTTCGCGCCCACCCTTACCTCTAGTTAACTTCTTAAAACTACAGAATCACGGCAAATTAGTGATCTGCAGCCATTCCTTCTGCGTGTGACTTCATGCGTGCGATCTTGAGGATCGTTAGACCGAATACGCACTTCGCCAATACGTCTGCGATTGTGTATCCGAGCTGAATTGCCACGAATGAATCAGATGAAGCATCGCCCCAAATGTTGAACATGTATGCGATTGGATAAACGCCCCATGTTGCGATTAGTAGGTAGCGAAGGTTCTTCACGCTCGCTGCGACGCCTGCTGGCTGACGATCTAGAGACTTTCCAAGCTCTACGAATAGTACGTAAAGAATGTAGATGAATGGGATTGTTGAAAGAACACCGTATAGAACCTGTGTTCCCTGAACAGATGAGATTTCACCTGGGTATCCAAGTGCGATCATCGCTGCTGATGCAGGGACAAGGCGCATGATGAGTGACCTTGAAACTTCCTTTGCAAGAGCTAGTACTGCAATTACTTCAACAAGAAGTAGTGGCACTGTAAGTAGCCAGTCAACATAGCGGTATGCCTCGTTGAATGATCCTGGTGCACCTGAAAGATCTACATTTGTTCCCTCTGATGCTTCGCTGAATGAGTTGAAAATTCTCCAGTAGTGGTAGCCGGCGATGAATGTAACCATCGATGACATAACAAGAGCATTGCGGTACTTAGGTAGAACACGTGACTGTGAAACGAGTGTGTACACAGTGCATGCAAGCATTGAAACGAGTCCAAACGAGAATACGTTATAGACGAGGTTCCATTGATCTTGATTTAGATTTACCATCTAAAACAACCTCCGTGGGTGTTTTGTTGATATCAGCGGACCGGGCGGCCCGTGAAATCGATGTGGCGGTGCCGTCCTCGAGGAACCTCACCGTTGGTCGATAGGTAAGAGTGTGATCCTTTCGCGATCAATTTGCACCTATATACAAGGCTATTTTCCTAGAATTTCTAGACTATTTTTCTATAACACGCTCAAATCTAGGGGAATCACCCGACCCTAAAAGCCCGCCGCCGCTGACCATCAGATGACCATCTCATCCCAGGTCATTCCAGGTCAGACCATAAGCGGCTAGACCATCTACTGTTGAGGGCATGAGAGCCCCCGTAGAGACCCCCGTTATCGCGCCCCCCAAATTACGGGGCTGGTTTCATCTGGGAGCTACGCCGGTCGTTGTTATTGCCTCGCTCATTCTGTTTATCCTAAGTAAAGAATCGCTCAAATTTGCAGTGGCGCTGTATTCACTTACCGCGATCACACTCTTTAGCGTCTCTGCGATTTATCACAGAGTCCCCTGGTCACCGGCGAAGAAGAAGATTTGGCGCAGATGGGATCACGCAAATATCAATCTGCTGATCGCGGGTTCCTACACTCCTTTTGCAATGACCCTCCTTGAAGGACGGGATCGAACTATCTGCTTAAGCGTTGTCTGGATTGGGGCGCTCCTCGGTGTGGCAATGCGAATCTTCTGGCTCGGTGCACCGCGCTGGCTCTATGTCGTCAATTACCTCGCTCTTGGCTGGGTAGCAGTTTTCTACACTCCTCAGCTCTACAAAGAGGGTGGCCTGTGGGTGCTAATTCCAATCCTGATCGGCGGCTTGCTCTACTCGGTAGGTGCGATCTTCTACGCCTTAAAAAAACCGGGGACTAATGCCAAGTACTTCGGATTCCACGAGCTCTTTCATATCTTCGTTCTCGCTGCCTGGATCTCTCAATATCTAGCAATCTCCTTCGCAATCTACCGCGCATAAAGCTGAGCAGGATTAGCCCCGGCTGGCGCTGGTTATCGCCCAAAAGTCACCCCGGCTCACTTTTGGAGAACTCCGTTGGTGCCCTAATCTAAGGCCATGGCAAATGAGAAGAGCACCTTCCTTAACTGGGTAGGTTTCAAAGAAGGCGAAACTACGACACAGAACTCTGTCGATCGTATTCGCGAACTTGAGGCACAGCTAGCTGACCTGCGCTCGCGCCGCGACATTACATCGCTGAGTAAAGAAGAGTTTGAAATCTTGGCAACTGAGACCGCCATGAGCATGATCAAATCTGCTCAAGCCCGCGAGCAGAAAGCTTTTTCTTCTGCTGAGCGCGTTGTAAGCGAAGCAAGTAAAACTGCTCGCGAAGCGCTTGAGGCGGCAGAGAGTAAAGCTCGTGCGATTTTATCTGGGGCAGAATCTCGTGGTCGCAAATACATCACAACCGCGGAGAGCGAAGCTCAAGAGATTCTTTCGCAAGCCACAACAGAGGCCGAGACTCTCTTTGAAGAGAAGCGCCGCGAAGTAACTGCACTCGCCCTTGCAGCCCGTAGTGAAGGTGAGCGCTTGATTTCTGAGGCGCAGGATGAAGTTGTTGCATATCGACAGTGGCTAAGCCAGGTTATGTCTGAAGCTGAACGGCTCAACCGTATTCAGACCCAATCACTCCATGCCGCAGAAACTGCAATTGCACAGGGTCGTTCAAGTCTTGAAACAGCCTTTGCTCGTCTGAACGATCTGCAGAAAAAGGTGAGCGAGAATTTAACAACTGATGGCGGCTTGCTTCCACAAGTACCAAAGAAAGTTGTAAGCCAACGGACCAAGCCGGCACTTGAAGCGCCAAAGAAAACAGGCGCATCGAAGAGTGGTGCCGCAAAGAAGAGCGCTCCAAAGAAGAGTGCAAAGAAAACTCCAGCTAAGCGTCGGTAATTCTTATGGCTACCAAGCGCGGTATCCAACACATCCCTGCCATTGATGGCTTACGGGCAATTGCAGTTACTGCAGTTATCTTCTATCACTTGGGCTTTGCATGGATACCTGGCGGATTCCTAGGAGTAGATCTTTTCTTTGTTATCTCTGGATATGTAATCACTCGTTTACTGCTTGATTCAATCGCACGAAGTGGTGGCTTAGATCTTCGAGGCTTCTATAAAGCCCGAGCCCGACGATTGTTGCCGCCTTTAGTTTTTATGATTGTTGTTACCGCCTTTTACATCAGTATCTGGGCTCAAGATTCGGTTAAAAGATTTCTCACAGATACGCCCTTCTCACTCACGGGTGCAATGAATTGGTGGCTCGTAGCGAAAGAGCAGGATTACTTCGAAGCTATTGGCCGTCCTCCGCTTTTGCAGCACACCTGGTCGCTAGCTGTTGAGTCTCAGTTCTATCTCGTCTGGCCGGTACTGCTGCTAGTTATTCTCAAGCGCTTTGGTAAAAAAGTGATTCCGCTCGCTGCACTAGCGATTGCACTTTTTTCAGGTACCGCTCTTTTCTTGGTCTCACTCCAACTTGATGCATCAAGCTCAGTAAGCCACGTGTACTTTGGTACAGATACGCACAGTATCGGCCTCTTTCTTGGGGCAGCTCTTGCGGTGAGTTGGATTCCGCAGAATTTCAAGAGCGAAGTGAGCAACAAGGCGCAGAACTTTATCGATTTCATTGGTGTCTTTGGCTTGGTTGGAATCCTCGGCTCATTCCTTCTCATTGATGAGAGTTCTCCCACCGCATACAAAATTGCGTTTCCGCTGGCAGCCCTTTTCGGTGCAGCAATTGTTACCTCTATCGTTCACCCAGCTTCGCGCTTTGCACCAATCTTGCAGAACCGAGTACTGCTGTGGATCGGTGAAAGATCATACGCAATCTATTTGTGGCACTGGGTCGTCTTTCAGATCACGCGACCACGTGTAGATATAGATGGAGAAGATTGGGCGCTTATCGCCCTGCGCATTTTGGTTGTCCTTGCTCTTGCCGATATTTCTCTCAAACTTGTCGAGCTTCCCATCCGCAGTGGCAAAGTCGAATACTGGTTTAAGGGAATGAAATATCGAACTGCATCTGTGCGCAAAAGACAGAAGATTGCAGTCATATCTTCTATCTCTGTGGTTCTCTTATCACTCACCACTCTTTCATCCGTTGCAGTGGTTTCAAGTAATCGCGCTGCTGAGGATTTTCAAGAATCTTTACAAAGTGAGCCTGAATACGCTCCTCCAGTTTCAAAAGTCACAGATCGTGCTGAGATGATTTGGCTTACTGGAGACTCAGTTATTCTGGGTATTCGTACCGCACTATCTGAGATTCGCCCGCTGCTTGTAGTAAATGCTCGAGTTGGTCGAGCAGCCCCTGAACTCCTTCAGGAGATGGGCCGCGACCTCGAAAAAGCTGCAGGATCCACCGTTGTGATGGATCTGGGAAATAACGATCTACTTACTGAAGATACTGTGCGAGCTATCTTTGAGCTGGTTAAAGAGAGCGCAAAAGTTGTTGTTGTAAATACTGCTGTACCAAGACCTTATCGCGATGCTAATAACGAGCTACTCACAAAGATTGCTGCGCAATACTCAAATGTGAGAGTTGTGGATTGGAATTCAATCTCCGATGGTCATCCTGAATATTTTGCCCCTGACGGTGTGCACTTAGTACCCACAGGAGTCAGCGCTTACGTTATGGCGATAGATGAGGCACTCAAATAAAAAACCCGCACCAAAATCGATGCGGGCTTTTTATTTAAAACTTTTTACTCGAAGGTAACTCCCCAGCTAAATGATTCAGCAGCAACTTCCTGTCCATCTGAATAAACAGATGAAACACGGAATGATGTTGCGCCATCTTCGCTGACTTTTGTAAAGTCATAAGCGAGTTGAGTTGTTGGGACTTCTGCCTTCACTACCCACTCACCGTCATTAACCTTGGCCTCAACTTTGTAGCCAACTAGACCATCAACTGCTCCAGGAGCCTTCCATGTGAGAGTCATGATTGTTTGTGCTGAGTCTTTCCAATTAATTACAGCATTTTCTGGTGCTTCAACAACAGCAACAGGTGCAGAAGTTGCTTCTGGTGTTGGCTCTGCTGTCGGCATCGCCGATTCTGAAGCAGCCGGTGCAGGTGCTGCATCATCGCTACCGCTATCTGGGCGGGTAACGACAACAACTGCAAGAAGAATTATTCCTACGATGATTGCTCCAAGTACCTTCCCGGAAGCACCCTGCTTAGGAGCAGATGCCGGTGTAGAAGGTTTTGTTGGAGCGCTTTGTGAGACAGGCTTTGGCGTAGATGAGACATCTACACGAGCAGCTCCAAGAGATGATGCAGATGGAACTGGAGGAATTACTACTGAAGAGGCAGATGTTGCACGCTTCTTCGCAGCTGACTTCTTTACGGTCTTCTTCGCAGCGGTCTTCTTTACCGCAGACTTCTTTACGGTCTTCTTCGCAGCGGTCTTCTTTACCGCAGACTTCTTAACAGTCTTCTTTGCAACAGCCTTCTTCGCTGTTGACTTCTTGGCGACAGACTTCTTCGCTGCGCTCTTCTTTACGGCTGCCTTCTTGGCAGCAGGTTTCTTCTTTACGGCCACAATCACTCCTTGCTTCGGGTGATCAAAGTTTAGCCTAGCTCAGCCACCATTTTTCTTACATGCGGGGCGATTGCCCGTAGAGCTTTTCCGCGATGGCTGATTGCATCCTTGTCAGCAGCACTCATCTGCGCACTTGAGATGGAGTATCCGTCAGGGGAGAAAATCGGGTCATAACCAAAACCATTCTCACCCACTGGGTGATGCAGAAGACGGCCATGGAATCTTCCCTCTTCACAGTGGCTGGTGCCATCAACAAGTACAAGAGCTGCGACGCAGATGAAATATGCAGTGCGATCATCATCAGGAACATCTCTGACTTGATCTAAAACTTTACGAAGATTTGCTTCGTCATCGCCATGAACACCAGACCAGCGCGCAGAGAATATTCCTGGATCCCCACCAAGAGCATCGACACACAATCCGCTGTCATCTGCGATTGCAGGAAGGCCGGTTGCTGCAGACATCTGACGAGCTTTGAGAAGGGCATTCTCTTCAAATGTAGCACCCGTCTCTTCGACATCGGCCAGATCAGGAAATTGATCGAGTCCAACTAGTTCGATTTCACCAGGTGCTATCTCTTCAAGAATACGATGAAACTCTTCGATCTTTCCCTTATTCCGCGTGGCAAGGAGAAGTTTTTTCATTGCTGCTAAACCTACTTTGCGAGTGCGTTCTTCTGCATCGCCGTCAGATCGGCACATCCAGCAAGTGCAAGATCTAAGAGCGAATCAAGAAGTGCGCGATCAAAAGGTGCGCCTTCTGCGGTCCCCTGTACTTCAATAAATCGACCATCGCCACTGCAGACAACGTTCATATCTGTCTCAGCGCGAACATCTTCTTCGTAACAGAGATCGAGCATTGGAACACCATCAATAATTCCAACACTTACGGCAGCAACTGAATCTGAAAGTGGTTTTGCACCGGCCTTAATGTGACCTTGCTTCTGTGCCCAGTTAACTGCATCAGCAAGTGCGACATATGCTCCGGTGATTGCAGCTGTACGTGTTCCACCATCTGCTTGCAGCACATCGCAATCGATAACAATTGTATTTTCGCCAAGTTGAGCAACGTCTACGATGCCGCGAAGTGAACGACCGATGAGTCGTGAAATCTCCTGTGTGCGTCCACCAAGTTTTCCTTTGACTGACTCACGATCAGAACGTGTGTGAGTTGCGCGAGGCAACATGGAATATTCTGAAGTAACCCAGCCTTTTCCAGAATCCTTGAGCCAACGAGGAACACCAGGAGTAAATGAAGCAACGCAGAGAACGCGAGTCTTGCCGAATTCAACAAGAACTGAACCTTCTGCGTGATCTAACCACCCACGAGTGATCTTGATTTCGCGAAGATCTTTATTGGTTCGTCCGTCGATGCGTGTCATGTATTCCTCTTTATCGTTATTTATCGTTGTGTAGTTCGTGAGTTACTTAAGGTCTTGATGGCGTACGTGACCAACTTCTGGCCCAAGAAATCTGCGCGCCAAGTTCTCAAAGCTCTTGGCATCTCCTGTTGCAAGGAATTGGTGTTCAGCAGGTCCAGCAGAGGCACTTCTGAGTTGATCTGTCTCGACCAAGGTTCGAAAGAGATCCTTTGCTGTCTCTTCAGCACTAGAAACGAGTGAAACACCGTTACCAACGACGTAAGAGATAACACCTGTTAGAAGGGGATAGTGCGTGCACCCTAAAACAAGGGTGTCCACATCGGCATCAATAATTGGCTTTAAGTATGTGCGGGCAATCTCGGTGATCGCTGGGCCTGACGTTTCACCGCGCTCTACAAATTCCACAAAGGCTGGACAGGCGACATCTGTAATCTCAAGATGTGGAGCTGCTGCAAATGCATCTAGATAAGCACGTGATTCGATTGTTGTTGCTGTTCCAATTACACCAATGCGACCAGAGCGCGTTGCAGCAACCGCGCGACGAACTGCAGGTTGAATAACTTCAATTACAGGAACTGAGTAACGCTCACGCGCATCGCGAAGCATTGCCGCACTTGCAGTGTTGCACGCAATAACGACAGCTTTAACGCCTTGATCAATGAGGAAATCAATTGTCTCAAGTGAGAAATCTCGAACTTCTGCAAGCGGACGAGGTCCGTAGGGGCCGCGAGCTGTATCACCAATATAGATTGTGGATTCATTAGGTAGCTGATCCAAAATCGCTCGAGCAACAGTTAATCCGCCAACTCCAGAATCGAAGATGCCAATTGGTGCCAAGCTCATGCCCAAAGGGTACCGTCTAATCCTTCCGTGGCTTCATCTACTTGTGTTCCGTATACGCCGGTGGAGAGATATTTCCATCCCGCATCGCAGACGATAAAGGCTATATCCGCGCTCTTGCCATCACGCACTGCTTCACTACCAAGAGCAAGTGCTGCATGCAGAATCGCACCTGTTGAGATTCCAGCAAATATTCCCTCAACTTCTAGAAGCTCACGAACGCGACGAACAGAATCTTCAGCACCTACCGAGAAGCGACGTGTAAGAACTGAAGCATCGTAGAGCTCTGGAACAAATCCTTCATCAATATTTCTTAATCCATAAACCACTTCACCGTATCGAGGTTCTGCAGCAATTATTTGGATATCTGGATTCTTCTCTCGCAGATATCGCCCAGCACCCATAAGAGTTCCTGTTGTTCCGAGGCCAGCGACAAAGTGCGTAATTGATGGAAGATCTTCAAAAATTTCTGGGCCAGTCGAGTTGTAATGCGCTGCAGTGTTTGCAGGATTTCCATATTGGTAGAGAAAAACCCACTCTGGATTTTCCGCCGCAAGCTCTTTTGCAACACGAACTGCTTCATTTGATCCGCCTGCTGCGGGTGAAGAAATAACTTTTGCGCCCCACATTTCAAGGAGCTGTCTACGCTCTGGACTTGTGTTTTCGGGCATCACACAAATAAGGCGATAGCCGCGAACTTTGGCAGCCATGGCAAGTGCGATACCAGTGTTGCCACTGGTTGGTTCAAGAATTGTTGCACCAGGTTTTAATTGCCCACTTTGCTCTGCTGCATCAAGCATTGAGAATGCGGTGCGGTCTTTAATTGAACCAGTCGGATTTCGGTCTTCCATCTTTGCCCACAAGCGAACTGAGGGAGATGGTGAAAGTTTGGGAAGTCCGATCAGAGGTGTATGACCTACAGAATCAGCCAGTGAATCAAAGCGTGCCATCAAATTAACCGCCGGCGACTGCAGGCAGAATTGTTACTGAATCTCCATCTTTGACCTGAGCATCAAGGCTTCCGAGAAAACGAACATCTTCATCATTAATGTAGACATTAATAAATCGTCGCAATGATCCATTTTCAAGTAAGCGCTCACCAATACCTGGGTAATTTGCGTCTAGATCGGCGATTAGCGCGCCAAGGTTGGCACCTTCAGCTTGAACACTCTTCTGATCCTTGGTGAAGGGACGAAGAATGGTGGGGATTCGAATATCGATGCTCATAGCGCACATTATGGCGAAGAAATGCGTTATTCGGTAATTGAAATTTCTTCCTCAGTAACAACGCCATCAATAATGCGGAATGAACGGAACTCAATTGCAGGTGCAATCTCTTCGCGACTAGAGACCAGTACATAGTGTGCGCCTGGCTCGCCAGCGTAGGCAATATCTGTGCGAGATGGCCTAGCTTCGGTCTCTGTATGTGAGTGATAGATAACAACAATCTCTTCATCATTGTCATCAACTTCTCGATAAAGCGCGAGCAAATCCTTAGGATCGAATTCATAAAAAGTTGGGCTGTGAGCAGCGTTGATCATTGGCTTTAGGCGCTCTGCTTTACCCGAACCTGCTGGACCAAGAATTACGCCACAGCATTCGTCAGGATATTCCTGACGTGATTGAGCAACGATTGCATCAACAAAGGTTTGAGAAATTTCGAGCATGAATAGATCCTACAGTCTCATTCATCCATCAGCGCAGAGAGCAAAGATTCTTGAAGCCAACCCAGCCATGTGTAGACGGCGTAGACACCACGGAGTGGATCATCTGGTGAGAGAAGTTCAAGAACTTCAGATGTATTTTCTTGAACATTAAGTCGAACTCCAAGAGCCAATCGAATGTCGTTGAGCGCGCCCAACCAGGCATTAGCGTTGTCGTGATCGAGATCGACGATTCCATCATCAGCGCTCTTGAGATACATCCGCATAGACATTGCATGTGCCTGCTTCTTGCCTCTTAAGGTTGATTCTGTGTAACGTCTAAATTCGCTGGCATCAACTTCATCGGCATATGCACTAGGTAGTAGCCGACGCAAGACATCATCCTCGGGAGGCGAATCATGTGAAGTAATCCCCACCAAAGCTGCAAGTGGATCTTCATGTCCATGATCTACGCGCTCTGAGAGTAATTCAATCAATTGTTCAATCAAATTAAGTAAAATTTCGCGTTCACTTTCGGCAAACTCAGCAACATATGAGTTGCTCCCATGGCGATGAAATCCCTTTTCGGTACTCATAGCGCTTGATCTCCGCGCTGAAGTGTTGCCCACAACCCATATTCATGGAGTCGAGCGACATCATGTTCCATCTCTTCGCGAGAACCAGTAGATACGACAGCTTTGCCTTCGGTATGTACTTTCATCATCAGCTCATGTGCCTTTTCGCGTGAATACCCGAAAAGCTCCATCAACACATAAGTCACATAGGTCATCAAATTAACTGGATCATCCCAGACGATGGTGACCCACGGGGTATTGTCAGAGAAGATCGCTTTGATCTCTTCTTCAATATTCGTTGTTGTTTTAACCATCATCGGATAATGATAGAGAACGCATCGCTTGTAAGCACCGGCCACGTCGCATCCGCTGAGACCGTAATTTGATAGGTCGCAATACTGCGAGCCTGCGCCGGAACGCTAATCGTGAACGCTCCTTGAGCATCTGTCGTTGTGCTCTGACCAATTACTTTCCCTGAAATTGTTGCCAAGGTAACTGTCACACCCGCAGAGCGCGGTAGCACGATGCCCGAAATCGTAAATGGAAGGCCACTCTTCACCGAAGTAGGTGGAGTCACAATCAGATTTCGTGCAACTGTCAGTGTGAGAGCTGGCGTCGCTGAAGCTTCGCGTTCCCACGAGGATTCAGTGAGAACTCGAAGTGATACCGACTTACCAATCAACATAGGAATTGCATAAGTTCCATCTATCCCAGTTGTCCCCGTAGTCAAGATACGCGTTGAACCATCTGAGTATTTGCCTTCTACGGTGAATGTAAGGCCAGATACTGGTGATTTATCTTTAAGTGTGATCAGACCCGAAAGAGTTACCGGATTGCCATAGGAAAGTTCATTAGTTGAAAGTGAGAGAGATGATTCAAGTTGGGCTGGTGCAATAGAAGTTGCAACTTCGCGAATTGCAACCATCGCAAGCGGTTCTTCTTGCCCAATGACCCATTGTGCAGCCCCGCCTAATTGATACTTAGCAACCAATTTCGCGCGCAGTGAAAAACTCTGTGCATTTTGATGCCAGGCGGTTCGGCTCGCAGTACATGTTGTTGAAAGCCCACTGCTGGTTTGGCCTGTGTATTCACGCTTATATGAGAATGTGACTTCTGCAAAAGTTTCGTTATATGTAGGTACCGCACCGTAAGTTGCAGCGATACTGGCGGCATCGCGCATAAGAAAAGTTCCAGCTTTTGCTGAAGGTGTAATGATTTTTGCTAAGTTCGATGGACACACTCCTTCGACCTTTGTTACCCAATCTTTTCCATACCCGGGAAGGCCAAGATAAACCTTAGAGGCGGGCATAATTGAAACTGCATACTTAACAGTCTTCTCTGTCCATGCGATTGGACCGATCGGACCTGGTCGTGAAGTTGAATAGTCATACGTCATGATTCGCAATCGATCGATGTGTGGAGCAATCTCTGCCCATGCATAAACAAAGTAACCTTTTTGTTTCTCTGCAGGGTTAAAGAGATATGGGGTTGTTATTGAAAGTATCTTCTTCTGTGCGTGAAGTGCCGCACCAAGCTCTTTAACAAACAAGACCCAGTTGGGAGCGGTGGTCTTCCACGTTGTATTTGGATCGATAAATGCGAAGCCTTCGAAATCTAAATCAATTCCGTCATAATTTTGTGAAGCAACAGTTGCCACAATCGCATCTACAACCTGCTTGCGTGAACCTGGCTTTGCAAGAAGATTTGCCAAAATCATTTGATCTGTTCCATCAGTGATTGTCGGAATAATTGTCATTCCTGCATTACGGAGAGCAGTCAAAGGTTCTGTGATTGGAACACTGGGGTTAGCCGTCTTGTAAACATCAGTAACGACAGGCTTCTTCGTCTTGCCATCATATTTGAGGGTGTACCAGAAAGGCATAATCTCTTTAATGAGATCTGCATTATTTAGAACTGCAGGTAAATAGGTCTTCATTGAATAGTAAGGAAGCCAACCTGTCAGAATTTTACGAGGTGGGTTAGCAGCCTCTGCACTTTGCATCTGTTGCAGAGGTGAAATTATTAAAAGGATCGCTAGAAGTATTGATAGCGCAGGGAAGCGTTTCATTCCGATTCTTTTTTGCTTGGACGTTTATCTGGCATTGAATCGAAGATGGCTTTGCATGCAGGACAGATTGGATACTTCTCTGGATCGTGAGATGGCACCCATTTCTTGCCGCAAAGCGCACGAACGGCTTTACCGGTTACTGCAGATTCGACGACTTTCTCTTTCTTGATGTAGTGCGCATATCGATCATGCCCACCCTCATCATCTTTAAGTTCTGGGCGCGTGAGTAGATCAGTATCGCTATCAAGCGAAAGATCGCGTCTGCCACGTGAGAATAAACCCATGTGCCAAAGGATACTGGCAGCCGATACAATTTCATGATGAAGGACCTACTACGTACGCAAGATTTATCTCGCGATGATGTTGAGATGCTCCTTTCGACCGCTGCAGAATTTGCGGCAGATCCACTGAAGTCTCGTGATGCACTTGCCCACAAGAGCGTCGCTATTTACATGACAAAGCCAAGTACACGAACTCGATTGGCCTCTGAGACAGCTGTTGCGCATTTAGGCGGGACACCAATTTTCATTCGCGGCGATGAGTTACAGCTTGGTCGCGGCGAAACAATTGCAGATACTGCCCGCATCATTAGTGGCTATTGCTCGGCGCTCATCGTTCGCACCTTCGCTCAGGCAGATGTAAATGAATTGGGTGAACATTCTTCTATTCCAGTTATTAACGCACTTACCGATGATGATCATCCAACCCAGCTGCTTGCAGATTGGTTAACAATTCGCGAAACATTTGGCAAAGATATTTCTGGCAGAAAATTTGTGTATCTTGGCGATGGAAACAATATGTCTCATGCCTGGCTAACGATGGGTGCGATCATGGGCGCGCATGTTGTCGTTGCTACACCAACCGGATCTTGGGCACCTGATGCACAGGTCGTTGCAGAAGCTACGAAGATTGCTGCACGTACCGGTGGACGAATTGAAGTTCTCAATGATCCTGAAGTCGCCGCTAAAGATGCCAGTGTTCTCTACACAGATGTATGGATGTCGATGGGTGATCCTGAATCAGAGCGAGCAGCGAAAATGAGTGCTCTCGCTCCTTTTGCAGTGACGGAAAATCTCATGGCTCTGACCGCCTCCGATTCAATATTCATGCATTGCTTGCCCGCTCACCGTGGCGAAGAGGTCGAATCAGCTGTGATTGATGGTCCCAAATCAATGATTTGGCGTGAAGCCTTCCATCGTCGCACCACAATTCAGTCAATTTTGTATCACACTTCGCGTGGAGAACTTAAGGGGAACTAGTTACTCTTTCTCCATGTTGGTAGCCGTTCCTAAAGAGATCCGCGATGGCGAAAAGCGCGTCGCACTTGTCCCAGACATCATCAATAAATTAACACGCCTTGGCCTTGAAGTGGCCATTGAATCTGGCGCAGGAAATTCTGCACAGGCAAGTGATGATGCATATCGCGCTGCTGGCGCACAGGTAGTTTCCGGCGATGTACTCAAGAGCGCAGATGTAGTGCTCTCGGTAACTGCGCTTACCCCAGCTCAAATCGCAACCTTGAAAAAAGGTGCAATCACAATCTCATTCTTATCTGTAGTAAATCAGCGTGAATCTATCGATGCCGCAGTTGCTGCAGGTGTCACCGCATTCTCACTGGAATTAGTTCCTAGAATCTCTCGCGCACAATCAATGGATGCGCTCACATCACAAGCTCTCTGCGCTGGATATCGTGCATCGTTAGTTGGCGCTGAACTTTCACCACGATTCTTCCCGATGTTAATGACTGCAGCAGGAACTGTTACACCTGCACAAGTTCTAGTACTTGGAGCTGGTGTTGCAGGCTTGCAGGCAATTGCAACGGCTCGTCGTTTGGGTGCGGTTGTTTCTGCCTATGACGTGCGGCCATCATCTGCTGATGAAGTGAAGTCGATGGGTGCAACATTTATTGAACTTGAGCTTGAATCACTTGAAGGTGCTGGAGGTTATGCACGCGAGATGACAGAAGAGCGTGCTGCAAAACAACGCGAGCTTCTCACGCCGTATATTGCTAAGTCGCACGTTGTGATTACAACTGCTGCAGTTCCTGGTCGCACTGCACCACGTTTGATGACCGCTGCAATGGTTGATGCGATGGAAGAAGGCACAGTGATTGTTGATCTTGCTGCCGAGACAGGTGGCAATGTCGAAGGATCAAAACCTGGCGAGATTGTTACGACAAGTAAAGGTGTACGTATTTGGGGCGGTAAAGATGTTCCTAGCCAGCTCCCATTCCACGCATCAAGCTTGTACTCACGTAACGTCGTTAACCTGCTGACTTTGCTGACAAAACCAGCGAGTGAAGGCGTTGCAGTCTCCCTAGATCTCAACTTTGAAGATGAAATCATCGATGGCTCTGCCGTCACACACGCAGGTGTCGATCGAAAGGCAGGCAAGTAAATGGAAGCCCTCACACCTATCGCGGTGATCTCGATCTTCACACTCTCAGTCTTTGTTGGTTTCGAAGTCGTTTCCAAAGTTTCTTCAACGCTACACACGCCCTTGATGTCAGGTGCTAATGCAATTCACGGCGTGATCTTGGTCGGCGCGATCATCGTCGCCTCTCACTCAGATACAAATCTGGAATTGACTCTCTCTGTCATTGCAATCATCTTGGCAACAATCAACATGATCGGTGGCTTTGTTGTTACCGACCGCATGCTCGAAATGTTTAAGGGTAAGAAGGGAGCCGACAAGTGAGCGACTTCGTTTATGACCTCATCGGTCTCATCGCCGGCGTCTTCTTTATCCTTGCACTCAAAGGACTTTCACATCCTCGCACTGCGCGACGCGGAAATCTCATCGGTGCTCTAGGTGCTGGTATTGCAACAGTAGTTGTCTTCTTCCACGGAGAAATCAAAAACTTGTGGTGGATCTTGGGAGCAATCGCCGTGGGAACCATCGTTGGCGTCCCTGCTGCCCGCAAAGTTCAGATGACTCAGATGCCACAACTCGTTGCACTCTTTAATGGTGTGGGCGGTGGCGCAGCAGCACTTGTTGCGATCGTTGAATACTTAAGTCTTGGTGATACTGCAACAACTGCAGAAGTTATCTTCACCGTGTTTACCGTTGTCGTCGGTTGCGTTTCTTTCAGCGGATCGATTGTGACTTTCATGAAGCTGCAAGAGCTCATGACTACACGCCCCGTTGTATTTCCTGGAGGACGCTTCGTCATTGCAGCGACGCTAGCTGCCGTTCTTGGATCATCGGGATGGGTAGTCGTAGAGCTAGGTACTACGCCACTTTTGGTCGTTGCCGGCCTCTCTCTCGCATTCGGAATTCTCTTTGTGCTGCCTGTTGGTGGCGCAGATGTTCCTATCGTTATCTCACTCCTTAACGCATTCACAGGTCTGACTGTTGCTGCGAGTGGTTATGTTTTACAGTCAACGCTATTGATTATTGCTGGAACACTCGTCGGTGCATCAGGAACAATCTTGACGCGCATGATGGCCGAAGCGATGGGTCGCTCACTCTTTGGAACTCTCTTTGGTGCATTTACTGCAAAGCCACAAGATGTAAGCGGTGTTGCAGAAGATCGTCCAGTACGAAGTGGTTCACCTGATGACGTTGCAATCTTGCTTAACTATGCACGTCGCGTTGTTATTGTTCCAGGATTTGGTTTGGCTGTTGCGCAAGCACAGCACACTGTTCGCGAACTTGCAGATCTCATGATCGCAAAGGGCATTGATGTTGCATACGGCATTCACCCAGTTGCCGGTCGCATGCCAGGACATATGAACGTGCTTCTTGCAGAAGCGAGCGTTCCTTACGATCAATTAGCTGAGATGGATGAAGTCAATCCAACTTTCGGTCAGACAGATGTCGCCATTGTTATCGGCGCAAACGATGTTGTTAACCCTGCGGCAAAGACAACGCCTGGATGCCCAATTTATGGAATGCCAATCTTGGAAGTTTCAAATGCAGCTAACGTCATCTTCCTGAAGCGCTCAATGCGTCCAGGATTTGCCGGCATCGAAAACGAATTGCTTTATGATCCAAAGACAATGTTGCTCTTTGGCGATGCAAAGGCTTCGCTCACAAAGGTAGTTTCAGCACTTAAAGCTCTGTAAGGGCTGCTCCCCTTAATCGAGTTCAGTGAATCTGGGCTGTCTGGCTTGCCTGTAAGGCTGCCACTGAAATCTGCAGCATTCGCTCAGTTCTTTCATCTGGGTGCTCGGAAATTCGAGTTGCTGGTAGTTGAAAGTTCAACTATTCTCAGAACATAGCTAAGGAGTAAAAATGCCAGCAGTAACCGTTTCCGATATCACCGTTCTTCCGCGTATTTCAGCTACGCCGGGAGCACAACCTCGCACAGTAATGAGCATTACAACTGCGCCACAAGGTTTTGAAGGAGAAGGTTTTCCGGTTCGTCGCGCATTTGCTGGCGTTGATTTAGCAGAGCTAGATCCATTTATTCACTTGGATCAAATGGGTGAAGTGGAATACGCACCGGGTGAACCTAAGGGAACTCCTTGGCATCCACATCGTGGTTTTGAAACAGTTACATACATTATTGATGGAATTTTCGATCACCAAGATTCGAATGGTGGTGGTGGAACAATTACCGATGGCGATACACAGTGGATGACCGCTGGTGGTGGAATTCTTCATATTGAAACTCCCCCAGAAAGTTTGGTCATGAGCGGCGGCTTGTTCCACGGATTCCAGTTGTGGGTTAACTTACCTGCAGCCAAGAAGTGGTCACCACCTGCATATCAAGATGTTCGCGCTAAAGATGTTGCGTTGTTGTCATCACATGATGGCGGTGCACTGATTCGGATTATTGCTGGTGAACTCGATGGACATGTAGGTCCGGGTTCAACGCAGACACCAATTACTTTGATTCATGCAAGTGTTGCAGCGGGTGCAGAGCTTCGCTTGCCATGGCGTCGTGATTACAACGCACTCGTCTATGCGATGTCAGGTCATGGTTTTGTGGGTGCGGGATCTCAACCAATTCAAATGGGACAACTTGCTGTCTTCGGTGATGGCGATGAGATTGTTATTCGCGCAGCACAGCATCAGGAATCACGTTCTCCGCAGCTTGAGCTCTTTATTTTGGGCGGTGCTCCAATTAAGGAACCTGTGGCGTGGATGGGTCCATTTGTTATGAATACAAAGCGCGAAGTTCTGCAGGCTTTTGAGGATTTCCAAAAGGGACTACTCGGCTCGATTCCAGCGATTTATAAGGAAGATGCCAAGCCAAAGGCACCGATTCAGCGCACAGATAAGTTGCAGGGCGATACTCCTGCGCGTACGGATGCGTCGAATCCTGCTTCAGACGCTGCTGCGATTCTGGATGTACACGGTGCGCCAACAGATATGCAGGAATCTGGGGATAAGTAACGCTTTCTAATGCTGCTGCAATTCTTGATTTAAGGCGTGCGCTAACGGTTAAGTAGGAATCTGGGGATAACTCACCTCTTTAGCCATCGTCTTGTCAGCGCACCACTGCACTATCTGCACATGCCTTCAGCGACTGCAGCGATACTTACGAATGAAGATCACAACTCTTCATCAACGCATGCTCGTGAAGGCAATCTCGCTTTAACTCTTTCTAGTCGTGAAGATTGCGTTGCCACACTTCTCGCAGCCGCACCCGGGATCAAGACTTTAGGTGGGTTGATTGCGATTGATCCCCAAGATCTCTCCCCGGCTGCACGCATTGATTACCTAGCCGCACTTGAACGACAGAGCAGTTGGTTACAAGCTGCGATGCAACGCGCAATTGTTGCCGTAGCCGGAATAAGCGAAGGAAAGTCTGACGGACCATTTACCGGCGTCGATGAGGCAGAGCGCGAAGACGTTTCTTCCGCACTGCGACTATCTGCCGGAACAGCACAAATGCGTATTGATGTTGCGCGAACTCTGGTTAACCACCTTCCAAATACTTGTTCAGCTCTTGCTACTGGAGAGCTCAGTGCAGCACATGCAACTGTGATAGCAAGAGAGACAGCAGCAGCAATTCGAGATGGTTTGAGCGAATTTGCGATATTTTCAATAGAAGAAAAGGCTATTGCACACGCTGAATTTCATACTCCTTCCCAAGTTGCGCTACAAGTCCGAAATGCGATCGCGAAATTCGCGCCTGCTACATTCGAGGAAGTTGTTGAGAAAGCTCGTGATAGCCGACGCGTGAGCTGTTATAACGATGTAGATGGAATGTCTACAGTTGTTGCAATCTTGCCGGCAGAGGATGCACAGACCGTAATGAAGGCTATCGAGGCATTTATCATTAAGGGATCATCTGAATTTAAGATTTCCGGTAATTCTCCAATCTCTGATGCGCGCAATAAGAGTGACCGCAAAGATGATTCTTGTGACGTAGCTGGCAAAACCTCTGATTCACGTAACTCTAATACTCGGAGCGCTGACATGAAGCGCGCTGATGCCCTCACATCACTCGCAGGCTTTGCGCTAGCAGCAAGTAGTGAAGATGTTGCACTTCATCGCCGCCCGATCACAGTAAATGTAACTATTGATCTCCCAACCCTTCTTGGTTTAAGTGAAAATCCTGGTCAACTTGCTGGATATGGCGCAATACCTGCCTCTGTTGCGCGAGCACTTGCAAGTGATGGAAAATGGAAAAGATTCATTACAGATCCACAGACTGGTGCACTTTTGGATTATGGGCGAGAGACGTATCAACCACCGCAAGCACTTATTGATTTTCTAATTGCGCGAGACCGAACTTGTCGATTCCCTGGATGTAGGCGATCGGCCGCACTCTCAGATCTTGATCATGCTCAAAGTTGGGAAGAAGGCGGGACCACTTCACTTGATAATCTCGGTGCACTCTGTCGTCGCCATCATCAATTGAAGACCCACGGTGGCTGGAGTATTGAATCCCGTGCAGATGGATCATGCACGTGGACCTCCCCGTTGGGAAAGATTTATCAGACTCCAGCGCGCTCAATCGCCGAGTCTGTTTAGCCGCGTCTGCCCCAACTGTTTAACCGAACCCAGCCCCAACTGTTTAGCCGAACCCGCCCCAACTGTTTAGCTGAGTCTGTTTAGCCGAACCATGTCTCTCTCACGTGATTTGGGGTGAATTCCCCGCTATCTGACTGCCGTTAGAATCAGCCTGTGAACAAGCACGCGCAAGTCATCGACAAGGTGATTCTCTATTACGCCTTTACGCCGATTAGTGACCCTGAAGCGCTGCGTTTATGGCAGACCCAACTCTGCACATCACTGGGATTAACCGGTCGCATTCTTATTTCAAAGCATGGAATCAATGGAACTCTTGGCGGAGAAATGGCGGCACTAAAGAAATATGTGCGCCAAACTCGTAGCTATTCAGGATTTAAGAAGATGCCAATCAAGTGGTCTGAAGGAACTGGAAATGATTTTCCACGTCTTTCTGTCAAGGTGAAATCTGAGCTCGTGGCATTCGGTGATCCTGATGTCATTGAGGTTGATGAGAACGGTGTAGTTGGTGGCGGTACACATATACGTCCACATCAACTTGAGAAGCTTGTCGAAGAGCGTGGCGATGATGTTGTCTTCTTTGACGGTCGAAATGCTTTCGAAGCAGAGATCGGCAGATTTAAAGATGCGATCATTCCGGATGTAACTTCATCACGAGACTTTATTGAAGAGATCGAAAGCGGAAAGTACGACCACATTAAAGACAAGCCTGTGGTTACTTACTGCACCGGCGGAATTCGCTGTGAGATTATCTCTGCGGTAATGGTTAAGAATGGCTTCAAAGAGGTTTATCAGATCGACGGCGGCATCGTTAAGTACGGTGAGGCTTTTGGTGACGATGGATTTTGGGAAGGCTCTCTCTATACCTTTGACGCGCGCATGAAGATGGAGTTCTCTGACCACACCAAGGTAATCGGTAAATGTGAAAAGTGTGAGGCCCCAAGTAATCTGTTTAGAAATTGCAAAACAGCTTCATGTCACCAACTTATTCTTCTCTGTGATTCATGTGCGTCGCTTGATCCAAATCTTTCTTGCACGCATGATCCAAGTAAGGCACGCGACTCAGAGCTCATCGGCTAGTTGTAAATTCAATGATCTGGTGGCCAACAGAGGTACCCACACTTACTCGTGGCCTCATCACACTTCGTAAACCACATCTGGACGACACTCAAGCAGTCTTTGATGGTTGCCAAGATCCCCTGATTCCTAGATTTACCGCTATCAGCGCTGATTATTCGATGGCGCATGCACTTGATTATGTTCAGCGAACTGACGCCTCAGTGCGCACACAGCGCGAGCTGCCTTTCGTTATTGAGTATGGCAATGGAGATGACAAAGTATTTGCTGGAACTATCTCTTTCCACTCACTGAGCGTGAAGAACAGTGTGGGTGAACTTGGGTATTGGATGACATCTTCAATGCGCGGCAAGGGAATTGCTACTACTGCGGCACGAATGCTCACTGATTATGGCTTTGCAACAATTGGTTTCAAGAGAATTGAAGGACTCGTCGATCGTGAGAATGTCGCTTCTCTGAAACTTCTTGAGTCTGCGGGTTATCAACGAGAAGGACTTCTGCGAAACAAGATCACCCGAGATGATGGACGCCAAGTAGATATGTATATCTACGCCGCCCTGCCTGAAGATTGGGAATATCTCCCCACTTAAGTCAAGAGTGGAAACGTCCGTGATTGGGTCAGCTAAATCACGGATAAAGAAGTCGCGCGAGTACCATGTAATTCATGGAGTCACTTGCGTTACTCGTTGCAGTCATTCTTGCTTTCGTGATGTTTAGTGGTCCTCTTGGCATATTGTTAACGATTAATCCAATTTGGAACACAACTCTCAAGATTCCAGTGCTCTGGTACACCCGTCGAGTTCTTATAACTCTGATTGCGGCCGTTGGAATTTTTGTTGGATTCCGAATCTTGATCGGTGGAATCCCATTTATGACCTCACTCATAGTGATGTCGGGAATCGCACTTAATCTTGTTGCTATCAAATTGGAATACCAAATTGGTAAATCGAATAAGCGTGCAACTCCGGGAAATCCGGGGGCGTCAGAACTCTCATAGGGTAGAAACCTGGCGAATCAGAGCTATAGAGCATCCCTCGGACTTACTTTCTGCATCCCTTCAGGCGAAACTCATGCTCAAAAAAGAGTGGGCCGGTAAGAATGAATCTCGGTTGGGCATTTACGCCTAAAACTAGGGGTAGCCCTATTTGTATCTTCTATTCACACAATTACTTTCATACACGTCATGAGATTTTCTCCTGAAACTCAATAATTCTAAATAGAAAAGTGGTGACGACTATGGATAGTTTGCAAAATAGTGATAACGACTCATCGAGCGTGAGTGTGTCTGTCAGACCTTCGCCCACACTTTTCTGGGTAAAGACAAAACTGGAAGCAAATAGTAAATCAATCTCAGGGTCGGTTCCCAACACCCTCTTTGGTTGGATTCCTATCGGCAAGCGAGAAATAATGTCCCCGATGAAACAAATTGCTGCTATCAGTGTCAATCAGGATTTACAAAAACCACAACTTCTTATTGGAACAGTTGTTGGCCTAATTGCAATATTCGGTGGGACAGGATTTTTCCCTAGCCTGTTATTGCTACTTGTTGCTGCAGCTACGCTATTGAGCTCTGTTCGAGTTCAACTAGTTATCACCAATACGGGTGGTGGAAAAGAGGGCGTTACGGTCTCTTTCTTAGATAAGGCCGCTCTTCAGGTATTTGTCAAAGGGGCTCGTCAATATATGCTGGATAAGTAGGGAACTAACCTACTTAGGGATCTCTATTTCATCCGAAATTCAGTTATGGGAACTTCCAAAACTGAATTTCGGATGAAATTCTTTATCTGTGTAATAGTGGAGGTGCCGGGAATCGAACCCGGGTCCTTCGGAATTAAAATAGGGCTTCTACGGGCGTAGTGTGCTTATCGTTTTCTCAGTTCCGAATCTCTTACACACGAGTATTCGACAAACTCATTTGCGAAACTGTTCTCTCTACACATTCGCAACGCTATGCAGATGAAGAGCTCTCTAGCGACGCCAGATTCCAGAGCGAGAGCGCCCCTGGGCTGACGGATTCGGGACTAGCTTATGCAGCTAGTGCGAAATCACTGCGACTGTTGTCTGCAGTTAGTTGTGCACGGATTTCATGGTTTACGAGATCATTCCGGCTTCCTCGGCCCGCTTCCCCTATCTCAACAGCCAAAGTCGAGACCGTTCACCCCCATGGGTGTGGAAAGCATTGTCATACTCACCTGCAATTACTCGTAGAGCCACCCTTGGGTGAATTTGAGAGTTATACCTGTGTTTATGACTGTTATGCGTTGCCACTATGTAGTTGTTCTCTAAGTGTATAGAACGTTTCAGACATCACAAAAATTCCGTTCTCTCGCATTAATTTAAGCGTGGAAAGTGAGCGAGAGAGTTTCGAGAAAGACAGTTGCTGGCGGCAAAGAAATTCTATTGCTGGCTTAGTAGATACGCACTTACCGGTCGTTTCGAGAGCGGTAAGCGGCAAGCAGTAGACAGCAAAGATTAAGAGTCGCGCCCTGATTTGCGTCTAGAAATTTCTCGCTCAACTTCACGCGAATCTTGGCGCTCTTTAAGCGCTGCTCGCTTATCGTGAGATTTCTTTCCTCGAGCGAGTGCAATCTCAATCTTTGCTTTGCCGTCCTTAAAGTAGAGCTGTAAAGGAATAAGAGTGAGGCCACCTTCTTTGGTAAGTGCATGAAGTTTGCGTAGCTCATCTAAATGCACCAACAACTTGCGTTCACGTCGAGGCGTGTGGTTATTCCACGTTCCCTCTGTGTACTCCGGGATATGTACTCCACTCAACCAGAGTTCACCATTATTCACATGGGCATATCCGTCAATGAGCGATGCGCGGCCAGCACGCAATGACTTTACTTCGGTACCGGTGAGGACAATTCCGCATTCATAAACATCTTCGATCGAATAATCGTGACGCGCTTTTTTATTCTGTGCGATGAGTTTTCTACCAACCTCTTTAACCATCGCGCTACTCGAGACCCTAGAACCTGAACCCTAGACCTTGAGGTAACGGCGAAGAGTTAAGAGAGATGCGAAGGTTGAGACGACAAGTCCTGTGAGTAGTAACCATGCAGACGCTACCCACACTTCATTCCAGCCAAAGAATTTAGTAAAGGTGAGCAGCGGCGCGACATTGGTATCAATGACTTGTTTGAGTCCTGCCAGCAAACCTGTTGCAAGCCCCCAGCCAATAATTGCCGAGATTACTCCTTCTAGGAGAAACGGTAATTGAATTGAGAATGAGGAAGCTCCCACGAGTTTCATCACACCTGTTTCTCGGCGACGGTTAAATGCTGCGATTCGCAACGTGTTTGAAATCAGTAACGCTGCAGTGAGTACAGAAGCTAAACCAACTGCGATTGCGCCGTTGCGCAAGACTTCGAGTAATTGAAAGAACTTTTCAAGAATTGTCCGCTGGTCTTGCACCACATCAACTCCTGGACGCCCCGAGAATGCTGAAACGACCACAGCAAACTGCGTGGGATCTTCAAGCTTTACTCGAAATGATTCCGGTAGTTGATCCGCACTCACATTCTGCGCAATGGCAGAATCCTTAAATCGTTCTTGAAAGCGAGAAAATGCTTCGCTCTGGCTCTCGTAGTAAACACTCTGCACCACTGGCAAGAGCTCAAGGTCTGCCTTGATTGCAGTGCGTTGTTCATCAGTTACTACGCCACCTGAACACGATGCTGATTCAGATAACGGGCCGCAGAGAAATACGGAGACTTCGATCTTGTCATACCAATAATCTTTCATGGCATTGACCTGGGCGTTAGAGAGAAGTCCAATTCCCAACAGAGAAAGTGAGATAGCTGTTGTCACAACAACAGCAAAGGTCATCGTTAGGTTGCGACGAAGCCCAATTCGAACTTCACTGAGCAAAAATCCTGCGCGCATCTTCTCCTCTTTCCCTAACCGTTACCCGGTATATCCATAAACGCCACGAACCTGATCGCGAATCACATGACCACCATCAAGTTCAATCACTCGCTTACGCATTTGATCAACAATTCCTGAATCGTGTGTTGCCATCAAAACAGTTGTACCCTCACGATTAATTCGATCAAGTAGCTTCATAATTCCAACAGAAAGTGCAGGGTCAAGGTTTCCGGTTGGCTCATCGGCAATAATAATTGCCGGCTTAGTTACGTAGGCGCG
>Ga0315909_10002220_pt1 | contig 25229 bp, 22 predicted proteins | sample LakEriMetagenome_11_FD_203527 | JGI IMG/M metagenome (GOLD analysis project Ga0315909, IMG submission 203527) | Freshwater fungal communities from buoy surface, Lake Erie, Ohio, United States - Buoy 2 MA125 | ecosystem: Environmental > Aquatic > Freshwater > Lake | place: USA: Lake Erie, Ohio...
TGGCCCGCGCGCTCGGCGAGGAAGTCGTGAAAGACGAGCGTGTGGCTGTCGCCGATGAGCAGCACTTGGCTGCCGGGATCGGGGGCGACCGCTGCGCCACCGACACCGCTGACCGTCCGCACGGCGATCTTTTCGTCGCCGCCTTTGCTGCCGCCAGGCAGATCGCGCAGATCGCCTTGGATCGGGATCGTCTTCCATTCCGAAGTCCACGTACCCGTCCGTTTCAGTTGGATCTTTCCTTCGATGGCCTTCGCGATCGCCTGCGCCGCGAGCACGCAGCCGCTTCCGGACCAGTGCGTGTCCGTCGCGCAGAAGACCGCGCCGTGCTCGCCTGTCTTGCCTGCAAGGAGGATTGGCGCGAGGTCGAGCACTTCGACGCCGGCCGTCTTCAGCGCGGCGTAAAATTCAGTGAGCGGCGCAAGCGCGCCGTCGGGAGCCGCGCCGCCGGCGAGCTTTTCGGGATAGATCGCAGCCTTCGGCGGCACCGGCACGAGCAGCAGTTCGATGCCGCGCGCCTTCAGTTGCGTGTGAAAATCCACGATCGCGGCAATTGGATCGGCGGTGTCCGGCTTCGGCGAACGGCTCGCCTTCGCCGCAGCGTCGCCCCAGAAGCGGTCAAACGACAGCATCCGCAGCTCTGAGGCGAGAAACAGCCAGCCGTCGCTCCCCGCGAGGACGCTCGCCTTTGCCTTCTCCGCCGCCGCGAACTGCGCGCCGAATTCCGCGCGCGGAGATCCGGCGTCCGCACACGTCACGGCGACGCAACAGGCGAGGATTTTGAGGACGGGAAATTTCATGAATCGGTGTGGTGAGGCAGGTGCGCGCGCGAGCGGCTCCCACTATCGGAAACGGCACAGGATTCAACTTCCATTTTGGAAGCGACCTGCGGCATCGTCCGCACCTTCGCGCCCGCCCGCGCGCGACCGACGCATGGTTTTCAGCTCGCACATTTTCATCTACTTTTTCCTGCCGCTCACGCTGCTCGGCTACTACCTGCTGAAGCCCGCGCGGCAGCGCATGCGCAATCTGTGGCTCGTGCTCACCGGCTACACTTTTTACGGCTGGGCCGAGCCGCGCTTCGTGCTGCTGATGTTCGTGACCACGTCGCTCGACTGGCTGCTCAGCCTCATGATCGCGCACGACGACTGGCGCGTGTGGCGCGCGCGGGGAAAGGACGCGCCGACGCTGGATCCGAAAGCCGCGCGCAGCCCCACGCAGCGGCGCGCGCTGCTCGGCTCCATCGTCAGCAATCTCCTCGCGCTCGGCTTTTTCAAATACTTCAACTTCGGCCTCGATGCGTTCAATGCGCTGCTCGGCTCGCTCGGCCTCGGCCATCTGCAATGGGATCCCGCGCTGCGCATCGTGCTGCCGCTCGGCATCAGCTTCTACACCTTCCAGGCGCTCAGCTACATCATTGACGTGTATCGCGGCGACGCAAAGGCGATGGCCAACTTCATAGACTTCTCGTGTTTCGTCTCAATGCTCCCGCACCTCGTCGCCGGACCGATCCTGAAGTTCTCCTTCCTCGCCGAACAGCTCCGCCAGCGCACGCTCACTGGCGACAAATTCGCGCGCGGCGCAGCGTTCTTCCTCATGGGGCTCGCGAAGAAAATCCTGCTCGCGAACCCGTGCGGAAAGATCGCCGACACCGCATTCGACGCGCTCTCGCGCGGCGCGCTCGAGGCGTGGGTCGGCGTGACGGGCTACTCGTTCCAGATCTACTTTGACTTCAGCGGCTACTCCGACATGGCGATCGGCCTCGGCCTCATGTTCGGCTTCATCTTCGCGAAAAATTTCGACGCGCCGTATCGCGCCGAATCCATCACTGATTTCTGGCGGCGCTGGCACATCTCGCTCTCCACGTGGCTGCGCGAATACCTCTACATCCCGCTCGGCGGAAACCGCGGCAGCGAGGCGCGCACGTATTTCAATCTCATCCTCACGATGCTGCTCGGAGGCCTGTGGCACGGTGCGTCGTGGAATTTCATCATATGGGGCGGCATCCACGGCGGCATGCTCGCGGCGGAGCGCGCAGCGGGGCGCGAAAATTTCTACAAGCGTCTCCCGCGGCCGTTCCGCATCGGCGTCACGTTTGTGATCGTCATGCTCGGCTGGGTGTTTTTCCGCGCTGCGGATCTGCCGCGCGCGCTCGGCTATCTCGCGGACATGTTTGGCGCGCGTGCGCTGCCCGACGGCGCGCGGATCATCTCCGGCGTGCTCTTCCAGCCGTACCTGCTCCTCGCGCTCGCCCTCGCGGCGCTCGTCGTGTGGGCCGGCCGGCAGACGTGGGACTGGACGCAGCGCCTCACGCTCGGAAAAGCCGCGCTGTGCATCGCGCTCGGCTGGCTCGCGCTCGTCGTCCTCGCCACGCAGGAATATAATCCGTTCATCTATTTCATATTCTGATGAGCAAGCCTCCCACACCACCCGAGCACTCGCTGCCGAGCTACGGCGAGCCGACTCCCGAGACGAAGAGAAAAATGACGCGTGAGGATGAGGCCGAGCTTGCGCTGGGCCGCACGGATTTTTCGCCCGGCGCGCAGACGCTTCTCATTGTCGCGTTCCTCGTCACGATCATGACGGTGATCGCAGCGCAGATCATCGCGCGACAGACGGTCTTCGAAATGCCCGGAGTCCTGCCACCGTCAGCGAAAGTGCGGGCCGCGCGATCGCCCGGCGATTTTTGGGAGCTGATTCCGAAGGCCGAGCACATCAAGGCCGCCGAGAAGGATCTCGAAAAGTTATCCGTCATCGCGAAGGCGCTGCGCCCGCGTGTGCAGGGCGTGCTCACGGGCATGCTGCACAGCGGCACCGAGCAGGCATTTGTCGGTCGTGACGGCTGGCTCTTTTACCGCAGCGATGTGGAATACGTCACCGGCCCCGCGTTCCTCGATCCCGCGCGGCTCCGCCAGCGCGCGCACGACGCGCATGTGCAGCCCGACCCGGTGAAGGGCATCGTCCATTTCCGCGATCAGCTCGCGAAGCGCGGCATCGAACTCATCGTCATGCCCATGCCGGTGAAGCCGTGCATCGAGGGGGACAAGCTCGGCGCACGCGCGGGCACGGCGCTGCACAATGTCTCGCACGCAGAATTCCTCGCCCTCCTTGCAGCCGCAAAAGTGCGCGTCTTCGATCCGACGCCGCTGCTCTTGTCGCGCAAGCCCGCGCCGGTTTACCTCGAGACCGATACGCACTGGCGGCCCGACGCGATGGAACTCATCGCGCAAAAACTCGCTGTCGAAATCCAGCCCGGTGCCGTCGCCGAATCACCCGTGGCCGAGAAGCAAATCGCCGCGCTTGGCGACATCGCAGGGCTGCTCGGCCTCCCGGAGTCGCAGCAATATTTCCGCCCGCAGACCGTCACGATCCACCAGGTCCCCGCTGGCAACGGCCTCTGGCGCCCGAGCGCCGATGCCGGCGTGCTGCTGCTCGGCGACAGCTTCGCAAATATCTTCTCGCTCGAAGCGATGGGCTGGGGCGAGGCCGCCGGTTTCGCCGAGCACCTCAGCCGCGCGCTCGGCAAGCCGCTCGACTGCATCCTGCGCAACAGCGACGGCTCCTTCGCCACACGCGAGCAATTGCAGCGCGAACTCGCGCTCGGCCGCGATCGTCTCGCGGGAAAAAAGATCGTCGTCTGGGAATTCGCCGCGCGCGAACTTTCCATCGGCGACTGGAAGCTCCTCCCGCTCGATCTCGGCACGCCGCCGCCCTCGAAATTCTTCACTCCCGAGCCGGGTCACGAGAAAACCATCACCGGCACCGTCGCCGCAATTTCCAGCGTCCCGCGTCCCGGCACGGTGCCCTACGCCGAGCACATCCTCACCGCGCACCTCGTGGATCTCGACGGTGCCGACGCCACGCAGGCGCTCGTCTGCACCTTGAGCATGAGCGCACAAAAATGGACAACCGCCGCGCGCCTGCGCCCCGGTGATCGCGTGAAGCTGAAGGTGCGTCCGTGGTCCGACGTCTCCGCGCAGTACGAGAAAATCAACCGCAGCGAACTGAGTGACACGGCGCTCCAGCTTGAAGAGCCGGTGTGGGGTGAGATCATCGAGCGTTGAGTCTCCCGTGTTTCACGGATCGAGTCTGCGATCCGGCGGGCCGTGTTCCCCTCCGCGCTATTTGTTTGGCTCAGCTTCCGCGGAACCTTCGGTGGAAAAGACCTTCGTCGGATTCGCCTGCCGCTGACAGGCGCGCGCGATTTTCGCGAGGAAAATCGAGCACAGCAGCGTCAGCCCCATTCCAGTCAGCGTGGATTGCCACCGCAGCGAGACGTTGCTTGAAACAAGGGGCAGACTGATTCTTGTGATGGACAGCTTTGCAAAAGCGCGCTGCAATGCGCCGATACGCCAAGCCAGAATGAAAGTTCCCGATGACCATGAGATCGCCTACTACCACTGCATCTCGCACAATAATCAGTCTATCCCTTGTTCTCTTCATTACAACCTCCCACAGAAACGGGAGCGGGTAATCATCGTGGGGTTCAAGGAGAATCACCCTTTCGAGTGGCCCCAGCACCCACCCCTGAAAAAGACGCTGGCGGCGGTTCTTGAGCCAGACGAGGCGGTTAATTGGAAGAAGTTCCGGCTGATGGCTCCGTTCGGAACTCAATTTCAAAACAACTGACTGAAGCCTGTGGTTTTTCTTGATGAACAAAGCACACCGAAAGCTCTGCGAACCAAACAGGTTCTCGCAGGACTGTTTCTGTCTCGGTTCGACAAGGAAGGATTGCGCGCACTCGGATTCTCAAGTTTTACCGAAGCCTTTAATGCGATTGGTTTCGCCTTGGGTGCTCGACCAGCCTCAATCAAGAATTACCGTGACGAATTTGACCCAATTTACTCGTCGAAGAGAAAGGGATGGCACAAGCGACCGACGCGCGAATACTGCAAAGCTGCAAGCGACAAGTATGAAGGGATGTCGCTGAAGGATTTCACCGCGCTGTTGAAGTCGCTGATTTACGACCACGGGTCACTCGATGTCATCACCGAAGAAGCAGAAGCCGAGGAAGGAAAGGAGAGCTCGTTTGCGAAACGCCTCATCACGGGTCAAGCGGCAGAAAAATACTTTGAAGTTGTTCACCCCACTCTCCCGACGTTGGCGGACTACTCTTTGGAGAACGTCACAGACCTCGGATGTGGTTTTGACTTTCGATTAAGGAAATCAGGGCTGGACGACTTTCTGGCCGTTGAGGTCAAGGGCTTGCACGACACACGCGGGACCATCTCTCTCACCGAGAAGGAGCATCGAGTTGCCGGGGTGCTTTCCAAGCGGTTCTATCTTTTTGTTGTCCGCAATTTCCGCGAAAAGCCCTTCCACACGATTTACTGCAATCCTCTGAAATCGGAGCTCAGGTTTTCGCGCCAAGAGACACAAATCATTCAAGTAAATTGGCGAGTTTCAGTTTAACCACGACACCGACTATGACGAAATTCCTGATTACTAAAACGGTCACCGCTGAATTGGAACTGGAGTGCGAGAATGAAGATGAAGCTCGCGCATGGGCTGGGAAGATTGTCACAACGTTAGAGGATAACAAAGGCAAGCCTATTGAACTCGCCGAGAGCATGGAGTTCGTCGCCTATTCGACGCCTTCCGAATGCTTGGTTGAAGTGCTTCCCTGAAACGAACGACATCGCTCGTTCTGGATGCCAGTTTGTTTCGCCTTGGTTCAACCAACGCCGCAGACCGTGGCCTCGATATGGTCGCGAACTTTGGACCAGCGATTCAAGTGAAGCACTTGACGTTGGATGCCGACGCCATCGCCGACATTTGCGATGGGCTGACCGCTGACCGAATCGTCATTGTTTGCAAGGATACGGAGGTAAAAGTTGTTGATGCCGTTATCAAGCAACTCGGCTTGAGCGACCGCCTGCAGGGATTGGTCACATTTAGCGACCTCCAAGCATGGTATAAGATCTGCCTCAGTAGGGAGCATCGAAAGACTTTGGGGGAATCGCTTTTGCAGGATTTCATTCGTGAGTTTTCGAGTGAATTCCCAAGTTTGGACGGCCTAGAGGGCTTCATGTCCGGAAGGACATACCAGACCGCAAACCTCTCGAGGGATTGGACTGTCACCGTAGATTAATGCTCAAAGTGACAGACTGATAGCCTTCAGATTGCGATTAGGAATAAGACGATGGATGGCGCTGTGCGCGGAGCGGGGTGGCCGCCGGGGACGGCAGCGCTCCATGGGCGCGATCCACTCGCGCGCCGCTACTGCTTGTGCCAAGTGCGCAGGCACATCATCGCGGCGCCAGCGGCCTTCGCGAATTCCTGCGCGGGGCCGGTGACGGTGACGCGCAGCTCCTCGATGGCGTTTAGCTTCACGAGCAGGACGCTTTTTTGAAAACGCTTGCCGGCAAGATCGTAGGACACGCGGAACTCGATGGTCTTCCAGCCGTTGAGCGGGAGCGGATCGAGGGTGTCGGCTTCGAGTGTGACGTTTGCGGCCTCCTTGCCGGGAAGCGTGAGCATGGCTTCGCGCAGGGTCTTGCGCTCGGCTTCGGACTTCGGGAGGACGGGCTTGGCCGAGAGGGTGAAGGTGACGGTGCTGTGCGGGGCGGCTTCGCTTGAGAGGTTTGCGCGTTCGGAGTTGCCGTCAATTTTCCATCCCGCGGGTGGCTTGATGAAGACGCGCTTCGGGCCGTCCTGAAAATACGGGAGCTTCATGACGAGGCCGTCGGCATCCACATCGGCGAACTGCGGGGTGAGGTCGAGCGCGCGCTCATCGCCTGCATCGAGCTGCGCGCCGTCTGCTGCACGGTGGAGATCTGGAAGATTTTCGTGTAGAGCACCGTGCCCCCGTTCAGCATCACGTAGATCACGCCGCCCATGAACGCCACGATGCCCACCGTCACGAGCAGCTCGACGAGCGTGAAGGCGCGGCTGCGCGCGGAGCGATGACAGGGTCCCATGTTCATGTCAGTCTGCGGATCGGACCGTCACCATCTGCTGCGAGTGCGCCTTGCCGTCGTAGGTGTAGTCCAGGCGCATCGTCACCCAGAGCAGGTAGTCGGTGTCCGTGACAAACTGCACCTTGCGGTAAAGGCGTCCGCTGACATTGCGCGACACGTCCATCTGGTCGCTGTAAATCGGCACCGTCTCCGCGGGGTTCGAAGTGTCCGCCTCGCTGAACGGGTTCCACTGCACCCAGTATCCCGCGCTCGAATCGAACGGCACGGTGTTGTCCGTGATCGTCGGCGCGATGATCCCGGTCGGATAATCCGCATCGTCCCAGCCGCGCGTCAGCGCCTGATCCACGGCGTTGCGCAGGATGATCTGCGCGCTCGCGTAGTTCCGGTTGTCCGCCGCGTTCCGGTGCAGCCGGCACATCGCCATGAAGACCGTGCCGCCGATGATCCCAAGGATCGCCACCGCCACCATCACCTCGACAAGGCTGAATCCCCCGCGTCCCCGTCGTGGGTGCGAGGGACGCGCCATTATTTTCGCGGACCACAGCATCATCCTGCGAGGATTTAGCATTCCCTGTGCCCGTGCGCTTCCCGACCCGAGGGCATCGCCTGGGGGCAAAAACCCCCGCCACTCCGCAGTTTCTGACGCTGCGCGGGCCCTACTCGCTGAAATCCGTGTCCGGCTTCGTCAGATCGAGTTCCTTGATCCACGCATTGCGATAGCGCACGTCGTGCCCTTCGCACTGGAGCTTGATGCCACCCGGCGTGTCCGTGATTCCCTTGCCGCCGTCGTTGCCACCGTCGAGGCCCGACTTCGGCCCGCCCCGCGCCCCGTTTCAATCACGCCCGGGCGCAAAGGCGCGGCGGCACGAGGAGGTTCGACATCCGTGAAGTCAGCGGCGACATTGCGCCATGCCGAAACCCATCACTGTGCGCGAACCTTCGCCGCTGCTTGCCACCCTTTTTGCCGAATGGCCGCAAGAGAAGAAAAAACAGATCCGCACGTGGCTGAAATTCCAGGCGGTGACGGTGAACGGGCGGCCGGTGTCGCAGTTCGATCATCCGCTGAAGAAGGGCGATGTCGTGGCGGTGCGCACGGACCGGTTCGCGGTGCCGAAGACGAAGCTCGGCGGCGGGATGAAGGTGTTCTTCGAGGATGCGCACCTGATCGTGATTGATAAGCCGTCGGGCCTGCTGAGCATCGCGAGCGAGGCGGAGCCGGAGAAGACGGCCTATTTCCAGCTCACGGAATATCTGCGCCTCGGCAACCCGCGCGCGAAGGAGCGCGTGTGGATCGTCCACCGGCTCGACCGCGAGACTTCGGGGCTGATGGTCTTCGCAAAGACGCCGCTGGTGAAGGAGACGCTGCAAAAATCATGGGACACTTTCGAGAAGCGCTACGAGGCGGTCGTCGAGGGCAGGCTGGCGGCGGAGAGCGGCACATTCGAGTCGGACCTCGATGAGTCGAATCCCTACCGCGTCCACAGCGCGAAGCGCAGCGACCTGACGCGGCACGCGGTGACACACTGGCGCGTGCTCGCGAAGAGCACCTGGCGATCGCTCGTCGAGCTGACGCTCGAAACAGGACGGCGCCACCAGATCCGCGTGCATCTCGCCGACGCGGGATGCCCGATCGTGGGCGACGAGAAATACGGCGCGAAGAGCGATCCCGCGGGCCGTCTCGGGCTGCACTCGTGCATGTTGAAATTTTCGCACCCCGTCACGCGCGAGGAGATGCGCTTCGAGTCGCCGTTGCCGAAGGATCTCGCGGCGCTCGTGCGCGCGCCACGGAGCGAGGGATAACGCGTCGTCCCACCGTTTTCCTGCTCGACACATCCCGCCCGCGGACTCGATCAAACGCGCATGGATCTCCTGCCCATCGTGCAGCTCAAGCGTGCCGCGGCCGACGGCCGGGTCGAGGCGCGCGTTCATGCGCAAGTCGAATCGCTCACGCGCAAGGACACCCGCGAGGGCAAGCCGTTCTACGCCGCCGTGCTCGCCGACGCGGGGGCAAAGCTGACGCTGCGCGCATGGAGCGACGGGCCGGCGTTTGAATTTTGCGAGAACGCGAAGGCGGGCGCATTCGTGGAGGTCGAGGGCGAATTCACGATGAGCCCCGGCTTCGGCCTGGATTCAAAGCGGTGGACGATCCGCGAACTCAAGCCCGATGAACTCGCCGAGCTTCTCGACGGCCCGCTGGACATCCGCGGCAAGCAGGCTGCGGATTACGCATTTCTGGATCAGACCGTGCGCGCACTCACCGACCCGCGGCTCGCGGCACTGTGCGGGCTTTTCCTCGATGATTTCGGCGACCGCTTCCGCCGCGCCGCAGCCGCGCGGGCGAACCACCACGCGCGCCGCGGCGGGCTCGTCGAGCATGTCGCGCAGATGATGCGTTCGGCGATGGCGATCGCATCGGCATACCCCGCGCTGAACCGCGACCTGCTCGCTGCGGGTGTGCTATTCCACGACTGCGGGAAGCTGTGGGAAAACCAGATGCCGGTGGACGGATTCATGATGCCCTTCGACGAGCGCGGCGAGTTGCTCGGTCACATCACCATCGGCATCGAGGTGGTGAACACGCTCTGGCGACGGCTCCAGCAAAAGCCCGAGTGGGCCGGCTGGCTGCATCTGGATCCCGCGTGCGAGGACGTGCGGCTGCACCTGCTTCACCTGCTCGCGAGCCATCACGGTGAACTGCAATTCGGCAGCCCCGTCGTGCCAAAAACGCCCGAGGCGTGGGCGCTGCACTACGTGGATAATCTCGACGCAAAACTCGAAATGATTTCCGCCGGCTACGCGACGTCGAAGCACCTCGCCGCGCGCGTCCAGGAAAAAGTGTGGCCGCTGCCAGGCAATCTCGTCACACCGCTCGGGCACTTTCATGCTGCTCCGCCGACGGCGGAAAACGTTGCGACCGGGGCGTGAGGCGCGCTGCGTCGGTAGCCGGGGCTTTCCAGCCCCGGCAATCGTTCGCCTGAAGATTCACGGGGCTGGAAAGCCCCGGCTACCGACGTTCCGCGCTCGCGCACGGGAAAATCTTAATGGCACGCGTACGCCGCAGTAGTCAGCGCGCACCTTTCAACAAGCCATGATGCGTCCCCGTTCCTTCGCCCTCGTCGCCACCGCGCTGCTCGCCACCTCCGCATTTGCCGCGGAAGTCGAGACCATCACCATCAAGACCCTGCGCGCGCAGATGCGCTACGACGTGATGTTGATACGCGAGTTCTGAAATGCGCGCCTACTTCTTCACATCGTAGCAGTAGATGTAGTTCTGATCGCGCAGGTACAGCTTGCCGTTGGCGACGACGGGGTGCGTCCAGATCGCGCCTTTCGGATTCCGGATCGTCGTCTGCGGGTCGAGCTTGAAGCGGCCTTTTTCGCTCCAGCCATTCGGCGATGCTTCGGCGAGCACGACGGTGCCGGACTTCTCACCGAGGCAGTAGAGCATGCCGTCGGCGCTGGTGAGCGCACCTTTTTCGAGCGCGCTTTTTTCGACCCACTTCACAGTGCCGTCGGCGAAATTCATGCACGTCCAGCCGCCCTTGCTGTGGCCGTAGAGGAAGTCGCCGATGCGGATGACGCCGCCGTGGTGGTTCTCAAGATCCTTGTTGAGAAAGACCGTCTTCGCCTCGCTGCCCTTCACGGCCACCTTCATGCAGCCGACGCCGTAGCCGCTGCTCACGAAGATCTCGTCGCCTTTCACAATCGGCGTGGGGATGACGGCCGTCTTGCCGCTCCACGGCGTGCGCCACGCGAGCTTGCCCGTCGCCGCGTCCACGCCGAAGAGCGTCTGCATGACGAGCTGCACGTATTGCTTTTTCCCGCCGATGGTCGCGGGGACGATCGAGGAATATTGCGCGCCTTCGGTGATGTCCGCGCTCTGCCACACGACTGCGCCGGTCATTTTGTCAAAGGCGGCCATCGTGCCCTTTTCGCCGCCGGGTGTGGCGAGGACGAGCTTGCCATCCACGAGCGGCGATTCGGTGAAGCCCCAGCCGGGCCGTTTACCGCCGAGGTCGCCCATGGATTTTGTCCACAGCACTTTGCCGTCCGCCGCCTGCACACAGACGAGATTGCCCGTGCCGCTCAGCGCGTAGATGCGGTCCGCGTCCACCGTGGGAGTGCCGCGCGGGCCGTCGCCCCAGCCATTGCTGAGCACGTCGCTGATGGGCGCGAACCACAGCTCCTTGCCGGTGGCTGCGTCGAGCGCGATGAGGATTTCCTTCTGGTCGCGCGTGCCGATGGTGAAAAGTTTTCCCGCCGCGACGCTGAAGCCGCTGTAGCCCATGCCCGCGTTGTCAAAGAGCCACACGCGCTTCGGTCCGTCGGCGGGCCACTTTTTGAGCAGGCCGGTCTCGGCCGAGATGTCGTCGCGCTTCGGCCCGCGGAACTGCGGCCAGTCGCTCGCGACTGCGGTGATGGAGGAAATGGAAGCAGCGAGGAGGAGTGCGGGGAGCTTCATGGTGACGGTGGGAGGGTTGTCGCGGAGAGCGGCGTTTCGTTCAATCCCGGATGTCGGGTGTTCGTATGGGAAAGTGGGCGGTGGCGGCGAACATGGAGCGCCGTCCGTCCCCGGCGGCCTTCCTCCATGCGTTTGCGCGCCTCGGCGAGCAGCTTTTTTTGTCGTCGTTCAGCGTGTCGCCGCGCTGCCGATGAAGGAGGATAAAGATCACGATTACGGTTAAAAAAACTGCCCGCGCGATGGTGATTGAGCGCGCGCACCGCTTCTGTTTTCTGTCGGCCTCCATGTTGAAATTCCCGTTCACCGCCGCCGCCATTTTCACCGCCGCGCTCCTCGCATCCCCGCTGCGTGCCGACGAGCCGAAGCCCGAGGAGAAAAAGGAACCTGCGGAAAAGAAGGACGACAAGAAGGAGGAGAAGGCGAAGGAGCAGAAGCCGAAGGAGAGCAAGGGCAGCGTCACCATCGCGGGCGCGCAGATCAAATACGTCGCGAAGACGGGCACGTTGCCACTTTTGAAAGAAGACGGGGCGACACGCGCCGATGTGTTCTTCGTGTACTACGCGCGCACTGGCGAAGACGGCAAACCGCTCGCGGGCACCGACGAGAAACGCCCGATCGTTTTTTGCTTTAATGGCGGCCCTGGCAGCAGCGCCGTGTGGCTGCACTTCGGCGGTCTCGGCCCGAAGAAAATCGCGCTCCCGCCCGATGGCGTCACGCCCGAGGTGCTGGGAAAAATTTCCGACAACGCGAACAGCATCCTCGATGTCGCCGACCTCGTGTTCATTGACCCCGTCGGCACCGGCGCGAGCCGTCCGGCGAAGGGCGAGAAGGGCGAGCAGTTCTGGGGCGTGGACGAAGACGTCGAGGCGTGCGGCGATTTCATCCGGCTCTTCGCCACGCGCGAGGGGCGCTGGATGTCGCCGAAATTCCTCTGCGGCGAAAGCTACGGTGGCATCCGCGGCGCGGGCCTCTGCGAATATTTGCAGGACAAGCACGGCATGTATCTCCACGGCTTCATCGTCGTGAGCGGGCTGCTGAATTTCCAGACGCTCCTGCCCGACACCGCGAACGATCTGCCGCTGCTCACGTTTCTCCCGACGCTGGCTGCCACTGCCGCATTCCACGGCAAGCTCGCGCCCGAACTTTCCGCGAACCTCGAAAAAACGCTCGCCGAAGTCCGCACGTTCGCGTTTGGCGAATACGCGACGGCATTGCTGAAAGGCCGCGCCATTACCGCCGCCGAGCGCCATCGCATCGCGGAGAAGGTCGCGCGCTTCACCGGCCTCACGACGGAGTTTGTCGAGGATCACGAACTGCGCATTTCGCCCGGCGCATTCCGCAAGGCGCTGCTGAAGAAGGAGGGGAAAATCATCGGACGCTTCGACGGGCGTGTCCTCGCTGAGGATGGCAACCGCAGCGCATCGAGCCCGGAATTTGATCCCAGCCACGCCTTCATCGCCGGGCCGTTTAGCGCCGCGGCGAACGCCTACGTGCGCGGCACGCTCGGCTACGAGACCGACCAGCCCTACCGCATCCTCACGGGCCTGCCGTGGAACTACAAAAATTTCTCCAACCGCTACGCCAGCATGGAACCGCGCCTCGCCGGCGCGATGAAGGAAAACCCAAACCTCCGCGTGCTCGTCTGCCAGGGTCTGCGCGACCTCGCCGTGCCGCCGGACGCGATGCGCTTCTCGCTCGAGCACATGCCCATCCCCGACAGCCTGCGCAAGAACATCACCATCGCGACCTACGACAGCGGCCACATGATGTATCTCCTCGACAAAGATGCCGCGAAGCTGCGCGCGGACATTGTCGGGTGGCTGAAGTAGCGCTAAGGCCGGACACGGTTGCCGGCCTTTACGGTCAGTCACTGCGGCATCGCGTTCTTCGCGGTTGATTTCCCCCGCGTCGTTCAGGCTAATTGACCGTTCACTCATGGACCACCACTTCCGCGCATTCTCGTTCGTTGATCGCATCACTGCGATCGAGCCGGGCGTGCGGATTTCCGGGAGCTATGCGATTCCGGCGGCGCTTGCGGAGTTTCCGATGTCGCACGCGGGGTTTCCGCTTTCGCTTGTGGCGGAGGCGACCGGGCAGCTCGCGGCGTGGTCGGCGATGGCGGCGATTGATTTTTCGCACCGCCCGGTCGCGGGGCTCGCGGGCCGCGTCGAACTGCTGCGCGAAGTGCGCCCCGGCGACACGCTCGAACTTTCCGCTGAACTCGAAAACGCGGACACCAGCGACGTGGCCTACGGCGGCTGCGCGTCGGTGAACGGCGAGCCGGTGCTGCGGCTGCATCACTGCATGGGGCCGATGGTGCCGATTGGTGAATTTGACGATCCCGAGCTGCTCCGCGCGCGTCTCGCGCTGCTGCGCGGCGAAGGCGCGGTGCCGGGCGCGTTCACGGGCGTGCCCGCATTTTCGCTCGACGATCTGGTGATCGAAAATGGCCCTCCGGCAAACGCACGTGCGAAGTTGCAGGTTCCGGCGGACGCTGCTTTCTTCGGCGACCATTTTCCAAAACGCCCCGTGTTTCCCGGCACCCTGCTCATGAATATGAACCTCAAGCTCGTCACCGCGCTCGCCGCGGGCGTGCCCGTGCGCCCCGGCGTCCGGTGGGTTCCGCGCGCGGTCGCAGACATGAAGTTGCGCGACTTTATTTCGCCGGGCGACCTGCTGACCATCGAGGCGAAGGTGATGCGCCACGAGGGCGATTCGCTGAAAGTTTCCGTCGAGACGCGGAATGAAAAAGGGCGGCTCGGTGCGGTGCGCGTCGAGCTGACGCCGGAGGGTGCGGCATGAGCCAGCGAGTGCGCGTCGCGATCACAGGCATAGGGATGGTCACGCCGATCGGCAACACGACGGCGGCGACTTGGGACGCGCTGCGCGCCGGAAAATCGGGCGCGGGCCCGATCACGATTTTCGATGCGAGCGGCTTTTCCACGCGCATCGGTGCGGAGGTGAAGGGCTTTGATTTTGAAAATGCGATCGCCGACCGCAAGCTGCTGAAGATCGCCTCGCGCTCGCACCGTTTCGCGCTGAATGCCGCCGAGCAGGCGTTCGCCGACGCGGGCATCCGCCCGACTGCGGCAGACGCGGAGCGCTGGGGGTTCGTCGTCGGCGCGGGGATGATGGGCGTGTCGTTCGAGGAGCTGAGCAGCGTGCATCGTCACGCGGCGGCGGATGGTGAGTTTCACCCCGACGAATTGCTGAGCCCCGACTACCCGGCGGACCCGATCGCATTTTGTCGCAGCCAGACGAACACCGGGCTTGCGCTGCTCACGAAGAATTTCGGCATCCGCGGCTACGCGACGGCGGTGCACACTGCGTGCTCATCCGGCGGCCAAGCCATCGGCACCGCGCTGAAAGTCATGCGGCGCGGCAACGTGGACGCGATGCTTGCGGGCGGCTTCGACTCGATGCTGAACCCGATCGGCCTCTCGGGCTTCTGTCTTCTCGGCGCTCTCTCGACGGATAACGACACTCCGGAGCGCGCGAGCCGGCCATTCGACGGCACGCGCAACGGCTTCGTGCTCGGCGAAGGAGCGGCTTTTCTCGTGTTGGAAAAATGGGACGCCGCACGCGCGCGCGGCGCAAAAATCTATGCCGAGCTTGCGGGCGACGGAAATTCGCTGAGCTGCTACCGCATCACCGACACGCCTCCGGATGGCGACGGGCCGATCCAGGCGATCCGGCAGTCGCTCGCCGATGCGAGGCTGAAGCCGGAGGACATTGACTATGTGAACGCGCACGGCACCTCGACGATGATGAACGACCGGAGCGAGTGCGTCGCGCTCGGCGCGGTGATGGGCGATCACCTTCCGAATGTCGCCGTGAGCTCGACGAAAAGCTGCATGGGCCACCTCATCGCCGCCGCCGGCGCAGTCGAGGCCGCGGTGTGCGCGCTCGCGATCCGCGACGGTATCGCGCCGGTTAATGCAAACTACACGACGCCCGATCCGCAGTGCAGTAACGTGAACCTCGTCACCGGCCAGTCGCGCCCGATGCGCATCCGCGCCGCGCTCTCGAACTCGCTCGGCTTCGGCGGCTCGAACAGCTCGCTCACATTCCGGCATCCCGACCTTGTGGAGGAAGGGCGATGAGCATTTCACCTCGCATCGCCATCACCGGCTCGGGCGCAGTCTGCGGCGCGGGCATGACTGTGGAGAAAATCTGGGCCGCTGTGATTGGCGGTCAGTCTGCGGTGACGCCGATCACGCTGTGGGACGCCGAGCGCTGGCCTGTGAAAATCGCCGCGGGCGTGAACGGCGTGAAGAACCAGGAGCTCGTCGAGGATCGCAAGCTGCATAAGAGCATTTCGCGCACGGATCTTTTCGGCATCTACGCGGGCGGCGAGGCGATCAAATCCTCCGGCATACCAACTCACCGCGAGACGCTCGACGCCGCGGGGGTGTCGCTCTTTAACGACCGCAGCGGCATCGTGGTCGGCTCGGGCGGCGGCGCATACAGCAGCAACTACGAATACCTCCCGCTGATGACCGAGTCGGGCGGTGACATGCGGAAATTCGGCGCGGCACTTGGCTCGGCGGTGAACCCGATGTGGCTGCTGAAAAACCTTCCGAACAACGTGCTCTGCCATGTCGGCATCCGGCACATGTTCAAGGGCACGAATGCGTGCATCACCAACCAGTGTGCGGGCGGTGTGCTGGCCGTCGCAGAAGCCGCCGAGTCGCTGCGAACGGACGAGGTGGATCGCATCGCCGCCGTCGGGCACGACACGCTGATCGAGCCGGAAGCCGTGCTCGGCTACCACAAGCTCGGGCTGCTTTCCACGGACGTGCTGCGACCTTTCGATCGTGAGCGTACGGGGACGATTTTCGGCGAAGGTGGCGCGGCGGTGATGCTGGAAAAATTCGACGATGCGCAGGCGCGCGGCGCGGTGATGCTCGGCGAATTTCTCGGCCACGGCTGCGTGACAGAGGCGACCGGCGTCCTGGACTTGCGCCCCGACGGTGACGGCGCGGCGCGCGCGATTGCACTCGCGCTCGCGGATGCAAGAATCACCGCTGCGGATGTCGGGATGATCGTCGCACACGGCAACGGCACGCGTGCGTCCGATGCCTCGGAGGCGAAGGGAATCCTGCGTGCATTCGGCGGCAATCCGCCGCCGGTCACGGCATTCAAGTGGTGCGTCGGGCACCTGTTCGCGGCGTCGGGAATTTTGGATCTCGTGCTCGCGCTGGAGGCGCTGCGGCAGGGCATCGTGCCCGGCATCGCGACGCTGGATGCAGTGGACGCGGAATTTTCCACACTGCCCGTCTCGCGCGATCCGCAGAAGCCACGCAGCGACATCGCGCTCGTGATCTGCCGCGGATTCGGCGGGATGAATGTGGCGCTCATCGTCCGCGCGGTGAAGGCGTGACAAAGTTTTGTGTGATAAGTTCGTCACGCATCGAGGGCCAAAGGCCCGGCGACATGCCAGCCCAGGGCAACGCCCTGGGTGATCGTCTAAAAAAAAATCAAAGCCCTGAAAGGGCGGCTCCATCGTGTCGCGCCCCTTCAGGGCTTTTCATTTTGGTCGGACAAACCCAGGGCGTTGCCCTGGGCTGGCATGTCCCGCACCTTTGGTGCTCAACTTCCGTTGCACGCCCGCCGCTCGCCAAACGCAACGCGTTTTCCCGAGTCCCTGCAATTTCAAGATGAACGCTGGCACCGATACGAACTCACCGGCATTGGCCGCGAACCCGCCGCCCTCGACGCGGTGCGGGATTGACACCGTCGAGATTGCGCGCATCGAAAAGCTGTTGCGCGACACTGCGCCGAAAGATTTGCGGAGATTTTTCAGCGAGCAGGAAATCGCTGATGCGGGCGAAGGCCCCGGTTGCGCTGCAAGCTTGGCGGCGCGTTTCGCGGCGAAGGAGGCGTGCTGTAAACTGTTCCCGCGCGAGACGGCGCTCGGGGTGATCGAGCCGTATGATTTTTCCGTGCGCAAGGACGGCTACGGTGCGCCGTCCATCGAGCCGAGTGCGGCGGCGCGCACGGCGATGGATCGCGCATTCATCGGCGAAATCCGGATCTCGATCACGCACACGGATTCGAGTGCGTCGGCGGTTGCTGTCGCCGAGACAAAGCGCATCGAGGTGCCGTGGTTTGGCAAACTTTTTTACCACCTGCTGCCAATCAAGCGCGGCACCGTGATGGCGAACCTTCGGCGTGTGTTCGGCGACGTGCTTTCGGAGGACAATTTGCTGAGGCTCGCGCAGGCCTACTATGCGCATTTTGCGCGGTTCATGGGTGAATTTTTCCGGCTGCCGTGGATGTCGGCGAACAAGAAAAAGGCGATGATCCGCATCGAAAATATCGAGGCCATCGAGCGGGCCTACGCGCAGGGGAAGGGGGTGCTGCTGCTCACGGGGCACTTCGGAAATTGGGAGGTCGCGACCGTCGCGGGCATCGGGCAGTTCGCGCAGTTCAAGGGGCTGTTCCATTTCGTCCGCCGCCCGCTGAAGCCCGCGCCGCTGAATGCGTATGTGACGTGGCGATTCCGTCGCGCCGGGTTCGGCACCATCGCGAAGCGCGGTTCGCTCGATACCATCCTCGATCTGCTCGCGCAGCAGCGGATCGTGGTCTTCATCTACGACCAGCACGCGACGGCGCGGGAGGGCGTGGTCGCGGATTTTCTCGGGCAGCCGGCCCGGACATTCCGCAGCCTGCCGATCATCGCGATGGATACGGGCGCGCCGGTGATTCCCGCGACGAGCTGGCGCGAGCCCGACGGCACGCATGTGTTGCGTTTCGAGGACCCCGTGCCGGTCGTCGAGCACGAGAATACGAGCGAGGCGATCCGGCTGACTGCGCGTGCATTCAACGCTGCGCTCGAACGCGCACTGCTCCGGCATCCCGAGCAGTGGATCTGGATGCACAAGCGGTGGAAGGTCTGAATGACGGATGACGGGGTGCCTGTTCGTCATCCGTCATTCGTCATACGGTTTGCCGCCGCCGCCGCCTGTTCCCCGGTTTGATTTTCACGCATGCCGGGCGATTGCTTTGGCACGGAAAATTTACCGGATCGCCATGCGAACGTTCCACTCACTGCGGATGCTGCTTTCGGGGCCGTGCGGCTCGCAAAAGTGGCGATCTATGCGGGTTCCACGGCGGGGGTGTCCCGCGAGCGTTTTTTTTGCTTGGGGAGCGGCTGATCGGGCTTGTGGCAAGCAAAAATTCACCGCCGGAATTTTTTCTTCGGGATGCGGTAGTTTTTTCTTGGGTGCCACCACGGGTTGTGGTTTCATCTGACCCCACGCCCAAGATAGTGTGGTTGTTCACAGGGTTACCCCCGTTCATTCACCGCTTCTTGGGCCGTTGGGCACACACTTTCCACCAAGTTATTCACAATGCCGACCACCACCTCCAAGCTCATGTCCTCCCGCCGCTCCAAAGCCGCCACCGCAGCCATTCCGTCCTCGCGCGGCAAGGCAATCCGTCTGACCCACAAGGGTCTCCAATTCGAACGCGTTTTCAGCAATCCGGACGTCGCGCCGTTTGATGAAATCGCGTGGGAACAACGCACCGCTGAAATCGCCGATGATTCGGGCAAGGCGATCTTCAAACAGGAGAACATCGAGGTGCCCGCCTCGTGGTCGCCGCTCGCGACGAAAATCGCGGTGTCGAAGTACTTCTACGGCGATGTCGCGAAGGGCACCGATCCTTACAAGGGCGGCCGCGAACGTTCGGTGAAACAGCTCATCCACCGCGTCACGCGCACGATCGCGGACTGGGGGATGAAGGACGGCTACTTCGCCGACAAGGATTCGGCGGACACCTTCTACAACGAACTCACCTGGCTGTGCGTGAACCAGTTTGGCGCGTTCAATTCGCCGGTGTGGTTCAACTGCGGGCTCTACCAGCAGTATGGCACCGGTGCCGGGCGCGGGGAGGGGAATTATTTCATCAACCGCGAGACCAAGATCGCGCAGCGCGCCGCGACGCAATACGAATACCCGCAGTGCAGCGCGTGCTTCATTCAGAGCGTCGAGGACACGATGGAGTCCATCATGCACCTCGCGCATTCGGAGGCGATGCTGTTCAAATTTGGCAGCGGCACCGGGACCGATCTTTCTTCGCTGCGCAGCACGAAGGAGAAGCTCAGCGGCGGCGGACGCCCGAGCGGGCCGCTTTCGTTCCTGAAAGTGTACGACCAGGTCGCGAACGTCGTGAAATCCGGCGGCAAGACGCGTCGCGCGGCGAAGATGAACACGCTCAAGGACTGGCACCCGGACATCGAGGAATTCATCGAGGCCAAGACCAAGGAGGAGAAGAAAGCGTGGGCGCTGATCGAGATGGGCTACGATGGATCGTTCAACGGCGACGCGTACGGTTCGGTGATGTTCCAAAACGAGAACCTCTCGGTGCGCGTGAGCGACGACTTCATGGATGCCGCCATCGCAGGCCGCGAGTGGTGGACGAAGCGCGTGACCGACGGCAAGCCGTGCGAGAAAAAGGATGCGCGCACTTTGCTCCGCAAAATCGCCGAGGGCACGCACGTCTGCGGCGATCCGGGCATGCAGTTCGACACCACGATTGACAAGTGGCACACCTGCAAGGGCACCGCGCGGCAGAACAGCACGAACCCGTGCAGCGAGTATCTCTTCCTCGACAACACGGCGTGCAATCTCGCCTCGCTGAACCTTATGAAGTTCAAGAAGGCCGACGGCGCATTCGACGTGGAGCGCTTCAAGGCCGCCGTGCGCCTCTTCATCACCGCGCAGGAAATCGTCGTGGACAACGCGAGCTACCCTATCAAGGAAATCGCCGAGAACTCGCACATCTACCGCACGCTCGGCCTCGGCTACGCGAATCTCGGCTCGCTCATCATGAGCTACGGCCTCGGCTACGACAGCGACGAGGGCCGCGCGCTTGCGGGTGCCATCACGGCGATCATGACCGGCCATGCTTACGAGCAGAGCGCGCGCATGTCGCAGGCGATGGGGCCGTTCCCCGGCTACAAGGACGCGCGCTGCAGCGGCGTTGAGAAGCCCGTCGCAAAGGACAACGTGAAGCCCATGCTCGAAGTGATGAAGCTCCACCGCGAGAGCGTCGAGCAGATCGGCGTGAGCGAGCGTTTCGCCGAGTTGAAAAACGAGGCGCGCCGCACATGGGATACCGCACTTTCCCTCGGGAAAAAACACGGCTACCGCAACGCGCAGGTCACCGTCCTCGCGCCGACCGGCACGATCGGATTCCTCATGGACTGCGACACGACGGGCATCGAGCCCGACATCGCGCTGGTGAAATACAAGCTGCTCGCAGGCGGCGGCATGTTGAAGATCGTGAACCAGACCGTGAAGCCCGCGCTGCGCGGCCTCGGCTACGCTGCCGAGGAAATCGAGCACATGGTCGCGCACATTGAAAAATACGACACCATCGAGGACGTGCAGGACGAGGACAGCGGCCAGGTCGTGAAGTCCGGCCTCCGCGAGGAGCACCTCACCGTGTTCGACTGCGCATTCAAGCCGCACCAGGGCACGCGCTCGCTGCACTACCGTGGTCACATCCGCATGATGGCCGCCGCGCAGCCGTTCCTCAGCGGCGCGATCTCGAAGACCGTGAATCTGCCCTCGACCGCGACCGTCGAGGACATCATGAACACCTACATCGAAGGCTGGCAGCTCGGGCTGAAGGCCATCGCGATCTACCGCGACAGCTCGAAGCGCAGCGCGCCGCTTTCCGCCGACAAGAAAAAGCACGGCAGCAACGGTGCGGTCGCGGTCGCGGATGGGTTCGCCGATGTCGAAGCCGAACTCAGCGACAAGACGCAGCTCGAAGGCCGCGTCGTGGAGCTTGAGAGGGAAATCACCGAGCTTCGCACGAAGGCCGGCCAGCCGGTGCGCCGCCGCATGACCGACACGCGCATTGCGCTCAATCACAAGTTCGATATCGCCGGCCATGAGGGGTACATCAACGTTGGCATGTTCGACGATGGCCAGCCGGGCGAACTGTTCGTTCAGATGCAGAAGGAAGGCAGCACCATCGGCGGCCTCATGGACACCGTCGGCGCGCTCACCTCGATGGCCCTGCAATACGGCGTGCCGCTCGAGAGCATGGTCCGCAAGTTTGCGCACTCGCGCTTCGAGCCGTCCGGCTTCACGCAGAACCCCGACATCCGCACCGCGAGCAGCATCACCGACTACGTGTTCCGCTGGCTCGGCTGCCAGTTCATCAAGGGCTACAAGGAGGCCACCTCGCCGAACAAGGCACAGGCCGATCTCCCGCTGAAGGAATTGGCGGACATCGAAAAGGGCGCCATCAACCGCCCCGTGTCCGACCTCGTCCGCACCGGCGAGAAGGAAGTCATCGACATCATCACCCATGAGGGTGGCAACGACGGCCATCCGCAGATCAAGGTAAAGGGGAACACCCACGCCGAACGTCTGAAGGACGCGCTGGGCAACATGTTCATGGACATCCTTTGCTCGAATTGCGGCAGCAACAAAGTCATCCGCGCCGGCGCGTGCGGCTGCTGCACCGAGTGCGGCACCAGCCAAGGCTGTTCATAGCCGTGAAACTGCCATGACGCCCAAGCTCACCATCAGCCCAAACGGAATCGGCGCACCGCTGTCCGTGTCCGGCAACGACAACGGCGGCAGCGATGTCCGTCCGGGTGACGCGAGCGTTGACGACATCAGAGCCAAGCGACTCGCCGTCGCGCTCGGCAGCGCATACATGGGCATCACCTGCTCCTTCTGCGGCAGCGGGAGAGTCATCCGCACTGGTGTATGTGGCACCTGCCAGGACTGCGGCAACAGCGAGGGATGCGGCTGATTTCCAAACGCCCGAACCACCCAATGAGCGACAAAGACAAAACACAAATTCGCGACGAAGGCTCCGGCCCCGTCCTCGCCGACTGACTCCGCCGCCGCCGCATCGGAACACTCGCGTGAAAATGCGCGGCGAGGCAGACCGTGCCCATGCACTTTCTCGCGATCGAAATCGGCGGCACTAAACTTCAGGTCTGCGCAGGCACCGCGGACGGCGCGATCGTGGCGCGCGTGCGTTTCGCCGTGGATCGCGCTGGGGGTGGCGAAGGCATCCGCGCGCAGATCATCGGCGCGCTTCCGGAGCTGATCACAAAGTGGGGCCCGCGCGCGATCGGCGTCGGCTACGGCGGCCCGGTGGATTGGAAGACCGGCCGCATCAAGTGCTCCCACCACATCGCGGGCTGGGACAATTTTCCGCTCGGCGACTGGCTGCGCGAGGGCACGTCGCTCCCGGTCTTCGTGGAGAATGACGCCAACGTCGCCGCCCTCGGCGAGGCCGTGCATGGCGCGGGCCGCGACGCGAACCCCGTCCTCTGGGTGAACAGCGGCAGCGGCGTCGGCGGCGGCCTCGTCGTGGACGGGCACATCTACCACGGCGCGGTGCCCGGCGAGATCGAGATCGGCCACATCCGACTCGAACGCGACGGCACCATCGTCGAGGACCGCTGCTCGGGCTGGGCCGTGGATCGCGCGGTTCGCGATGCGGTGAAAGAGGATCCGCAGAGCGTGCTGGCGCAGCTTGCCGCGAAGTCCGAGCCCGGCGCGCGCATCCTCGCGCCCGCGATCGCCGCAGGCTGCCCGCTCGCGGATCGCATCCTCACCGGTGCGATGGACGAACTTGCCTTTGCCCTCAGCCACGCCGTGCAGCTCCTGCATCCCGAGATGATCGTGGTCGGCGGCGGCCTCGGCCTCATCGGCGAACCACTCCGCGCGCGCCTCGCCGCCGCGCTCCCACGCTGGGTGATGGATGCCTTCGCGCCCGGCCCGCGCATCGAACTCGCAGCGCTCGGCGAGGACGCCGTGCCGGTCGGCGCGCTCGCGCTCTGCCTCTCCTCGCTGTAGCCGCCGTCGGCGGTAGGCGGTCTGGCGCATCGGATTCTGGACAGCGCTGGATATTTCGCCGAAGTGTCGCGGATGCTCGACTGGCTCAACAACTACGTCGCCTCGCAGAAAAAGGCGCTCGACACGATCAACCCCGCCGACCTCGTGCCGCTCATCGCGACGTTGCGCGAGGCGCACCGCGCCGGACGGCGCATCTACGTGTGCGGCAATGGCGGCAGCGCGGCGAACGCCTCGCACTTCGTCACCGATCTCGGGAAAAATTCCAGCGAGGCGATCGGCACGCCGTTCCGCGTGATGTCGCTCACGGACAACATCGCGTGGATCACCGCCATCGGGAATGACTACTCGTTCGACGATTCATTCCTCCGCCAGTTGCACAACTACGGTGAGGCCGGCGACGTGCTGCTCGTCATCAGCGTGAGCGGCAATTCGCCGAACGTCGTGAAGGCGCTCGAATGGGCAAAGCCGCGCGGCCTCAAGACGATCGCGCTCGTCGGTGGAAAACGCGGACGCGCCGCTGCGCTCGCCGATCAGGTCATCGCCGTCGGCGACACGCACTACGGCCGCGTCGAGGACGTGCAGATGAACATCCTGCACATGCTCTGCTACGCATTCGTCGAGAGCGAAGAGGCGAGGAAGTAGCCGCGCATCTGCCCGCGCTTCCGACGGGCAAGCTTCGCGAAGATTGCGCAACGGGACGCACCGGGTATCTTGCGCCGGAGGCACACGATGAACCCCGCGCCGCGAAAGTTCGTCCGCTTTCTCGCTGATGAATTTCACAGCGAGAGCTGGTCGCTTTCCGCGGAGCGGGCCGCAGAATTTGGGAGCGACGATCCGCAAAGCTCCTCATATTCGCGCGCAGCGGACCTTCTTGCGGGGCGTGATTTTGAAGTCCTCCGCAACCGCGACTTTCCACTCACGGAAAAGCTCCTCGCCGGTGCGGACGTGCTCGCGCTGCTGCACCCGTGCGATCCGCGCTGGGAGCGTACGACATCCTCCGGCCCGCCCGCGCTTGCGCCGGAGGAAATCTCCGCCGTGCTCGCGTGGGTGCGCGCGGGCGGCGGCTTGCTCGTGGTGACGGAATACGAGCACGACAAATACGGCGACAACCTGAACGCCCTGCTCGCGCCCGTCGGGCTGCACGTCGAGAACACGCGCGTTTTCGACCGCAGCGCTTGCGTGCCGGGAAATCCCGAGTGGATTTTCGCAGTGCCCGCGCCCGGCTCGCCGCTCGGCCACCTCGCTGCGCGCGCGTGTTTTCTCCGCGCAGGATCCTGCACGGTGAAGGACGGCGCGCGGGCAGCGTGGTGCGCCTCGGCGCAGGCCCACCCAGCGGATGCGTGCGTGATCGGCTGCGCGGAATTCGGGAGCGGGCGCATCGTCGTCGTCACGGATTCGCTGCTCTTCGGCGACGAGCACATCGGCGAACATGATCACCGGCAGCTCTGGCTGAACATCGTCCACTGGCTCGCGGCTCCGGCGTATCGCCGCGCAGACGACGCGGCACTGCGCGCGGAAAATCACCAGCATCTCGCATCGTCGCCCGAGTGGGTGCGGCTGCGCGGAATCATCAACACGCTGCGCGCAATCCAGGAGCCGGATGCGGGCGTGGGGCTCGCGAATCACGGCAGCGCGGCGAAACTCGTCGAGGCGGCGACCTGCGAAATCCGTTTGCTCGCGCGGCATTTCCCGCACGAGGCGGAATACATCGCGCGGCTCGTGGAGGATTTTGCGATGTGGCAGCGCGGTGGATTTGGCCGTCCGGATTTTGCGGCATCGCTCGCGGCGTTCCGGCCTGAGCGAAACCGCCACGATGGGATCATCCATCTCGTCGTGTTCCCGATGTACACGCCGAACGCATCGTCCGCCGTGCGTTTCGAGGCGCTGCTGGTGCGGACGGCGTGGCCGGACTGGCTCGCCGCGCTGGAACACGGGCCGTACCCGAATGCAAAATTCGTCCCGCTGAGCCTTGTGGATTTCACCGATGGCTACGGGAGCGAATGTGCGGTG
>Ga0315909_10002221_pt1 | contig 25227 bp, 21 predicted proteins | sample LakEriMetagenome_11_FD_203527 | JGI IMG/M metagenome (GOLD analysis project Ga0315909, IMG submission 203527) | Freshwater fungal communities from buoy surface, Lake Erie, Ohio, United States - Buoy 2 MA125 | ecosystem: Environmental > Aquatic > Freshwater > Lake | place: USA: Lake Erie, Ohio...
TTCAAGGTGGCCCTAAAAAACGCTTCATCGGCCCGGCCACAAAAGAGGTTTCATTTGCGCGCTATTACGACAAAATGCGCCGCACCATCGAAGTCACAGGCACTGAAAATTTTCCGCAAGCAGCGGGGCAAAAACTCTACGGTCAACTCACCATGGTCATCACCTTGGACAAGCAGGGCCATGTCTTGAACACCGAGGTGGCCAGCGGCTCTGGACAATTCGTTTTGGACCAGCGCGCTCAAGCCATTGTTCGCGGCGCATCCCCCTTTGGTGCTTTCACAGCAGACATGAAAAAAGAGGCGGATCAATTGGTGGTGGTCACACGCTTCCAATTTGCCCGCGACGAAACGCTTGAAACCAAAATGCTGGCACCCGATTCGAGCGCCATATCGAAGCCTGCTGTTCAAGCTCAGTCAAAAAATTAACGGGTACTTTCCATGGACTCCTATTGCGTTTTCGGCCATCCCATTGAACACAGCAAGTCGCCTTGGATTCAAGCGCGCTTTGCCGAACTCACGGGCCAAACACTGCAGTACGAAAAAACTTGGGTAGCACTTGACGCCTTCAGCGCTAGCGTTCATGCCTTTAGGGCGGCTGGCGGCAAAGGCTGCAATGTCACCTTGCCTTTCAAAACCGAGGCCGCAGCGTTGGCCACTGAATGCAGTCCCCGCGTGGCATTGGCGCAGGCCTGCAACACCCTCAAATTTGACGGCGAACACATTTATGGCGAGAACACCGATGGCTTAGGCTTGGTCACCGACTTGATCAGCAATGCGGGTTTCGCATTACAAGGTCGCCGCATTTTGCTGATAGGGGCAGGCGGTGCATCAGCTGGTGTACTCGGCCCCTTGTTGACGCAAAAACCGCATTGCATTTGGGTGGCCAATCGAACCATCGACAAAGCCATTCAATTGGTTGCGCGACATGCCAGCTTGGCTTTAGCAGAGGGCGTTGACTGCCAAGCTTTTGGCTTGACCCACGAAGCCATTCTGAGTCAATCCTTTGACTTGGTCATCAACGCCAGCAGCAGCAGCCTTCAACAAGCAGCCCTGCCAGTACCAGCCAGTGTGCTTCATGCCAATGGCTTGGCCTGCGATTTGATGTATGGCCCAGCAGCACTTGGTTTCCTTGAATGGGCCCGTGCACATGGCACCGAAGCGCGCGATGGTCTTGGCATGCTGGTCGAGCAAGCGGCGGCTTCATTCCATCTGTGGCGCGGCGTTCAGCCACCTACCCAAGAAGTGTTGGCTGATTTGCGGGACTTGTTAAATTCTTCAAAGTGACATGCTGGCTTCCATTTTCAATGCCTTGAAACAATGGCTCTGGCTGGTCTTAGCAGGCTTTGTCATCTTGCAATTGTTCTTTGTCGGACGCATTGCATTCATGGCTGTGGTTGACCCCTCTTCCACCGCCTTTGAACGCTCGCAAGCTTGGCAAATTGTCAGCACCCAAGGCCGCCTTATTTGGCGGCAGCAATGGCAATCTGACGATCAAATTGCAAAGACTCTCAAACGGGCAGTGCTGGCATCGGAAGACAGTGCCTTCACTGCGCACAATGGCATCTGGTGGGATGCGATTGAAAAAGCATGGCAAAAAAATGCCAAAACCCAAGCCAAATTAGAAGCGCAAGCGGCTAAAAAAAATAGCGCCAAACCAGCCACACCTAAAATTGTGGGCGGCTCGACCATTACTCAGCAATTGGCCAAGAATTTGCTTTTAAGTGGTGAGCGTACCCTGCTTCGAAAGGGACAAGAGTGGCTCATCACCATGGCTTTGGAAACCTTCCTGAGTAAAAAGAAAATTCTCACGCTCTACCTCAACCATGTGGAGTGGGGTCAAGGTATTTTTGGTGCTGAAGCCGCAGCACAACATTATTTTCAAAAGTCTGCGGCCAAGCTCAACGCTTGGGAGGCCTCACGCTTGGCAGTCATGCTGCCGCGCCCTCGTTATTTTGAAAAATTGCCGCAGTCTGTTTATTTAAGCGATCGCACAGAAACCATCATGGCACGCATGAACGATGTTGCCCTGCCCTGATCATTGCTTCACAATAGATCTATGAGAATTCTTGGCATTGACCCCGGCCTCCAAACCACTGGCTTTGGCGTGATTGATGTCAACGGCTCACAACTCACTTATGTGGCTAGCGGCGTGATACGCACCGACAAAGTGAACCAAGGCAATTTGCCCAATCGTCTGCGTGTTATTTACGACGGTATTTTAGAAATCAACCAACGCTATCAACCCGAATCGGCTTCGGTTGAAATAGTGTTTGTCAATGTAAATCCGCAAGCCACTTTGCTTTTAGGTCAAGCGCGCGGGTGTTGTGTCACGGCTCTGGTGTCGTGTAATTTAGAGGTTGCTGAATACACTGCGCTGCAAATGAAAAAAGCCATCACAGGTCAAGGTCGTGCAGCCAAATCGCAAGTTCAAGAAATGGTCAAACGCATGTTGAAGTTACCTTCAGTACCAGGGCCCGATGCAGCCGATGCGTTGGGTTTGGCCATTACACACGCTCATGCCAGTCCTTCGATGAACAAGTTGGCCGCTTTAGATGTGCTCAATCGCAAGACACATGGCATGTACCGAGGTGGCCGAAGTCACTAGTTTGGGCAGCGATGCTGAATTTCAATTACCAAGCACGCACTGGCAAGGCAAATCCTTTGGGGGCTTTGTGAATGTCGTCAAAGCTCACCATTTCGTAAGCATCCGGTTGATCGAGCAACGCCCTAAGCAACTGATTGTTCATGGCATGGCCAGAGCGGAAGGCTGTGTAACTGGCAATGAGGGGCTTGCCCACCAAGTACAAGTCGCCCATGGCATCGAGAATTTTGTGCTTCACAAATTCATCGTCGTAGCGAAGGCCATCGCTGTTCAAAACCTTGTAGTCGTCCATCACGATGGCATTGTCAAGCCCACCACCCAATGCCAAACCGTTGGAGCGAAGCATCTCAACGTCTTTGGTGAAACCAAAAGTGCGTGCGCGGGCAATGTCGCGGGCATACAAATCTCGGCCCATGTCAAACATCACTTGCTGACCTGTTGAATCAACTGCGGGGTGATGGAAATCAATTTCGAAACTCAGTCGATAGCCCTCGTAGGGTTCGAGCTTGGCCCATTTGACGTTTTCGCCTTGTCCATCTTTCACTTCCACAGTTTTGAGAACACGGATAAATTGTCTAGCGACTTTTTGCAATTCAATGCCGGCACTTTGAAGCAGAAATACAAAAGACGATGCAGAGCCATCTAAGATCGGCACCTCTTCAGCAGTGATGTCGATGACCAAATTATCGATGCCCAATCCTGCACAGGCCGACATCAAGTGCTCCACGGTGTGCACTTTGGCTTGGCCACTGGAAATGGTAGATGCCAAGCGTGTGTCGGTGACGCTTTGCGCAGAGACATGGATGTCGACAGGCTCTGCCAAATCAATTCGTCTGAAGACAATGCCCGTTCCTGGGGGTGCAGGCCTGAGCGTCAGCTCTACCCGCTGGCCGCTGTGCAAACCCACACCCACGGCCTGGGTGAGGGTTTTGATGGTTCTTTGAGCAAGCATGGGCTGATTTTAAATTTTCAGACCGAAACTTGCTTGAAGAGGGTTTTGAGGCCCACTGTTTTGAAAAATCAGTCGGCTTGCTTGCGCAAGAATGCTGGAATTTCAATGTCGTCCATACCAGCTGACGCCATGCCATCCACTTTGGCAGCCGCTTGTGTGCGGTTGGTACGCCACACACTAGGCGTATTTAAACGGCCGTAGTCGCCGCCCAAGGAGGAGCTTTGAGCACCCAGTGTGGGTGACACAGCATCGTTTGTTTCAACAGTGAACGGTGCATCATAAGTACCGGTGCGCAGCACTTGCAAAGGCGGCGATGTTCGGCGTACAACTTGGCTTGACAAGCCAGTGGCCACCACGGTCACGCGAATTTCATCGCCCAAACTTTCGTCGTAAGCAGTCCCGTAAATCACGTGCGCGCTTTCTGAAGCATAAGCACGGATGGTGTTCATGGCTTGCTTAGATTCGCTCAATTTGAGTGAACCCTTGGCAGCGCTGATTAAAACCAACACGCCCTTAGCACCGGACAGATCAATGCCTTCTAACAGCGGGCAAGCCACAGCTTGCTCAGAAGCGATGCGCGCACGGTCAGGGCCGCTGGCAGAAGCGGTACCCATCATGGCTTTGCCGGGCTCACCCATCACTGTGCGCACGTCTTCGAAGTCAACGTTTACATGGCCAGGTACATTGATGATTTCTGCAATACCGCCAACAGCGTTTTTGAGCACGTCATTGGCGTGCGCAAAAGCTTCGTCTTGGGTCATGTCTTCACCACCAGGCAGCTCCATGAGCTTTTCGTTGAGCACCACGATCAGTGAGTCAACGTTGGCTTCCAATTCTGCCAAACCAGATTCAGCACTTTGCATGCGGCGACCGCCTTCAAAATCGAATGGCTTAGTGACCACGCCCACTGTGAGGATGCCCATTTCTTTGGCTACGCGGGCAATCACGGGGGCTGCGCCGGTGCCAGTGCCGCCACCCATACCTGCGGTGATGAACAACATGTGTGCGCCTTCAATGGCAGCACGAATGCCTTCGATGGCTTCCTCGGCCGCATCGCGACCTTTTTCCGGTTTGCTGCCTGCGCCCAAACCGGTCTGACCCAATTGAATAAAGCGATGCGCTGCGCTGCGCGCCAATGCTTGCGCATCGGTGTTGGCGCAAATGAATTCAACGCCCTGTACATTGCGCTCGATCATGTGCTCAACGGCGTTACCGCCGCCACCGCCCACGCCGATCACTTTGATTTGCGTTCCTTGATTGAACTCTTCGACTTGGATCATTTCAATGCTCATGGTGCTCTCCTAAAACTGTTGCAGTTGCTTAAAATTGATTTTTGAAAATTTTATTTTTTTGGATTAACTGGGTTTCAACATCGCCGATGCGGACTCCCCCTTGCCAAGTAAAGTTTGCGCCAAACCATCAGAAGTTACCCACGATGAAATCTTTGAAGCGTGTGAAGGCATTGTTCATCGAACCCTTCTTCTGCGAAACTTTGAAACCTCTTAGGCGCGCCAAACGGGCTTCTTCCATCAAGCCCATCACGGTGGCCACGCGGGGTTGGCTGACCATGTCAGACAATGCGCCGTTGTACTTGGGAACGCCGCGGCGCACGGGCTTCAAGAAGATGTCTTCGCCCAACTCCACCATGCCTGGCATGACGGCACTACCGCCTGTGAGCACAATGCCCGAAGACAAAACTTCCTCATAACCAGACTCGCGTATGACTTGTTGTACCAACGAGAAAATCTCTTCAACGCGCGGCTCAATCACACCAGCCAGAGCCTGCTTGGACAACATGCGGGGTGCACGGTCGCCCAAACCAGGCACTTCGACTTGTGCCTCAGGATCGGCCAACAGCTGCTTAGCACAACCACTCTCCACCTTGATGTCCTCAGCATCTTTGGTGGGGGTGCGCAGCGCCATGGCAATGTCGCTGGTGATCAAATCGCCCGCAATGGGAATGACCGCGGTGTGGCGAATAGCGCCATTGGTAAAGATGGCCACGTCGGTGGTGCCTGCGCCAATGTCTACGCAGGCTACTCCCAACTCACGTTCGTCTTCGGTTAGCACAGCCAAACTAGAAGACAAGGGATTGAGCAAGAGTTGGTCTACTTCTAAACCACAACGGCGTACACACTTGATGATGTTCTCGGCTGCACTTTGCGCACCTGTGACGATGTGCACTTTGGCTTCAAGGCGCATGCCGCTCATACCAATGGGCTCTTTCACATCTTGACCATCGATCACAAACTCTTGGGGCGCGACCAACAACAGGCGTTGGTCGGATGAAATGTTGATGGCACGGGCGGTTTCAACCACACGGGCAACATCGGCTGGCGTCACCTCTTTGTCTTTCACCGCCACCATGCCGCTTGAATTCAAACCTCGAATGTGACTGCCCGTGATACCCGTGTTAACGCGTGTAATTTTGCAATCGGCCATCAACTCGGCTTCTTTCAAAGCTTGCTGAATACTCTGTACCGTAGCGTCTATGTTGACCACCACACCACGTTTTAAGCCATTGCCAGGTGCAACGCCCATGCCGGCCAGCTTCAATTCGCCACCTGGCATGACCTCGGCAACGACGACCATGACCTTGGAAGTTCCAATGTCCAGTCCGACCACCAAATCTTTGTATTCTTTTGCCATATGTCCAACCGTTCTGATCTAAATCTTCTATTTGCCAATTAAGGTTTGTTCACACTGTCTGCCACCAAAGTGGTTACACCCTTCAATTTCAGGGCATACGCACTTTCGTATCTCAAATCTGCTGACAACAAGGAGCTTGCAGTCCGCCCATATCGAGAAGTCACTTGCGTCAATGTTTTGAAAAACAATTGAAGCCTGTCGCCAATTTCCTGCTGCGTACCATGACCCAATTCCAAAGTCGCACCTGACTCCAACTGCGCAGACCAACTGCCTCGCTGACTCAGTTCTAACTTGTCCAAACCCATGTCCATCTTTTCCATCTGTGGCTTGAGAAATCTGAACATTTCTAAAACAATTTTGGCCTGTGCTTCTGGCCCCTTCAATGTGGGCAATGTGTCGCTGTCCACTTCATCTGCATTCACTTCAAAGATGTCACCTTCTAGGCTCAAAAATTTACCATCGCCTTCGCCGCCCCATTGCGCCACAGGCTGAAACTCATACACCGTCACAGACAATCGATTTGGAAATTCACGCCGCACGAGCGCGTTGCGAATCCATGGAATTTGCTCAAAAGCATGACGGGCCTGAATCAGGTTCAAAGTAAAGAAATTACCCGTGAGTTGCGGCACAACATTGGCCCGCAGCATGACAGGATTGCTGTGCGTCACATTACCGCGAACCGTGATGCTTTGAATTGAAAAGACGGGATGCCGCAGCAGCCAAGTGATGCTGCTTGCAACACACAAAACCAAGGCCAGCACCAATAGGCCGATGGAAGTCCATTGCATGAGTCGCACATCCATGGGCAAGACGATTGGTTTTTTCATGCGCCACCTTTCGCGATGCTTGAATGCTCCAAGCTGGCAGAAGCCAGTAGGTGCATGCACAATGCCTCATAGCTCATCCCTGCCGCTTTGGCCGACATGGGCACCAAGGAGTGGCTGGTCATGCCGGGCGAAGTGTTGATTTCCAAAAGATAAGGCTGACGCGTCTGTGCATCGATCATCACGTCAACACGACCCCAGCCTTTGCAAGACAAGACCTGGTATGCCTTAACGGCATGGGCTTGAATGGCTTTTTCTTCAGCTTCTGGCAATCCTGAAGGCACCAAATACTGGGTATCGTTTGTGAAGTATTTGTTTTGATAGTCGTAGTTGCCAGCAGGCGCAACAATTCGAATGACTGGCAAGGCTTTGGCATCATCACCTTCGCCCAAAATAGGACAAGTGACTTCATCGCCTGCAATAAATTGTTCGCACAAAATATCGGCATCGCACTGGGCGGCGTCTTCAAGGGCTTTGAGCAGTTCGCTGGCCTGCGTCACTTTGGTCACTCCAATGGAGGATCCTTCTCGGGCGGGCTTCACAATGAGCGGCAGACCCAAGCTTAGAAACACACGGGCTTGGGCTTCAGGGCCCATGTCGTTTTGCTTGAGCAACACATAACGCGGGGTAGGCACATTTTCTGATAACCAAACCCGCTTTGTCATGGTTTTATCGATGGCAATGCTGGAGGCCATCACACCCGATCCTGTGTAGGGGATGCCCAACAATTCAAGCGCGCCTTGCACGGTGCCATCTTCGCCAAATCGGCCGTGAAGTGCAATAAAGCAGCGCTGGAACCCTTCTTGTTGAAGATCGGACAGGTTGCGCTTGGCGGGATCGAATGCATGGGCATCGACACCTTGCGATTTCAGGGCGTCAAGGACACCTTGGCCTGACATGAAAGAAATTTCGCGCTCGGCCGATTGACCGCCCATGAGCACAGCCACTTTGCCAAAATTCTGAGATGCACCGCTCATGCAGCACCCCCCATCTTTTGAACTTGCGCAGACACTGCACCAATCGTGCCGGCACCCATGCAAATGACAATGTCACCGTCTTTTGCATTCTCAAAAATAGCCTGCGCCATGGCCTCAATTTTATCGATAAATACGGGTTCAATTTTTCCTGCCACACGAAGTGCGCGAGATAAAGAGCGACCATCCGCCGCGACAATAGGTGCCTCACCCGCTGCATAAACTTCTGACAACAAAACTGCGTCGGCACCTTGGCTGATGACGCTGACAAAATCTTCAAAACAATCGCGTGTTCGGCTGTAGCGATGCGGCTGAAATGCCAACACCAAACGGCGGCCAGGAAACGCGCCTCGCGCAGCAGCCAGCGTGGCGGCCATTTCAACCGGATGGTGGCCGTAGTCGTCAATCAAAGTAAAGCTACCCGCTTGCTTCAAGAGCTTCACTTCGCCATAACGTTGGAAGCGCCGGCCAACTCCCTTGAAGTTGGCCAGAGCGCGTTGCACAGCAGCGTCATCAACACCCAACTCCACCGCTACAGAAATCGCGGCCAATGCATTCAAGACATTGTGCAGACCTGGCAAGTTCAAAGCGATGGGAAGATCTGGTAAGACCACGCCATTGCGACGCTGCACTGTGAAATGCATTTTTCCATGGTCTGCCCTAACATCAATGGCTCTAATTTGCGCGCCTTCTTTTAGACCGTAGGTGGTCACTGGGCGGGCCAATTGATCAACAATACTTTGAACACCCTGGTCGTCTGAACACACAATGGCCGTGCCATAAAACGGCATGCGGTGTAGAAATTCAACAAAGGCTGACTTTAGCTTTTCAAAGTCATGACCATAGGTTTCCATGTGGTCTGCATCAATGTTGGTCACCACCGACATCACAGGCAACAAATTCAAGAAAGAGGCGTCCGATTCATCGGCTTCCACCACGATGTAGTCACCCGTACCCAACTTGGCATTGGTGCCCGCACTGTTCAATCGACCGCCAATGACAAAAGTCGGATCCAGACCCGCTTCTGCCAAAACGCTGGCCACCAAGCTGGTGGTGGTAGTTTTACCGTGGGTACCCGCAATGGCAATGCCCTGCTTCATGCGCATCAATTCTGCCAGCATGACAGCGCGCGGCACCACAGGAATATGGCGCGATCTGGCGACCAACACTTCGGGGTTATCGGCCTTCACGGCGGTAGAAGTGACCACGGCATCGGCGCTCTGGACGTTCTCGGCACTGTGTCCCACATGCGTTTGAATGCCCAATGCCGCCAAACGCCTGAGTGTGCTGCTGTCCGACAAGTCAGAGCCTGAAATGGTGTAACCCAAATTGAACAACACTTCGGCAATACCGCTCATGCCGGAGCCTCCGACGCCAATGAAGTGAATGTGACGGATGGCGTGTTTCATGCGGCCAATACCTCACATGCAGCCACAACTTCTCGGGTCGCTTCGGTCTTTTTAAGGGCCCATGCTTTTTCTGCACAGGCCAGTAATTCTTCACGTGTGATGCTGCCAAGACGTTCTGCCAAGGCTTCCGCAGTGAGTTGCGCTTGCGGCATCAGCCAACCACCGCCCTGAACCACCAAAAAATTGGCATTGGTGGTTTGATGATCATCCACGGCAAAGGGAAATGGCACATAAATGGCAGCCGCACCAATGGCCGCAATTTCGGTCACGGTGCTGGCACCCGATCTGCAGATGATCAGATCGGCCTCGGCAAAAGCTTGTGCCGTATCTTCAATAAAGGGGGTGAGTTCAGCCTGCACGCCTGCTTTGGCGTAGTTCGATTTGAGCGCATCAATTTGTTTGGCGCCACTTTGATGAACCACAATGGGGCGCTTGTGCTCTGGCAACAATGCCAATGCTTTGGGTACCAAGTCATTCAAAGCTTGCGCACCCAAACTACCGCCCACCACCCATAATTTCAGGGGTCCTGTGCGGCCTGCAAAACGCTGTGCAGGTGCAGGCTTGTTCAAAAAATCTTGGCGCAAAGGATTGCCCACCCAAATGGCATTTTTTAAGACATTCGGAAATGCGCTGTAAATGCGGTCTGCCACGCCTGCTAAGACTTTGTTAGCCATGCCAGCCACTGAGTTTTGTTCGTGCAACACCAAGGGCTTGCCCAAAAGAACCGCCATCATGCCGCCCGGAAAAGTGATGTAGCCACCCAAACCCACCACCACATCAGGCTTGACACGTCGAACCACTTGAATGCTTTGCCAAAATGCTTTGAGCAAACGCAGAGGCAAGAAGATCAAACTGGTCAAGCCCTTGCCGCGGACACCCCCAAACGCCACAGGCTCAAACGGGAAGCCACGCTCTGGCACCCATTGACTTTCCATGTTGCCCGGTACGCCCAGCCAATGCACACGCCAGCCTGCATCTCGCAATGATTCAGCCACAGCCAAACCTGGGAAGATGTGCCCACCTGTACCGCCCGCCATGATCAGTGCACAGTGGCTCATGTTCGGCCCCCTCGCATCATTTGCTTGTTCTCGGCATCGATTCGAAGCACGATGGCAATGGCGATCAGGTTCATCAAAATGGCAGACCCGCCATAACTCATGAGTGGCAAAGTCAAACCTTTGGTGGGCAATGCGCCCAAGTTAACGCCCATGTTGATGAAGGACTGGAACCCAATCCAAATGCCAATACCCTGTGCCACCAAACCTGCAAAGGTGCGTTCCAGAGCCAGTGCTTGACGACCTATGACCATGATGCGGCGGCTAAGCCACAAGAACATGCCAATGACAGCAACCACACCCACCAAGCCAAACTCTTCACCAATGACCGCCAATAAGAAATCGGTATGCGCTTCAGGCAACCAATGCAGCTTTTCAACACTGCCGCCCAAGCCCACGCCAAAAATTTCACCACGGCCAATGGCGATCAGAGAGTGCGACAACTGATAGCCTTTACCCAAGGTGTGCGTGGGATCCCAAGGATCGAGGTACGCAAAAATACGCTCGCGACGCCACGGTGATGCCGCAATCATCATGGCAAAGGCAAAAATCAAGATAGCCAAGATCAAGAAGAACATGCGGGCATTGACACCCCCTAAAAACAAGATACCCATGGCAATGATGGCAATCACCAAGAAGGCACCCATGTCAGGTTCGGCCAGCAAGAAGATACCCGCCAGAGCGACGGCGGCGCCCATCGGCAGAACAGCGCGGAAAAAGCGTTCTTTCACTTCCATCTTGCGCACCATGTAGTCGGATGCGTAAATGATCACGGCCAACTTGGCGAACTCTGAAGGTTGAAAATTGATCACACCCAGAGAAATCCACCGGCGCGCACCATTCACGCCTTTGCCGATAAAAGGAATGAGAACCAATGCCAAAAGAACCAAAGCAAATATGAACAAGGGCCTTGCATTTTTCTCCCAAGTTTCCAAAGGCACCTGAAAGGCCAAAAGCGCAACACCAAATCCAATTGAAATAGAAATGATGTGTCGTACTAAAAAATGTGTTTGTGAATATTTTGCAAACTTGGGGTTGTCCGGCATGGCAATGCTGGCCGAATACACCATGACCATGCCCCACATCAACAACGCCACCACCACCCACACAAGGGTCTGATCGATGTTTTGAATCTTGCCTTGGGCTGAACCGCCTTTGGCATAGTCGTAGCTGCCTAAGTTCACAGGCAGAGCGCCTTCTGCTGCACCTTGAAGACGGCCAGCGCCACCCGAGCGACTTAACACGCTACTGCTCCAAGCCAACATGCGAGACCACATCTCGGTCATAGAGCAGCCTCCATGGATTGGCCAGCTGCTTCGGCAATTTCAGCCACGGCTTGACAGAAAACTTGCGCCCGATGCGGGTAGTCACGGAACATGTCAAAGCTGGCACATGCTGGCGACAACAAAACGGCATCACCCGCTTGTGCAATGTCCTTGGCGGCATTCACTGCTTCAGGCAGGGTGCTCGCATCGATCATGGGAACGCCACAGGCCTTTATTTCTTCGCGAATCAGCGGTGCGTCACGCCCAATCAACACCACGGCACGCGCATATCTGGCCACCGGTTCAGCCAATGGCGAAAAGTCTTGGCCTTTTCCTTCGCCGCCCAAAATGACCACCACACGTCGCTCGGCGCCTAAGCCCAGCAATGCAGCCACTGTTGCACCTACGTTGGTGCCCTTGCTGTCATCAAAATATTCAACTTCATTCACGATGGCCACAGGCTCCACCCGATGTGGCTCACCTTTGTATTCGCGCAAACCAAACAACATCGATGCCAAGCTGGCACCTGTGCTGGTGGCCAAGGCCAAAGCTGCCAATGCATTGACCGCATTGTGGCGACCCCGAATGCGCAGCGCATCGGCTGGCATCAAACGTTGAATGTGAATTTCCTCAACTTCGCCTTTGCGCAAGCGGCGCGTCTCATCGGCTTCAAGGGCACGCACCAACCAAGTCATGCCGTTGACAGTTTCCAAACCAAAATCGCCGGGGCGTTGAGGCATTTCGGCACCATAGCTGACATGTACTCGAACTACAGGCTTTTGTAATTTGGCGCGAACAGGTTCAGGCAACATGGCCATCACACGTGCGTCATCGCGGTTCAAAACCATAAGGCTGCTGGCACCGAATATTTTCTCTTTAGCGGCAGCGTAAGCGGCCATGTTGCCGTGCCAATCCAGATGGTCTTGAGTGATGTTCAAAACTGTGGCGGCACTGGGCTCAAAAGGGCCCGCGTTGTCAAGTTGGAAACTGGACAACTCCAACACCCAAACTTCTGGCAACTCTGTGGCCATCGACAAGCGCAAGGTGTCTAGCAAAGTCGGGCCAATGTTGCCTGCCACCTTCACAGTTTTGCCAGCCCGTTCAATCAGCTGGCCTGTCAGGGCCGTGACCGTTGTTTTACCGTTGGTCCCCGTGATGGCCAAGACTTGCGGTGCATAGTCTCTTGTTGCCTTTAAATTTTCCAAGGCTTGTACAAACAAACTCAACTCGCCGCCTACCCACAGGCCCATGGCTTTAGCCGCTTCTATCACGGGCAATGTTTCGATGGGCGCAAGTCCTGGGCTGGCAAAGACAGCGCGCACGGAAGTGCCTTCAATCAAATTGGCCGCAAAGGGACCCGATTTGAATTGAACTTCAGGCAACTCAGTATTCAGAACCTGTAAATTGGCAGGCGCTTCACGCGTATCGGCCACCGTAATGTCAGCACCCCTCTCTGCACACCAGCGCGCCATGGCCAACCCTGAGCTGCCCAGCCCTAGAATTAAAATGTGTTGGCCTTGAAGGTATTTCATCTTTATCTCAGCTTCAAAGTCGACAGGCCCACCAAGCACAACAGCATGGTGATGATCCAAAAACGCACAACCACTTGGGTTTCTTTCCAACCACTCTTTTCAAAATGGTGGTGCAAAGGGGCCATCTTTAAAATTCTGCGACCTTCGCCATATTTCTTCTTGGTGTATTTGAAATAAGAAACTTGCGCCATCACTGACAAGGCTTCCACCACAAAAATACCGCCCATGATGGCCAGCACAATTTCTTGTCGAACAATAACGGCAATGGTTCCCAGCGCACCGCCCAGAGCCAACGCGCCTACATCGCCCATGAACACTTGAGCAGGATGTGTGTTGAACCACAAGAAAGCCAAACCCGCACCGGCCATGGCAGCGCAGAAGATCAGCAATTCACCTGTGCCTGGAATGTAGGGCAGGAACAAGTATTTGGCGTACACCGAACTGCCGGTCACATAGGCAAACACGCCCAATGCAGAACCCACCATGACGACCGGCATGATGGCCAAGCCATCGAGTCCATCGGTCAAGTTCACAGCATTGCTAGATCCCACAATGACCAAGTAAGTGAGGACCACGAAACCAAACACACCCAAGGGGTAACTCACCTCTTTAAAGAACGGCACCATCAAGCCTGCTTTGGGTGGCAAATTCACGTCAAACCCTGAAATGGCCCAATTCATGAACAAGTCGAGCACACGCAGATTGGAGCTTTCAGAAATACTGAAAACCAAATAGAAGGCTGCCAACAAACCAATCACGGATTGCCAAAAATACTTTTCACGAGAACGCATGCCTTCGGGATCTTTGTTCACCACTTTGCGCCAGTCATCTACCCAGCCAATGGCGCCAAAGCCCAAGGTCACAATGAGCACAATCCAGACAAAGCGATTGGACAGGTCAAACCACAACAAGGTGCTGATGGCAATTGACAACAAGATCAGCACACCGCCCATCGTGGGCGTGCCGCTTTTGGCCATGTGTGTCTCCATGCCATACCCTCGAATCGGTTGGCCTATTTTGAGAGCCGTCAATTTACGGATCACTGCAGGGCCTGCAATGAGGCCAATGAGCAATGAAGTCAAAGCGGCCATCACCGCGCGGAAAGTGATGTATTGAAATACACGCAAGAAGCCCCAGTCAGGGGATAAGCTTTGCAACCATTGCGCCAAATTAAGCAGCATGGATTGACTCTCTTTCTGAAGCCTGAGCTTGCTCAAACCTGTGTCGCAAGGCATCTACGACGCGTTCCATTTTCATAAACCGCGATCCTTTGACCAGCACACTGTTGTAGGTCGATATCTGAGCCAACACAGCATGTTGCAAGTTGTCCATGTCTGAGAAGTGATTTGCACCTTCAAAAGCTTGACTGCTGTGCACGCATAAATCGCCCAAAGTGAACAAGGCCTCAATGCCCGAAGCTTTGGCGAAGGCACCCACCTCTTGGTGAAACTCAGGACCTTGTTGACCCACTTCACCCATGTCTCCCAAAACCAATAAACGCGGTGCAGGCAACTCAGCCAAAACATCGATGGCGGCCCGAACGGAGTCGGGGTTGGCGTTGTAGGTGTCGTCCACCATCGTGAAGGTGTGGTTCTCAATTTGCCACTCGGAAGATTTGGAACGTCCTTTGACAGGCTCAAAATTCTCAAGCCCTTTCACGATGGCAACCAGACTCATGCCAGCAGCCAATGCACAGGCTGTAGCCGCCAAAGCATTCAAAATATTGTGTCGGCCTGCAATGTTCAAACGACAAGCCAAAGCTGTATGGGCTGTTGTCAATTGAAACGACCAAGCACCATTGACCCAGGCAATGTCGTGCGCCTGAACATCACCTTGTGTGAAGCCAAACGTGAGAACCCGACGAGCGCCTGCCAACTTCTTCCAAACTTCGGTGTACGTATCTTGCGCAGGAAATACCGCGATGCCATTGGCAGGCAAGTGTCGAATCACTTCACCATTTTCGAGGGCCACAGCTTCTACCGTGGCCATGAATTCTTGGTGCTCACGTTGGGCGTTGTTCACCAAACCAATGGTAGGTTGCGCGTAGCGGGTCAATATTTCAATCTCACCCGGATGATTCATGCCCAACTCCACCACTGCACGGCGATGCTCTGGGCGCAAATTGAACAAAGTCAGTGGCACACCAATTTCATTGTTCAAGTTGCCTTGTGTCGACAAGGACGGGCATGAAGTATCTGCCTTTAACACTGAAGCAATCATTTGCGTGACAGTGGTTTTGCCATTGCTGCCTGTGACACCAATCAGCTGTAAATCAAATTGACGTCGCCATTGCGTGGCCAAGTCTCCCAATGCGGCGCGCGCATTTGGCACGCAGTAGGCAGGTACTGAAACGTCTCTCAGGTATTGAAGGTGCTCACCTTTGAGCGGGTCTTGCGCTTCAAACAAAACGGCTACAGCGCCCTGCACTTGAGCTTGCGCCAAGAAAGCTGTGCCATCAAATGTTTCACCCTTAAGGGCAATAAACAAATCACCTGCGACCACACTGCGGCTGTCTGTGCGCACAGCTTTGATCACGGTGTGGCTTGAAAGCGCCGCGGCCGAGGTGCCCGAAACATCCGCAGCTTGCGGCAACCATGTTTGAAGCTGCGTCAGCGTCATGTTCATGGCTGAGATCCCATCTGCTTTACCCCATTGGCACGTTTGACCAATGCGTCATGCGCGTGCAAGCGATCGTCGAAGGGGTACTTGACCCCTGCAATTTCTTGGGTGTCCTCATGGCCTTTGCCTGCGATCAAAATCACATCATGCTGACCTGCTTGCAGGATCGTTTGAAAAATAGCTTTGGCACGGTCAAGTTCTTGATGTGCTTTGTCGGGTGCTTGTAAACCTTGGCGCATGTCCTGCACAATTTGGGCAGGCAATTCACTGCGCGGGTTGTCACTGGTTAGCACCAAATGGTGGGCCACAGATTCAGCCGCCGCAGCCATCAAGGGGCGCTTGCTGGCATCTCGATCGCCACCACATCCCAAGACACACCAAAGTTGCGAGCCCAAAGCGTCCGCCAGCGGCTTCAGGGCTAGCAAGGTTTGTGTCACGGCATCGGGGGTGTGCGCATAGTCCACCACCGTCAAAGGCAACTCGAGCCCCTCGACGCCAGCGACTTTTTCCATACGGCCTGGAACCGCTTTGAGTTGCGCACAAATTTGAACGATTTGAACCAAGTCGTATTTCAAGGCGCGCAAGGCAGCGATGACACCGAGCATATTGTCAACGTTGTAATCCCCCATCAATGAAGTTTGAAGGTGGACACTTTCTTGACCTTCGACCACATCGAAGGCCAAACCCGTTAAGTTCCTTGTCAAATGACGTGCTTGCAATCGAGCAGCTTGACCTTGACTAGAGCAAGTCCAAAGGTCCAAGGCTTGAGCGCTGGTATCAGTCAAAGCTCTTTGCGACAGATCAGCTGCTAACTTTGCACCTTGAACATCATCGACGTTGATGACCGCTATCTCAAGTTCGGGCCAAGCAAAGAGTGCCTGCTTGGCTTGCCAATAAGCCGACATTGAGCCGTGATAGTCCAAATGATCTTGTGTGAAATTGGTCAACATGGCCAATTGAATGTGCGTGCCGGCCAAACGCTGTTCGGCAAGCCCAATGGAGCTGGCTTCAATGGCACAGTGGGAGATGCCTGCAGCCACAAACTTTCTAAACTGCGCTTGCAATAAAACAGGGTCTGGCGTGGTCATGCCCGTCGACATTAAATTAGGTGGCTGCCCCACACCCAGCGTGCCCACGATGGCACAACGGGGCGCTAATGCTTCACCTTCAGCACTGAGCTTCATGGCATTGAGTGCCTGAGCCAACCACCAAGTCGCAGACGTTTTGCCGTTGGTACCGGTCACCGCCAACACCTTCAGTGCTTGGCTGGGTTGCTCGTAATAAGCGTCTGCAATCCAGCCTGTATCTGCTTTCAAACCTGTATAGGCCGCCACTTGAGTGGGTACTTTGTTTGACACAGCTTGCCAGGCCGATTGCCATTGCAAGCAGTCTTCTGCCTCTACCAAACAAGCTGTAGCACCTTGCTCAAATGCCGATGCGACATAAGCACGACCGTCGGTGGCCAGGCCTGGCCAAGCAATGAAGCCATCGCCTTTTTGAATGGCGCGACTGTCGGTGCACAAAACGCCAGTGACGTGTTGGCGCAACCATTCTGCGGCTTGAGTTGGGCTGTGCAGGGTTTGCATCAGAACGACTCCTCCACCGCGTTGGCCACAATTTGTGGCTTGACACTCATATCGGGTTGCACACCCATCAAGCGCAAACTTTGCTGCACGGTTTGACTGAAAACGGGCGCAGCCACATCTCCGCCGTAATAACGGCCGTTAGAGGGTTCATCAATCATGACGGCTACCACAATGCGTGGTTTTTCAATGGGCGCCATGCCCACAAACACGCCGCGGTATTTTTTGCCAGCGTAACCTTTACCCTCTTGCTTGTGGGCCGTGCCAGTTTTGCCGCCCACGGAGTAGCCCATGGTTTGCGCTTTCTGCGCTGTGCCGCCAGGGCCTGCTGCCAAATTCAACATGTGGCGCATGGCTTGCGCATTTTGTGGACTGATGACTGGCACACCTGCTGGAATTTGGCCATTCTTGATCAAGGTTGCAGGCAATGACTTTCCGTCACTGGCAAAGATGGTGTACGCGCGAGCCATTTGGAACAAACTGGTCGACACGCCATAGCCATAGCTCATGGTGGCTTGCTCAATGGGGCGCCAGGTTTTGGCAGCTCGCAAGCGACCGCTGACAACACCAGGGAAAGGCAATTGCGGCTTCTGGCCTAAACCCACCGCTGTGAACATTTCCCACATTTCACGGGGCTGCAATTGCATGGCAATTTTCACTGTACCCACGTTGCTCGATTTTTGAATCACCTCATTCACAGTGAGCGCGCCGTAAGGGTGCGAATCGGTGATTGTGGAGCCCGTGATGTTGATGCTGCCGGGCGCCGTTTGAATGATGGTTTCAGGCTTGATGATGCCTTTTTCCAATGCAACTGCAATGGCAAAAGGCTTCATGGTAGAACCAGGCTCAAAACTGTCGGTGAGTGCGCGATTGCGCAATTGCTCGCCACTCAAATTGACACGCTTGTCGGGTGAATAACTAGGATAGTTGGCCAACGCCAAAATTTCTCCTGTTTGCGCATCTAGCACCACCACACTGCCTGCTTTGGCTTTGTTTTCTAAAACCGCTTCACGCAGTTTTTGATAAGCAAAGAACTGCACCTTGCTGTCAATGCTCAATTGCAAATCTTCGCCATCAACAGGGGGGGTCATTTGTCCTACATCTTCCACCACACGCCCCAAGCGATCTTTGATGACGCGTCTTGCACCAGGTTTGCCAGCGAGTTGGTCTTGGAAAATCAACTCGATGCCTTCTTGGCCTTTGTCTTCCACGTTGGTGAAACCAACAATGTGCGCTGCCGATTCACCCTCGGGATACAAACGTTTGTATTCTTTGATGGTGTAGATGCCCTTGATGTTCAAAGCCAAAACTTGCTTCACCACAGGCTCGTCCATTTGCCGGCGAAGCCACACAAAAGTTTTGTCTTCGTTCTCTAATTTCTTCGCCAACTCTGTGGGCGACATTTCAAGCAACTTGCCTAACTGACGCAAGCCTTCAGGCGATCTGTCAATCTCTTCTGGGTTGGCCCACACACTGGGTGCGGGCACACTGGAAGCCAAGATCAAACCATTGCGGTCCAAAATGCGGCCGCGGTTGGCAGGCAAAGTCAGGGTTCTGGCAAAGCGCACTTCGCCTTGACGTTTGTAAAAAGCGTTTTCAAAGACCTGAACATACGATGCTCGAACAGCCAAGCCCACAAAGGCCAAGGCCATGGCGGCCACAATGAGTTTGCTGCGCCAGACTGGCGTTTTGCTGGCCAACAAAGGGCTAGAGGACAGCTGAACACTGCGGCTCATGGCTTGACCTCGGTTGATTTTTCAGGCTTTTGTGAGCTTGTTTGCAAATCAGCAGGCTGTTTCACATACTGGGTAATGCCCGGTGTGACCAAACGCATTTGCAATTGTTGCTTGGCAATTTGTTCAATGCGCAGCGGTGATGCTTGCGAACGACGCTCTACTTGCAAACGCTCATGCTCTAACTCAAGTCGCGTCGCCTCTTTCATGGCGGCTTCCAAAATCATGAACGAACGACGCGCTTCGTAATGACTGTGAACCAAAAACATGGCTGACAAAATGATAGCGATGACCAAGAATAAATTCGTGCGCGTCATGCCATCACCGCCGTTCTTTCGGCCACGCGCATGATGGCGCTGCGTGAACGCGGATTGCCAGCCACCTCGGCATCACTGGGTCGAATTCGCTCCAAAGACTTCAGCTTCATGGGCTGCGGCACTGCGAAAGGTGCGCGGCGGTCATAGACCTCTTTGGAATGCTTCGCAATGAATTGCTTCACGATGCGATCTTCCAACGAGTGAAAACTGATGACCACCAAACGGCCCCCAGGCTGTAACACTTCAAGGCTGGCTTCTAACGCTTGTTCAAGCTCCTCAAGCTCGGCGTTGATGAAAATCCGAAGAGCCTGAAATGTCCGCGTTGCAGGGTCCTTGCCCGGCTCGCGGGTTTTGACCGTACTAGCCACGATCCCGGCCAAATCGGCGGTGGATGAAATTGGGCCCCGCTCTTGTCGGCGAGCCACAATCGCCTTTGCAATCGGAAAAGCAAACCGTTCTTCGCCATAGTCACGTACCACCTCCGTGATCTGATCCACACTGGCAGAGGCCAGCCACTCGGCCACACTTTGACCGCGCGTGGTGTCCATGCGCATGTCCAAGGGGCCATCGAAACGAAAAGAAAAACCCCTGTCGGGGTTGTCAATTTGGGGGGAGCTGATGCCCAGGTCCATCAACACACCTGCAATGCTGCCAGCGGGCAGTTCACCCAGATGCCTGAAGCCTTCGTGCCGAATTGAAAAACGCGCATCGTTGATTTGCGCCGCCTCTGCAATGGCCTCGACATCTTTGTCAAATGCGATGAGTTGCGCACCCTCTGGCAAGCGCGACAAAATCAAACGTGAATGACCGCCTCGACCAAAGGTGGCATCGACATAGGTATTTTTTTGGGCGCTTTCTCCTGCACTGTCTAACAATGCATCGACTGCTTCAGTGAGCAAGACGGTGGTGTGCTGCCAATGGGTCGTCACACAGGCCTCAGAACGAAAAGTCCTTGAAGACATCGGGCATGTCGCCCTGCATGGCTTTGGCTTCTTGCGTGTCGTAGGCCGTTTTGTCCCACAACTCAAAATGATTGCCCATGCCCAGCAAGATGGTGTCTTTGGCGATGCCCGCCGCAGCCCGCAACTCAGGCGAGATCAACACGCGGCCTGTGCCGTCCATGTCTACGTCCATGGCATTGCCCAAGAAGATTCGCTTCCACCACTGAGCCTCCATGGGCAATTGTGCAATGCGCTCACGGAAACGCTCCCACTCTGTGCGGGGGAACATCATTAAGCAGCCGTGAGGGTGTTTGGTGATGGTGAGTTGGCCACTGGCTGTGGCACTCAAAACCTCGCGGTGACGCGTAGGCACCGACAGGCGGCCTTTAGCGTCCAAACTCAACGAAGATGCACCTTGAAACACTTGATTCCCAATTCCTGATGACGAAATAAGCAATTTGGGAGCTTTTCCCACTTAATTGCACTTTTTTGCACTGTATCAGGTATTCACGCACCCGCAAGCGGGTTTTTTAGTTTTTTTCAATGAAATCAAGGGCTTAGAGAGTACTTTGCAAGAGAATCTGGATGGAAAAATCCTTGAAAATTAGGCACTTAGAACTTGGTCTGCAAGTAACTTCTGAGGCATTTGATGAATCAAAAATTTTTTCAAAATTTTTGAAAAAATTTAAACGACTGAGCAATTGTTGTTTGAATGCGAAAAAAAGGCTCCTGGTGGAGCCTTTTCAAAGTCCTCAGCGGCCTCAATTCAATCCCCAAACATTTTTTGTTTGAGTTCGCGTCGCTGCTGTGCTTCCAATGACAAATTGGCAGTTGGACGGGCCAACAAACGGCCCACACCAATGGGTTCACCCGTTTCGTCGCAATAACCATAGTCGCCTGAATCGATGCGCTGAATAGATTGCTCAATTTTCTTCAGCAACTTTCGCTCACGATCGCGTGTGCGCAATTCAAGAGCGTGCTCTTCTTCAATGGTGGCGCGGTCTGCAGGGTCGGGCACCACCACAGTGTCTTCGCGCAAATGCTCGGTGGTTTCACCCGCGTTGGCCAAAATACCTTGCTTCAGGACCACCAATTTGATTCTGAAAAATGCCATTTGCGCATCGTTCATGTAGTCCTTGTCAGACATGGCCATGATTTCAGCATCGCTCAGTTGGTCGGGTTTTTTGGTTTTCCAATTGTTGGCCAACTTGGCATCTTTTTTAACGGCCACGAAGGGAGGGGGTGTCAGAGCTTGTGTGGGCATGTTTTGTAAGTAACTGGCTTTTGCAGCCGTAGAAGCAACCGATTGAGCCATCGATGGCACAGTAATTTGAGCGAGACGGGCAGATGGCCGCACCGCACGCGCGGGCACATCACCTGGCGCCACAGGTGCCACGACCACTGGGGGAGCTACTGCAGCTGATTTTTCAGCTTTGGCAGGCTTAGCTGCTTTTTCTGGTTTCACTGGCGCGGCTTTTTTTGCCGCAGCTTTCACCGTTTCTTTAGGGATAGGCTTTGCGGCTGGTTTGGGCGAGGCTTTTGTTGCTGCTTTGGGAGCTGCTTTGGCTGTCACTTTGACCGCAACTTTGGCTGCAACTTTCACGGGCGCTTTGGCAACTGGCTTGGGCGCAGATTTGGCAACGGGCTTGACAGCTGGTTTTGCCTTTGACACCGGCTTAGCAGGTGCTTTGCTCACTGGTTTTGTGACGGGTTTGGTAACCGCTTTGGCGACAGGTTTAGAGGCCGATTTGGACACGGCTTTTTTCTCGACGGGTTTAGCCTTAGCAACAACTTTGGAGGCAGTCGTTTTGACCGCTTTGGCAGGCGTAGGTTTGCTCAGCTTCTTTGCAGGTGCGGCCGGTTTGGCTTTGGTTTTCACTTTAGCTGGCGTACTGATTTTTTTCACTGCGGTTTTTGAGCTCGTTTTATGGGGCTTTTTCACGTACTGTCTCCTAGCCGTGGCGGCTTACGCATCCTTGAGGGACACCAGCCATTTGCAAATGAATTGTGGTCATCGGCTCATTTGCGTCAAAACCCAATTTTTCGACCTTCTGGGCGCATCGGGGCACCAATTAAGGGACCCCGTCAGGGCGCAGATTGTAGCGACTGAACAGCCTTAAAACGCTTTCTGGAAAACTAAACCAAACATTGCTCCAAACCTTGCAACAAAATGTCTTTGGGCAAGTCAATGCCAATGAACACCATTTTGCTAACTTTGACCTCATTTTCAGCCCAAACAGGCCCCAAATCACTCCCCATCAGCTGATGGACGCCCTGGAAAATGACTTTTCTTTCGGTGCCATTCATGTTCAACACACCTTTGTAACGAAGCATGCGAGGCCCATACACGTTCACAATGGCGCCCAAAAAATCCTCCAATTTAGCCGGATCGAAGGGTTTTTCTGATTTGAATACAAAACTCTTCACATCATCGTCAAAGTGATGGTGGTGTCCATGGCCCTCGCCTTGGTGCGAAGGGTGATTGCAATTCTCGCCATGCGCGTGATCATGGTGATCATGATCGTGCCCGCAATGCTCATCGTGCACATGCGGCGCCTCTTCCTTCAAAAAGTCAGGATCAATGTCCAACTTGGCATTCAAGTTAAAACCTCGCAAATCAAACACCTCGGCCAAAGACACCTCGCCAAAGTGCACCACCTTTTGCGGTGCCCGGGGATTCATGTGAGTCAAACGGTGCTGCAAAGCTTCCAACTCCGGCTTAGACACCAAATCGGCCTTGCTGATGAAAATCTGATCCGCAAACCCCACTTGCCGGCGCGCTTCCTGACGATCGTTCAACTGCTGCGCCGCATGCTTGGCGTCCACCAGCGTCAAAATCGAATCAAGCAAAAAGCTTTCGGCAATTTCATCGTCCATGAAAAACGTTTGCGCCACAGGCCCCGGATCGGCCAAGCCAGTGGTTTCAATCACCACCCGGTCAAAGTTCAACTCCCCCTTGCGCTTTTGCTCAGCCAAAGTTTGAAGCGTGGTGCGCAAATCTTCGCGAATGGTGCAGCAAATACAGCCATTGCTCATCTGAATAATTTGCTCATTGGTGTCCGACACCAAAATGTCGCTGTCAATATTCTCCTCACCAAACTCATTTTCAATGATGGCAATTTTCTGTCCGTGAGCTTCCGTCAACACGCGCTTAAGCAAGGTGGTTTTACCGGAACCCAAAAACCCAGTCAGGATGGTTGCAGGAATCAAAGCCATGGAAATACTCCAAAAGAGAACACAGTCGTCAAGAAAGGGGTGAAGTGTACCCACCCCTGAGAAAATTATTCTGGGTAAGGATGACTTGTGCGGGCAACGATTTCTGGTACTCCAGTATGAGGCGCCCGCACAAGGCATCCTTGCCCAGCGATCGAAGGGGCGTTATTTTTTCTTAACCACCACCAACCCCTTCAAATACTCCCCTTCCGGAAAATAAACCGTCATAGGATGATCCGGCGCCCCTTGCAACCTCTCACTGATATACCCATCCACCCCCGCATCCGTACCCGCAGAAGCCACAATCTTGTGAAACAAATCAGCACTGATTCCACCAGAACAAGAGTAAGTAAACAACTCACCACCCGGCGCCAACAACTTAAAAGCCAAGCGATTAATGTCCTTGTAAGCCCGTGCAGCCCGCTCAGCATGAGCCGCAGTAGGCGCAAACTTTGGCGGGTCCAACACAATGGCATCAAACTGCCGCCCCTGCTCAATGAAAACACGCAGCGAAGCATTCACATCGGCATCCATGAAAGTCGTGCATGAGACATCAAACCCATTGAGCAACACATTGGCCTTGGCTTTCTCAAGCGCAGGCCCCGACGAATCAATCGACGTCACATGCGCTGCACCACCCGCCAATGCTGCCACCGTAAAGCCACCGGTATAGCAATAACAATTGAGCACATTTTGAAACTTCCGAAACAGCGTGTGCTGGTAAAAACGGAAACGACTGTCGCGCTGGTCTAAATAGAAACCCGTTTTATGGCCTTCTGCAATGTTCAAAGACAACAGCCACCCATGCTCCTGCAAACAAATCTCTGTGGGCCCCTCACCTCGCAGCCAGCCTGTGACTTCTTGCAACCCCTCAAGAGCGCGAACATTGGCATCAGAACGCTCGTAGAGTTTGCTAAGGCCTGTGGCTTGGAGCAAGGCATCTGCCATCACATCTTTGAAACGTTCAGTACCGCAAGACGTAAATTGCGCCACCAAGGTATCGCCATAACGGTCCACCACCAAGCCAGGCAAACCATCCGATTCGCCATGCACCAAGCGCATGCCATTGCTTTGAATGTCAAACAAACTGCGTGCTTGAATTGATTTTTGAATGAGGCCTTGAATGAATTCGGCGTCAATGCGCTGCGCCTCTTTGAAACTCCAAACACGCGCTCGAATGCGCGAAGTGGGGCTGAACGCAGCCCACGCTAAAAACACACCATCGCTAGACTCAACTCGCACAGTTTCACCCGCATCGGCACTGCCCTTGGCAATGGCCGATTCAAAAATCCACGGATGTTGGCGTTGCAAAGAGCGTTCTTTGCCCGCTTTGAGTTGAATCGTTTTCATACCGCCATTGTCCCACTCGAATGAAGGCAAAAAACCTTCAGGCACAGGCAATTATTTTTTCGCTTGTTTGCCTGGTACGCCGCCCCTTTTGGCCCTTGGGTGTGCCGCGTCATAAGCTTTGGACAAATGCTGAAAATCAAGCCGTGTGTAAACCTGTGTGGTGCTGATGTTGGCGTGGCCTAACAACTCTTGAACAGCGCGCAAGTCGCT
>Ga0315909_10002226_pt1 | contig 25178 bp, 34 predicted proteins | sample LakEriMetagenome_11_FD_203527 | JGI IMG/M metagenome (GOLD analysis project Ga0315909, IMG submission 203527) | Freshwater fungal communities from buoy surface, Lake Erie, Ohio, United States - Buoy 2 MA125 | ecosystem: Environmental > Aquatic > Freshwater > Lake | place: USA: Lake Erie, Ohio...
AAAACCATTTCATTTTAAATACAATAGAGAAATAATAATCTTATAATTAAAATATTCACTTTCTCTATCGGATCACTTTTCAAACACAATTCAAAAAATTGATTTCAAACTATCACAATTCATTTCATACAAAATATAAAATGAATCTCTGCATGACTCTAAGCTCCCTTTTGGCAATGGTTATATTGCTTCGCGTATTATTTATTATCACAGAATCTAATAATAACTCCTTCACACCTACCACAACACAAAAATTACGAAATTTTCAAGCTAATATTGTAGCATATCAAAAATTCAAAGACATTCATAAAAATGTTATCATGATTTCAGCCATTGGCGGCAAAGAACACAAATACAATCTATGTTTCAAGGATCCGTTTATATCAAATGTCATAGATGAAATGCTCAAGGAAGCTTTCCCAGATAGTGTCATTCAAGAAGAAGTGCCCCGTCTTGAAAACTGTGAATCATACAAAATTAATTGGTAAATCAAATAAATCAGTCATGTTTTTTATTCCTTGCGATAGAGATTGTCATCATCTTATAATTAAAATATTCACTTTTCAACTTTCTCTATCGGATCACTTTTTAAACTCTCTTTGTTTTTTTGATTTTGAAAATCAAATTCCTCCAATAACTTTTTTATCATCTTGTTTTTTGCTATCTCCTTTGGTGTAGGAGTTAAACTAAATGGTTTCACATTCGGATCCGCTCCATGTCTAAGCAACAGTTCCACCATGTCCTTCTTGCCATCTCGCGATGATATATACAACGGCGTGCTTCCAAAAATGTCCGATTTGTTAATATTATCTATCCCTGCTTCAAGTATTACTTTCATTTTATTTATTTTACCTTTTTTTGTCGCCATCAGTATAGCCGTCTGTTCATTTTCACCCAAACCATTAATATCTACCGACTTTATAACTTTATCAACATCTGCACATTTTCCATAATTAATTGCATAAGACAATCGTGAATCCATTATACATATTATTATTCTTTTGTTCAATTCGTTTCAATAGAGATTGTCACAATCTTATAATTAAAATTTTATTTTCTCTAAGCGCCGAAGGAATATTCACCCAGAGGGTGAATACACGTGGAGCACCGAAGGTGCTCTGCGCGACACATCCCGCAAAGCGGGATGATAATATCGGATCACTTTTCAAACCATCTCAATTTCCTCTTTTTCTCATTGAACATTCTGTTTTTTACATTTTTTATTTAATAATTAATTTTAAAATTTAAAGTAACACATATTTGCGTATTTTTAAATTCAGGACAAGAAACACATTTGTGTTCAAATGTAGATGGAAAAATGACACATCTTCTGTTTTTTTGTTCAATTAACCTAATAAAATCGCAGTTTGGCTTTTTAATCATTAAATGATTAGTGAAATCATCACTTTTAACACATTCTCTCAAATAAATACAAAATAAAAACTCATCATCTGATTCTCCGCAAAAAGATCTCATTTGAATACCAGGTTGCGCATTTGCTGAAACGTTAACCACAGTTATGAAAAATTCATTTTTATAAAATATTTCTATTTTATGTTTCAAATATTCAAAAAAAAACACATTATTACATAAATTACTTAAACATTGTGTTTTTTTTAAAATAAACTTCATTATTTGAATATCAATTTTGTCAAAAAAATTATCCAACACATTGACATCATTTAAACAAAATTTGTTTTCCATTATTAATATAATTTATTTACAAATTTATATATAAATAATTTATTAACACATATATAACTCATTAATAATGGTTTTGACTATAATTATAAATATGAAAAACAATAAATACAGATATAATGATTCATTGAAAGAATTACAAAAAATTGGTTTGGACAATGTTATTATTTTTAATGCCATAGATGGAAATTTAGATTTGAACAATTATGAATATACAGCAATGGAAAATTTTATAAATCCATGCACCAATGCGCAACTTCGGGTTGGTGAAATTGGTTGTTCTTTGTCACATTATTTTGTCTGGAAATTCATTTGTGAAAATCAAATATCAGAGGCTTTAATATTAGAAGATGATAATGTATTTTTATCAGATTTTAATAAAGAACTTAATTTAATATTAAATTCTAATTTGAATTATGATTTATTTTTTTTTAACAGAAACAAAGTCAATAAAAACATTAATGAAACAATAGTTAATAACAAATATGTGAAAATGTCTTATAGTTATAACGCCAATGCATATTTAATTAAAAATAAAGCAGCATTTGTTTTATATAGCAGCAATTTTATAGATAATATCATGCCCGTTGATGAATTTTTACCAATAATGTATGATAAAATGTATCCACATAAATTTTTAAAAAATAAAATAAATCCATCACAATATTTAGATTCTTATTCTTTACTCCGTCATGTTTGTAAACAAAGAAACGGATCATCTCAAGCAAACCACAGTGAATTTTATAATTCATACGCCAATGTTTAAAACTTCCAAAGCAATTTTTTTCCACTTTTTTTTTTCATTATTACATCCATTCCCATGCAATACGCATGGGGTTGAATTTGTTATTGAATTATGAAATTTGTTTTCAACAATTTTATATTCATTCATATTACTTAAACATTGAAAAATTAAACATTCATTGTCCAACTTAATGTCACATATTTCTGAATTTAAAAATAAATAAATTTTTGTAAAAAAAAGTTGATCATCAAAATTATTTTCAATATCAAATTGTAAAATTTTAAAAATATTACTTGCAAATCCAATATATCCACCAGAATTTAAATATCTAAAAACATTATCATTTGAATTAAAATATCTCTTCAAATTTTTATCTGGCCAACATGTTGTTTCGGCAGAAAATAAAACTGTATTCTTATAATTTGATAAACTTGAATATTTATCTAAAATTTCAGAAAATTCTGATAAAAAAACAACATCATATGAATCTGTGAATAAAACAATTGTGTTCAATAATCTTTTAGCATTCCATAAACTTAATTCTTTTTTTAAAAGATTAACTTTGTGTCCTCCTCCTGGTGAATTTGTAATGTCACCACCTTCCCACATTACGTCAAGACCCAAAACTTTATAATTTATTTTAAATTTTTCACAAGAATGCGTGAATAGTTTAAATCCATCGTGATTTTCATCAGTGGCAACTGTCAAAACAATATATTCAAAATCCATTATTTAAATAACATCTTTTGCTTTTAATATTATTTAAACCAAATATGTTTCATCTTCATTGACAAATAAATTTATAACAACAAGTTTTAAATAATTATAGTTTTTAAAAATTACAGTTTTATCAAAAAATAAAATTTGTCCTTCTTTAATTTTTATTTTACTAGAGTTTGTTATTAACGTGTTGTTTTTACTCGTGTCTAAAATAATTATCATCTTGTCACATTTTTTATTTAAAAATAAACATGATTGAGAAATTCCATTATAATATAAAATTCTGTGTTCTCTCAATTTATAATTATTTATAAAATGCATTTTCAACCACACAAAATTTAAAAAACAATCAACACTGTTATTTATTGTTATGTCAAAAAATGAAATATTTGAATCAATTGTCCATTTTAAAATCATTGATTCACAAGACCTTGTGATCCATTTGCAAGAAAGTTTATTTAAATTATCTATAACATATTTATCATTATTTTTTGTGTTTTGACATAATCTCATTTTATTTTCTTTTAAATAATTAAAAACATTAAAGTTCATATATTTTTTTGAAATTTCTGACAAATAATCTGTTTTATATACTTTAACAATTTTCCAATTTCGTGACGATTTTATATTTATTATTTTCATTTTTGTATAAACAATATTAATTCCATTTAATTCATGTAATATTTTTTTTTCAGTTTCATCATTGTAAAACTCTATTGATTTGTTATTATCTTCTATTGAAAAAACACAAAAACAAAAAATATTATTTTTTAAACATGAATCATCAATAACATTTTCATAAATTTTATAATCACACATCGGTAAATAATTGAATATTTTTATAAAATACTGTATGATTTCTTCTATTTCTTCTATTTTTATGTCCAAACTATTTAAATTCCAAAAACTCATTATTTAAAAATAACTAATTGTTTTTAAATAATATTATTCATTTTAAAATATTTCTCTATCGCCAGATTTGAAACACTAAAACCATGTAGAGAGTTTTCCAGTAAAATATAAAATATGGCCAAACAAATTATAATTACTGATCCCATTATAATTTCTTACTATGAAGAAAACAACAACATTGACATCATAACCATGAATCATATCTTCATTGACATTTTGAAAAAACTATCCTCCAATCTCTCCAATACCATTAATACTACCATCACATCCAAGATTCTCAATATTGTCACTGAAATCAACTCAAATATTGCATCTTCCAAGCTTGATTTTATGATGAAATTAATAGAGACCAAAAAAGAATACATTGAAGACGTCAAGAGTCTCATTGCTTCCAATGCGTTAACCAATAATGAAAAAATTGGCCACATCATTGAAAAAAACAACGACAACCTTCTCACAAAAACTACCCTCATGATCAATGATGTAATCCCCAAAAGCCAACAAGCACACATCTCACAATTAGAATCCTGCATCAAAAATCATTGCGCCTCTATCGCCTCCGATACGCAAAAACTATTGGAACTCAATCATAAAGATGAAAATAACTCAAAACATATCATGGACAATATTGATTCTCTACTTTCTAAAATGATCGGCTCTATCCAACAACCCATCTTCTCCTATATCAATTCTAGTGAAGAACGCACCAATTCTAATCTGTCTCTATTGAAAGACAATTTATCCCTACAAAACATCACTCAAACCAAGTTATCTACCGACATCAATGACTTCTTGGGCAAATATAAAAACAATTCGCAATTCAAGGGCGCCATAGCTGAAACCGATCTTTATTATATGCTTCAATCCATCATGCCCTCCGATGAAATTGTTAAGGTTAGTGGAAGCACCGCCACTTGCGACTTTAAAGTCAATCGCCAAAATAAACAAAAATCCTGTATCCTTTTTGAAAGCAAAGATTACTCACAATCCGTACCCTCCGATGAAGTAGCCAAATTTGAAAGAGATATTCAACTTCAGAAAAATCACGGTATCATGGTTTCGCAAAGAAGTCCCATCACTTACAAAAATCCCTTTCAAATTGATATCATTAACGGCCTCATCCACGTCTACATTCCTAACGCTGAATATAGCACCGAAAAAGTGAAAATTGCCATTGATATTATTGACAACTTGGACATGCGACTTAAAACCTTGGACACCAAAACCAACGAAGAGTTCATACAAATATCAAAATCTGATTCCGATGAAATCGCCGAAGAATATAGACTATTCGGTATTCAAAAATCACAAATGCTTGATACCATCAAATCCATCACCAAACAACTCACCGACAAACTTGAAGAGATACAATTGCCCAAAATTAAACAATTACTGGTTAAAAACGGCAACATTGAAAATGACAATGGGTTCAAATGCCCTTTCTGTAACATTTGGTCGGGCAAGAATAAAGCCGGCCTAGGAACTCACATAAGAAGCTGTAAATCCAATCCCAAAAATAAAGATTCATCAACTATCATGATTGATGTTGATGACGCCGCAAAATTGTAAATTGATCACGTTTTTATTTTCTTCCGATAGAGAAAATCAAAATTCACTTCTTATTAATTATAACATATCTCACATAATAAAAATTTACTATCACCAAATAAATAATAAACATTCCAGAAACCGAATATGATAATATTTTTCCTGCGTTTTTCTTTTCAAACTCAATATCACCAATCATATTCAACCCTATTACTGTAGTGGCAAATGTTGAAAATATTATGTATTTAAATGAACTGTAAAATGGCCATTCCCATAACAATCCGAAAAAAAATCCCGGAAACGTTTTTGGATCTGTTCCTATCTGTTCTGTATAACGAGCAATGTAATAATAATATTTGTAAAATAATGCCACAAATTTTACATAGTTCTCAGAATGTTCGCCATTTTCACAAACTATAAAATGTAATTTTAATAAGATTCTCGGCGTTTCCTGTTGCCCCGTTTTCTTCACTTGATGTAATGTTTTGTCAAAATCAAATATCATGTAATCCCCTCTATTTATTTTATGTTCCAAATTAAAATTAATAAACACAGTTGACGTGTCATTGTTTGAATCCGTCAATCCTATAATAATCCTGTAAAAACAAATGCCTTTAAAATTATACAATATGCAATCTCTATGTGGTATAAGATTTGCCGCCGCGCCATACAAATTTGTTTTTTCAAAATTAGGCTTAGGATTTGAGTAATATATTTCATTCATTTCAATAACACATTGTTTTACGCATTTGACATTGTTGTCAGAAATATTATTCCAAAATTTGTCATACTGGATTTTATCAAAATTTTCTTTTAAATTACCCGTCAAATCATTATAATATGTGTGATAAGTAGTGCTTGATTTATCCGGGATTTTACAAACATACTCTTTTGATATATTATCCAATGTTGAATGTAATTCATTCGGCACTTTGCCAATACCAACTTTTCCTTCTATTTCATTTCCGTGCGTGAATAAACTATCCATTATATATTACAAAGCATATTTTGTAATATATTTTAAAAAATCATTTTGATTATTGGTTCACATGTATAAATGTTTTTGTTGTTTTCCTAAGCTTAAATTTATTGTCTCGGGTTTTGCGTTTTCCTCCTTTTTTCACATATGCGTTAATTTTTGTTATTATGTGTTTTATAGTTCCTGATAATTTTACAAATCCAATACCTCTATTTAATTCTGTGTCAAATCCTATTTTTTTATAATATGCCACCAGCTTTTCATTATCATGAATTATGCCTCTTTGCAATTTTGACAATGCTTCGGGCACCAACGAAATTTGAGTATTTTCTGAAAAATTATCATTCATCAATAAATATGTCAATAAATCTTTCATCATTGTGCGACCTGTTCCCGCCACTTCACCATCTGATCTAAACATGTTAATATACACGGTTGCCGAACCTTCTTTTGAATGTTTAACATTGTATGTTATGTAACAGTTTGCTTGTTTTTGAAATGTGTAACGCGTAATAGTCATAATATTTTCTTTTGTTAATTCATAAGTATTTTCATTTATGATAACTTCAATTCTTGAACCCGTCAGGGAAGATTTGGGAGACTTAGAAGATTTGGGAGATTTGGGAGATGTCGCAGACTTAGAAACACTCATTTATATTATAACATCACATTTTATCTATTAATCCATTCAAGAAATTATCCCTATATATCATCGTGGCACCAGTCACCACAAGTCCATGTAAAGCACAGTGACAAAATACTGCTGATTTTATATATTGTTTTCTCTCTAACCACACGCTTATTGGATACATGAGACTTCCGCATATCATCGGTCCCGCACACAATAACTTGTTTTTTGTAAACAATGACAAATAAATATGATAAGGCACCGCAATAAATGCTATAATCATGTCGGAATAACGCCGCACCGATTTTTTCAATGGGTATCGCCAATAATTCACTGAACTCGCCATCAACATTATCCCCATTGTGCCACCAATTTTATTTCCATAATAAAATCCGGCTACTATATTAACCGGATGAAAAGCACACATTTTTAATATGTATTGATAAAGTCCATCCGGATATGATAAATTATTCATTTTATATATTTCTCTCAATTTCTCTAATATTTTTATAAAAAATATAAATGATTTGTGATATCATCTATATCACAAAATGTTGGAAATAATAATTAAAAATGGCTTATATATTCATTTGGTCCAAGCGTTTCTCTATTGGGCAACCCAAAATATTTACATCTCCTCCATCATTGCCATCAAATTATATTCAACCAATTACTTTTATTGGTATGGACACCATTTCACTTATCTACAAAATTCCCGCTATAATTGGATCAAACAATTTGTCCGATTCACCGACACCGGCCACTTCGCCTCTATTTTACCCCTATTTTTTCCTTCCTCCTTGCCTCTAGCACATAACATCCATTTCATTATCATGGCCGGTTATTGGATAGGCAAATTGGCGTTCAACTTAAAAGACGCCGATAAACTTAATTTGAAAGACAATTATGGTTGGCACACCGATGTTTGTACCTACATCCATCACAGCGTTCCTTATTTACTAATTCACTATTTGTTTTTGAAAGAAAGTCAGTCAAGGTCCAATTGCGAAGCAAGCATCCAACAAATAGTTGGACCCAATTGCGAAGCAAGCATCCAACAAATAGCTGGACCCAATTGCGAAGCAAGCATCCAACAAATAGCTGGACCCCTCGTTTGCGCCAATGAATACAATTATCAAACTTTACAACACACTTATTTGTGGCTATATTCTTGGCTATTTTTTATCTACATTCCATGGAGAATATACACAGGTGACACCGTATATTCCATTTTGGACACTAAACAGACACCCAAAAAATACATATTTGGATTCGTGTTTTTCATGCATGTGCTCGCTTTCATGTCAAATTATGTAGGATACTTTGCGTGTGAATTTTATCCAAAATAATTTTATATGTGTCTCTTGGTTTGTCTTCTTTGTTTTTTAATATTTTTTTTAGATTTGGCTCCCCCTTTTGAATCACTACAATTTAAATTTTGTATTGTTTCATTTATAATTCTGTTGGCTATTTCTTGATTTTTTGGCAATTTCATATTAATTAAGTAATCATAAGTTTTTTTTTCTTCGGGACTTGATTTTGATGATGGCATGTAATAATCGTCATGAATTTCTATTTTTGATTCTACCTCATAATATTCCAATATTTTTTTGCGTGCGGTAACCGACGTTGAAGAAAATAATTTACTTGGACCATTTAATGAACTTGCTATAACAATGCTAACAGCGGTTAGCAATTTGTTGTATTTTCTTCCTTCATATCTTGTCTCAGTTGTTGATAAAATATTATATGTATTATTATCATCTTGAATTATAAGATGAGACATCGTTCTTCCAGCTTTTTCTAAATTGAGCGAATGTTGAATTCCTTTTTTATTAATTTTAATCTCCAGGCTGGGACATTTTCTTTTTAATTTTTGATTAATTTCATCTATAATTTTTATAGCATCTTCAGTAATTGTTAAAACCATTATATAATATACTAATATTTCCTAATTAATATATATATGTCTGATTGGTTTGACGCCGCCGAACGTGGCAACTTAAATAAAATTAAAAAAATGTTACACAACAACAATTCTCTATTACATTCAAGATCCCATGACAGAGAAACTGCAATCATAAAAGCCTCCGAAAATGGTCATCTCAATGTTGTCAAATATCTTTTGAAAAAAGGTGCCAATGTTAATGACATGGATGAAACATCTTTAAAACAATCACCACTCATTCTTGCCACATTTGAAGGACACGAAAATGTAGTAAAAACTTTACTCAAACGAGGCGCTAATATACATTACAAAAATAATATGGGCGACAATGCCCTCATAACATCCATTCAAGAAGGTAAAATAAATGTCACCAAAATTTTATTAGACAATGGCGCCAATATTAATGAACCAAACAATGATGATGAGACCCCATTAGAACTCGCCACTAAATATTCCGGAAAAGGAGACACCAAAATGCGCGATTTGCTACTTTCTTTTAAGGGTGGCAAAAGAACTACCAGAAAACTCAGGAAAACCGCAAATAGGTTTTCCAGGCGCAATAAATATAATCATAATTTATAAAATGATAAGCTTCTTTTTTTATAATAAACTCACCAATCCGGATTTAATATCTCAAATAAATCCCGTCTATGAAATCAACGACGGATTTATCAATGTCAAAATTCACAATGCCAACGACAACTCTATTGAGATTGATGATGATCCGGCCAATAATAGTATTCAACTTAGTGGCAAAATTGTCAAATTTGACATGCGAATCAGCGCCATCATTCAAAAAATCCATGAATTGGAAGAAATTCATTCCGACAATAGAACAAAATATACTTTAAAATCTGTTTTAGCAACCAATAATTTAGGTGAAACACAAGAAACAAATGTCATTTTTTAATTAACTGTCAAAAGGTGGTATCTTCAATAATTTACCCGTATATTAGCGAACCACATAGACAAATTTAGTTTGCGGATCACATTCGCTACACCATTTGGTCTCCGCGGTTATTTTGCTCATGTGTGGATTATATAATTTGTAATAATAACTTGCTTCTCGCCTTGTTTCAAATATTTTATTAATGTATCCTAAGTGCTCTTTGTGGCCATTCCATCCATTACTAATTAAACCTTTGCACTTCCAACATATAAGACATCATCGGAAATATCATATTTAATATATTATTTCTTCTATATTTTTTCAATAAAAAACCTTGAATTTGTTATTGAAAAAAGGGGGGTGCCAAAGACGGCATGGCAAATTTGGTGTATTTTATATATCGTATAGTATCGTATGGTATCGTAATTTTATATCATTTGAAATAGATCTATTATGCTGGTGCAGTCCAATATATGATATGCCCGAATTTCTTCCATCAGAATCATCGCCATGCACAAACTATGGTGTGCCGTAGGTTTGATGTAATAATTAAGAAGATTCACAACAACGTGTTTTGAATGCAAAGACGCAATAAAATAAGGAGTGTGCCCATTATTTGCCATATAATTAGCAATTGCGCCGTGTCGCAACAGAGTTCCAACTATATCAACATGCCCGTTTTGAGATGCCACATATAGAGGTGTTTTTCCATTTTCAACATTCAAATTATTTACATCAGCGCCATTCTCAATCAGTTTTTCAACTATTTCAAGATGTCCAATTTCAGCTGCAATAAATAATGGTGTTATTCCATCACTTGGTCTAGCAATGTCCACAGTTTTATAATATGGAAGCAATTCATTTAAAACATCAAGATGTCCATTCTGACATGCCATGAAAAGCGGCGATATCCCATCTCTCCGTCTTACTATTTCTATTGTCGCACCAAAACTAAGCAAATGTCTTACTATGTTGACATGTCCTTTTTCCGATGCTATGAATAAAGGTGTTATTCCGACTGTGATTCTCCCATTATTCACATCCGCACCAGATTTAAGAAGCAAATCCACTATTTGTGTGTGCCCTCTGTCGGACGCAATGTACAAAGACGACATATTAGTTTCATGTGTCGTCTTATTTAAATCAGCGCCATGCTCAATAAGCAGCTTCACCATGTGAAGATGTCCATTCATTGTTGCTCCGCAAAGACACGTGTATCCATTATTTGATCTTGCGTTAATATCTGCTCGTCCGGATTTAAGCAGTTCCAAAAACTTTGCGTCATTTCCTTGACAAGACGCAAAGTATAAATTAAGTGTTTCGTATAAATTGTAAGTGTTCATTATATTTTTATGCCATTCAACATTTTTGAAAAAAAGAGATCAATTTTTTCAAATCAATTGCGACGCAATCCTCCTTTAACACTCTTATTTCCTCTTCTTGGTGTAATTGCTCTGACATTTTATTTATTTGGCGTTTTGTTTCTATATAGTTAATGTCGTTCTTTTGCGATTTGCTGATTTTATTCATACTACTTTCTTTCTAATGATTTTAAAAACAATTTCACATCCTCACTTTCTTCCTCCTTTTCATTTTTTTCTTTTTTTACTTTTCCATTTCCATTGCTACAATATTCATCATCCACCATATCCATCGTGTCCAAATCTATAATCCGTGCTCTACAATAGGACCCTTCGCAAAACTGACGACAACCACTCTCCCACTTTCTATCAAAATATGTCTTAGTCCTACCCACAATAATTGCATCCTCCGCAATTGCACGCGCTTCCTCCAACGTTTTGGCATATCCATGCGCATCTGTCCAACAATATTCATACGGCACAATATGCTCTCCAAGTATTACATATCCATTTTTATTAACTTTTGCTTCTTTGTCCGCATACTTACTATTCTCAACAATCTCCACTTTTTTAATCTTATATCTATATTGGTGTTGTCCCACTCCACCCTCAACACATTTAAATTTACAAGATCTATATCCTGTAACTTGTATTTCCGGCACGGGCAAATGTTTTGTCCAAGCATATTCATTTTTTTTGTTAATTATTCCTATTTTTGCGTCCTCATATTCATCTGGCACTTTTGTGCTAACCTTAACCGCCTTTTTTACATATTTACAATCCTCGTCCGAACAATAATTATCGTGATCATTTGTCTCTAATTGAGCCGTTATTCTTGCCAACAATCGGCATTTCTTCAATTCATTATAAGATGTTTTGGGAACAACCTCCGTCTGAGTTCCCATGGAATTCTTTAATCTTAATTCTAATAATTCGGTTTTTGACATTTTATATTATATTTTACTTTCATTTGTGTTTTCAAAATTTGAATCAATTTTTCAAGAAAAAAAACACCCTCTAACACAACAACATAAAATCTTATTCATCCGCTTCTTTGGCGCACCATATAGCTTCTCGGCAAATTGGACAGGGCAATGATCCATCCACTTCTTTTAACTTGCTCCAACACCTATAACACAAACTGTGCTCACAATGTGTTTTTATATTGGTTTTTTCATAACAAACTGAACAATCGCAATTTTCTACTATTAAATTTGGCATCTCTATTGCTCCAATCAAATCGGCAATTTCATTCTTAATCTCATCCTCATCATCTATTTTGTAATTCATTCTTCCATTTCTGCGCAATTTCAAATTTGGTAGCACCTCCTCAAGCAACTTGATCGCAAATTCACCAATTTCTTCTTTGGTCAGCCTTTCTTCCTCCGAGTTAGACCGTTTTTCAAATCTAAACAACGTAACAGGGTTGTTAAATGTTGTGGCAACTTCAAACGCAAAATTTTCATACTCAGAATACGTATGCAAATACCCCGTCAATTTACAATTTAACTTGCAAACGCCATCTATTTCTTTTATGGGTAGTGTCATGCTAACACAACAACCGGAACTTTGTTCCCGGACGCCCCTCAACTTAACTAACAATTCTGCTAATTTATTACTATTCATTTTGCTTTTATTGATTTTTATTTTATACGATTTGTTCAAAAATTTCAAAAGTGGATCAATTTTTCATCTTCTTCTGTGTATGTATAGATCTGAATCACAACTTGGACATGCCAGTTTTTCTTTTATCCATGGCATTTTGCTAAGACACCGAATACACAATTGCGCCTCACAACACGGTGTTGTTGACATTGTTTTATTGTCACATGTCACGCAATTTATTTTTCCAATTGCCATATTTGGAATTTCAAGAGTTTCAAATATATCATTTATTTCACACAGAATATCATCTGCACCATCTGGAATCCCCAGTTTGCCTTCCAAATTCAATTTTAGATTTGGTAGAATTTCATCTATCAGTTTTTTAAGAAACACATCCACGTCTGGTTCATTTTCATATTTAAAAATCTGCGATAGACTACATCCGCAAATATTTTCTCCCCAAAATATAAATTCCAGTTTTTCATCTTCTTCTGGATATTTTCTCCAAAACACAGCACAATGTCCTTGAACACCATCTATTTTTGTAAGCGGTATAGTTGCACGCGACTGCCATCCTCCCACATGCAAGGTCCATCCATCATCAACAATTTCAACCTTTGGTGCTTTTAGAATCAGTTTTTTCCATTCGTTCATTTCTTTAATATTCATTTTATTACACTTTTGCGTTTCAAAAATCTTTTTCAAAATAAAATCAATTTTTCTCTGCCCATATAAAAATCATTCATACAAAATAACATAGAGACAACTCCGCAAATATATTAAGTACCCGGTTAGCTCAGTCGGTAGAGCGCCAGACTTTTAATCTGGTGGTCCGGGGTTCAAGTCCCCGATCGGGTGTTTCATATCTTTTTATAAAAGGTATGAAATTATATTTTATAACATTATATTACAATGTTCATGGCGCTCGTTTATGTGGCTGATCCAACTTTTTGTTGGATGCTTGCTTCGCAATTGGATCGCATTTTAACCATTTCATTCAATGTTAGCACATGGTTAATTGGCAAATCTGTTAGCAGTGTGCATTACATATACAAAAATGTCAAACCCGATTAAAACTATATAACAATCACTTGCGAAGAATATGATAAATTAATACAAGCTCAAAACAATATATAAATTTCACATGTGTTTATTATAAAATGTTCCTACGTCCGCGAATTAAACCAAATTTTGCCAGAAGATTCATGTCATCATGTAACAACAACGAAATTGAAGACAAGCTCAATCTTATTTTGAATCGCACCAAAAATATTAGTGACATTCAATTTGCCATATTTATTGTAGGCATGTCAACTTACATTATTGAAATTGCTAGATGTTTCAGCGGCAAATAACCGAATTGCCTTGCTAATTGCCATCACAGTCAACTTGCTCCAAACATTTATTACAACCCAAGCACGCAGCACTAAAAAATAGACATCCGTTAGAACATCCCTTGCATATACATTCGCAAAAATTCAAACACAATGACCATGTTTTAACTACGCACATGGCACAATTGCCTGAATCTTTTTTCAGAGAGCGACAACACTTAGCTTTCTCGTTTTCCTTTTCTCTATCAATCACTTCTGATTTTACCTCCGCTTTTAATTTGTCCGTTTCTACCGGAACTTCAACACTAACTGATTCTAAAGATGTCGTTTTTTCCATTTGTATATAAACTGTTTTATATACAGATTCTTTAAATTTTCCTAAATTACATAATCATTTGAGCAATTGGTTTATTGACAAAATGCCAAACTACCGCAAATACAACACCGTGAGTAATAGCGGCAACACCAAGAGAACTTCCAGGAGGTAAGTACAACAAAACACCGGGGGTCAATATAGCAAACAAAATTGCCATCACAATAATCATAATGAAATGCATTTTTATAAATACTACTTAGAAAATTATATTTTTTCAGTTAAATCTTTCCAACATGCTCTCCATAATATTTTTCCATTTTTATTATGAGTTTCTCTATCAAAAAAAAGCACTCCTGGAAATAGTTTACGCAACTCTTCAAATATGTAGGCAACATTTTCAGGAGTATCTAAATCCACATTCATATTATAATATTCCAACAACAAGGACATTGTGAAATCCACAAATGTATGACCGCGCAATGCCGATGCTACCACCATATCATATATCTTCTCCACGACATTCTTTAATGGTAAAATTCTTAGATCTTTTGCCGTCATAATTTCCATTTATTAAGTATTTGAAATATTAATAAAATTATTTTTATATGGGTAAATAAAACACATAAAAATAACATGATTTTAATTAATATCAAAAATGCACACAGCAATTATAGTTGAACCAAGAGAACATCCAGCATTAGAATTTGTTTTGAATAATTTCCTATCTAATTTGTCAGATGAGTGGAATATTATTGTGTTTCACGGAAACAAAAACATTCATTTTTTAGAAAAAATTATAGAAAATAATTTGCAAAAATACACGAACCGCATTTCAATGATAAATTTGAAAATTGATAATTTGACAATAAAAGATTATAATAATTTATTCATGAGATCTACTATACTATATGACAATATTCCAACAGAAACATTTTTGGTCTTCCAAACTGACACTATCATTTTTGAAAAACACAAGCATTTGATTAATAATTTCTTAAAATATGATTATGTCGGAGCGCCAGTAAAACAAAATAAAAATCAAGACACTTGGGTTGGAAACGGCGGATTATCTCTTCGCAAAAAAAGCAAAATGCTAGAAATATTAAATTCCGAGCCTCTTAAAAATGTACATGAAGATATGTTTTTTTCACTTCCAACTTCAGTATCTATTCACAAACCATCCATTGATGAAGCCAAATATTTTTCAATTGAAGCCTTTTCAAATGAAGCATCATTCGGATGTCATCAAATTTGGATAAATGACAAATGCAATGAATTGTGTGAAATGTATCCAGAAGCAAAAGAATTATGCAGGTTAAATTTGTTGAATTTTACTAATAAATCCACCTTAGACATCGCCATTATTTACACTTCCAAAATTCCATTCTTTAAAGAACATTTTGCTTCATTTTTATCAACCGGAATTAAAAAATATAACACCGATTGTTTTTTAGTCCTGGGCAATGAATACAATGAAGATATTATCGGCTTCAAAAATGCCAGCATATTTAACACCACAACAGTATTCATTGAAAACAATAATTGTTATAAGAAAAAAGCCGCGGAACTTATCATTACAAAAAAATATGATCTTGTTATTTATTTACAAACTCAACTCTTATTTAAATGTGAATTAAAATGGGATTTATTAAATACTTATATAAATGGCACGCAAATAATATGCAGAAATGATGACAATGCTTTTACAATCGGATCGCAAAATGCAATGATTGAATATTTGTCAAGTTTGGACTCAAATTTAATACCCAAAAAAGGCATTGAGTTTGATTATTCTGTAAAACCTATCACTATTGAAAAATACAACACATTCTTTGGCTTCCGCGGTTTATCCGAGGTTTGCGATTCTTACAAATATATTTCTGAATATGATGATGCCGGCAATTATTCAATAGATCTATCACAAGTTCAGGCAAATGATACCGTTTATTTCACAAATTTAAGTTTAAGACGGCTTCATCATCAAATCATCTTAATTCCAAAACCATTCATATTGGTTTCCGGCGGAGGCGACTGTGAATGCCCCAATCAAATATTTGAAACCGACGCCCAATTTCAAACATTCATTAATTCTCCAAATATTGTCCATTGGTTCTGCCAAAATACACTCATCAAACACCCAAAAATCACACCCATTCCTCTCGGTCTTGATTATGAAACAATCATGTATTACAATCATATTCGCAATGATCGCGGACCCAAAATGACGCCTCTTGAACAAGAAAAACAAATAATGGATTTGCGCCAAAATATTCGCCCTTTCTGGGAAAGAATTCCCATTTGTTACGGCAATTTTCAATATCTCTTAACCACCAAATATGGAAATGATCGCGTGGACGCAATTCAAAAAATACCCACAAAACTCATCTATTATGACTCTAAAAATCTTCGTCAAACCACGTTTCGCAATCAAACCGAATTCGCATTTGTCGTGTCACCTTTCGGACAAGACTATGAATGCATTCGCACATGGGAAGCCCTTTGTCTCGGATGCATAGCAATATTAAAAACTTCGCCGATAGATTCAATCTACTCAGATTTACCGGTTTTGATCATCAATGATTGGAGTGAAATTACACAACCGTTTCTTGACTCTGCGATAGAGACATTCAAATTTAAACATCAAAATGGCGAATTCAATTATGAAAAGCTCACTAAAAAATATTGGTCTCTATTGATTCAATTGCAAAGCAAGCATCCAATAAATAGTTGTATCTAAGAAAAAAAATGATTTGCATCTTTTTACACCGTTTAACCTTTGAAATGCCGATTTATATATCGGTTATAAAGTAACAGTTGCCTTTTTACATTAAAATATGCCAACTCAAAGAGTCGGCGTTTGAAATGTAAAAAGGTGCACAACCCTCAGGGAAAATTGGGCGTTTTGAATGAGACTGGAGGCATCCTTTTCACATCTGAAATGTGAAAAGATGCAATTAATGATATATTGATTTTTGTTAATAATTTTTTAATTTGTCATAAGTAACGCAGAATTTAAGATTTACACCAGTGTTAATTATCCAATAGTGTAAACATAAAATTTTATAAATATCCATAAATTTCATACCATTCCTGATAATTTGAATTTGTTATCAATCCATTCAAATAAAATCCATTTGCATTTCCAATAGGCAAAAAATATGAATTCACATATCCTCCGCTCTGGCTATCTGAACACACTCTGCCAACATGCGGTTCAACACTATTTTTTATTGCGGCACATCCATCAAATGCATTTGCTGATATACTTATTACATTTTGTGAAATTATTATTGTTTCTAAATTAGAACAATTTGCAAAACATTCATCCTCTATTGTTTGCACATAAACAGGAACTTTTATTTCTTTTAAACTTGTGCATCCTTTAAATAATTCACGTTTCAAGACTGTAAAATTTTTATTAAAAGACAATGAAACATTAGTTAAATTTGCGCAATCCTTAAATGCCATTTCTCCAATGGTTTCAATTATATTTGGTATTTGTATGCTAAATATAGTATTGTCTCCTTGAAAAAAACCATTTTCTATTGTTTTTATTTCAGATGCATCCAAAAAATACAAATATTGTTCTGGAACTTGTGATGGCTGCTGAGCAAACGTCATTCCATTCAATACATATTCTGGTCCTTTGTCATTCAAAAATGTAATTTCTATAAAAGACATTTTATATAATATATATATCACAAATATTATATATTATTTTCACACGCAATATTATAGAAATGAGTTTATATAAAACAATGCGCAAAAAAACCAAATGCCGTCTTGTCAAGGGTAAAAAAGAGACGTGTTGCATTAATCCCAAGAAGGGTCATTGGTGCTGGAGCACCCCGCAGGGGAGCAACGAGCGAAGCGTGAGCAAAAATGCTTCTAAGAAATTGGCAAAAACCATGAAAAAACAATGTTGTAAAAAATAATTATCGTTGTGATTCTATTTCTCTATATATATCAGAATAAGCCAAATTCATTTCATCTGTCGTCTTGTCTAATAAATATTCTTCTTCTTTATTACAAATCTGGATTTTACACATATAACAAAATCCTCCAAAAATACATATTCCTGTCAATGACATGAATGCCACAAATATCTCTTCATTCATTATTTATTTTTATATAATCCATTTACAAAGATTTATTCAATTCATTTAATAATGAATTTTGAATTAATTGTTGCTTCCGATAAAAATGGTGTTATTGGCATTAATAACACCATACCCTGGCACATTCCTGAAGATCTTAAACACTTCCGACAACTCACGCTCAATAATATTGTTGTAATAGGCAGAAAAACATTTGAAAGTCTCCCCAATGGTCCTTTAAAAGATCGCATAAATATTGTAATTACTCAAAATCCGCATCAATATAAAAATGCCGAGTCATCCTCTGTTTTTTTTACCAACATGGAAAATGTGTTTAATGTGATAAAATTCCACCAAACAGAAAATAAAAAAGTTTTTATAATTGGCGGTTCAGAAATTTACAAATTGTTTTTTAATTACTGCGGCACAATCCATCACACACAAGTTTTAATTGAATCGCAAGGCAATACTTTCTTTAATTTTGACACACAATCTCTATCGCTCATTGATAAAAGTGACATCATGTTTTCCAAAAATAATTCTATTCCTTTTCAATATTTGACTTACTCGCCAGAAACCTCTCAATAATACTATAATTCATCATGTATGCTGCCACCATTGATATTATTGTTGTCACATGATATATTTCATGAAATCCTATTATGTTCGGATCAAATATTGTAAACTCTTTTACAAATATTATTACTCCAACAATTTGTGATATAGCACATGTCCAAAATGCTTTCCATTCAAAATCTGTCATAAATTTATGATAATAATAAAAAATTGGCACCTGTGAAAACGGCACCGACATCATCCGAAATAATGAGGGTCTTCCATAAAGTGTTCCATACATATTCCACCCAGTCAATACAGTTATAATTGCACAAAATAAATAACCAATCCACTTAACTTCTTCTGAAAATGTCAGCAATAATATAGGATAAAATATGCTCATCACAAATATTATTAAAACAAAATGATCCATTTTGTTAATTAATATTTCTTGTTCCACATTCCAACAAACTGTGTGATACAATGCTGACGTTAATATTGTTGCAAATCCGGCAAAAACCAAAAACATAGCTAAATAAAATTCAATTCCAAATGTTCTGGTGTTATCACTTTGTGATCCGCTAGTCAATTCCCAATATTTCCAAAATATATAAGGAAATAACAACAAAGAAATCAAATGAAAATATCCACGAAACGTCGGTTTATGAGCCCCTTCACAATATAATTTGCAATTATTGAACATGCGGTGATCTTTTGTGGCATTTTCATTGTCTTCGTCTTCATATTTAACATTTTTTGAAATATATTCTGGTTCAATGCTGCGAACAAATTTTTCCATATTTATAATAAATATTATTATTTATTATCCTTTGCCGAATTTTTTTTAGAATCTTTTGATTTTACCTTCTTTGTAACGTTTTTTAAAGACACTTTTGATAAAACCACATCATTCATTCCCGGATCTGTCATGCCAATTTTTTGTTCTTGTTCTGCGGTCAATTCAGGCACAGGAACTGCAGCTATTACAACTTTTGCCGCATCTGTCACAATATGATTTGCAAATTTCTTACCCAATCTATCCAATACGCCATTTTGAGACAATACTGACTCATATTCTGTCAATATCATTTCCATGTCATCCATGCGATTTACCAAATTAAAATCAAATAACTTTTTAAAAAAATCATGCAATGTCAAATATTCACCCACAGTCAAAGCATTTTTTTCATGCATCTTATTTGCCACATAATTTAATGAAAATCCAAGCGAATATGAATCGCATGTTTTAAGTGTTTTTTTTACAAATTCATTTGAATTGTCTTTGTAATGTATTAAACTTTCCATGCATAATTTAACATCATCATACACATCTTTGGATGTCACTCCCTCTATTAAAACATTTTTTTTATACTTAAAAGTTAATAAAAATGGTTCCCATTTTTTCTTTTTTGATATTCCATGTGCTAAAAATTTTGCATAAGATTCTATCAAATTTGCAATTTTACCTTCAGCATCCACTTTGCCATGCTCTTTGCATATATTTTTGTAATTTTCAGGAAAACTAGCGGATTTTATAAATCCCTGTTCCAATGGCCGAGACCAATGAAACGGTCTCGTCATCTTGGATTTTTTTATATTTTCCTCCATCTTGGATCTTTTCTCCATAATTCCAAAATCAATGTAATTAAAACGCATGGTTCCCTTCTCCAAATCATATTTGAATACTATGTTCTGTGGCTTCAAATCATCATGCATTATATCATTCTCCGCAAACAACTTCAAGCCTTTGAAAAGTGAATGAGCGTTCAACCAAAATAAATCACTCTGTTTTTGTGCACCTGGCAACAGAAAATTTGCTAAATCTTTTGCCACAAACTGTGACAAATCAGATCCTCCATCCTTGTAAAACAATAATAAATAGTCTTGAGGATTTTTTGTATCTATTATTCTGCAACCAGACTTTTCCACATTTGCTCTGAAATCCAACTCATCTGGTACACATTTTTCGGGTTTTCCAACATAATATTGATTGCCTGGATCCACCACACTAATTGTTTCATATTCATTGAATTCAGTTTCTCCGCTATCTTTCTTTAAAATTTTTGCGACCTTCAAATTTTCATCCGGTATTTGTATTCCATTGGCGCATTTCAATGCCGGTCTATAAACACATCCATATGACCCCTCACCAATTTTATTTTTTTGGTCACTCATTTATTTAATATATTATATCATCACAAATAATATATTAATTATCCATTTGAGTTAGTTTTACACAAATTCACAAATTATAATCAACTATTCCTCCTTGTATGTCCGAATGTGATTTTCGCTGTTTTCCCAATTTTGGATTAAATTCATACCAATTGCTATTTGGTTGCAATTTTTTCCAATTTTGATCAACGCAATATTGTCCTCGTTCCGGATCTTCTTTGTTTTTTTTTGTTTTTAACATTTCAACTCCTTCTTCAAAATTTGTCAATAATGTTTTTGCAAATTTCTGATTTACCATGTATCCAGATGCCGTCTGTGAACTAATCACTTTTTTAACAAAATCATATTTTGTATTTTTGTTCTCTATCGTGTTGGCTGATAACATACACACATCATATTCTATTTCATAATCAAAAAAATCATTCATCTTTTTATAAACAACCTCTTTGGACTCACTGAATTCAAAATCATCCTCAAATATTATACAATTGCGTTTTCCAGATTTTATAAATTCTTTCATTGTTTTAACATGACTCATGCTACAACCAACGTCTCCATATTCTTTATTCAAGACAGCCGAAATTCTCACAACTCTTTCAGATGGCACTCCAATTCTATTTAATTCTTCCAACATTTCTTTTTTTCTATCTTTCCGGTGATCCAAATTTATATAATAAATCACATCCACTTTTTCAAACGGATTTGAAATGTTAAATCCTTCATATTTGGAATTTCCTTTCATTAAACAAGACAATATTATGAGTGCCAGTGCCATAATAATAAAGATGATTTGACGTTTTTTCATATATAATTAAATAACATTATTTAATGATGTTTTCTTGTATTGTCCTTCTGCCAAGCAAATTTATCCAAATGCTATTATTCCGCACGTTTTGACAAAACATATTATTATATCGTTCGTTCACGTCATCAAACCATTATTGTTTTCATAATTGCCTCCTGATGCGTTAAAAATTATTATTATTCCATTTATTAATGAAGATTTGTATAATAAAGTGTCCATTATATATTTTAACCATAATATATAATGAAAAATCCCAGATGCACCATTTGGAAAAACTGTGATGTAGTTCCAGATGGCAAACTCATGAATCGCTGTCTTCCTCATTACACTTCGCATGGATCTAAAAACTGGGCTTCATGTAATATGGCCAATTGGAAAGGTTCTTACAGCCATCTCAAGTTCAGATGTAAAACCGAAAAACACTGTAAAATTAGCAAGAAAAAAACGGTTTCTAAAGATCAAGTTGATGTCAATGTTTTACATTCAAAAATGCCTTACATTTGGCGATTCCTTGACACTAAAACGCGCCGTAAAATTGTTAAATTGGCAAGAAAACCCGTCAAAGAAATTAATGTTATTAGATAATTATTTTTTATTTTTTCTTGTATTTTTAGATTTGCGAGTCTTTTTGCCTCCAAGTATTCCGAATGCTTTTCCAATTGCGAATCCAGATGCAGCTATAATTGCACAAGCCCCAGCCGCATTACAAATAGTAACTCTGTATTGTTCATTTTGATGATCTTTGATATTTTTTTTTGATAATGTTTTTGTTGGCATTTTATTTGCCAATTTGGCAATATCTGACATATTTTCTTTTGTATAATTGCTTGTGTTTGGATTATTATTATTTGCAATTTGTTTAAGATGATGAAAATTATTGTCGTTGTTTATATCGCGTCCTTTTCTTTTAATTTCATTTAATTCAGTTTTACTAAAAAACTCATCCATATCACTATTTTCATCTCTTAAATATTTTTTATTTTTGTCATTTCCAAGAATTGCTCTGGGTCTAATTGATTCTTTAGTTTCTCTTGGATGGTTGTCTTGATGATTCAATATTGCGTCTGTGCTATATTCTTTGCCTGAAGATGTTCTTGTAATTTCGTCAATTCTGAATTTTTTAGGTTTTGTCTTAGACATTTATATTATATATTTAATTAACATTTTTTTACAAAAATATGTAAAAAAATGGGTCCCCCAATATAGCAGCCATGCGGTATTCCAACTGTCAATATAATGATCACATTTTTTAACCTTTTCCATGGATTTCATTATCTTTAAACCTGCGTTTTTTTGATCATGAAATTATTGAAAATTTACAGGATTCTTAGCAGGTGTACAATCTTTTATCTTTGATCATTTTAATCTTTTAGTTCTTATCTTTAATTGCTAATCTTTCATCTTTCATCTTTATTTTCAAATAAAATTTTATAGTTTGACTAGCAAACTAATAAATTTTCTTATTATGTTTTTGATTTAAACAATCATAATTATGATATTCATAAGCGAGAATATCAAGCGCCACTATAATTTCTGGAATTTCGCTACACTGGGGGGATAAAACTATTTATTTTATTTACACTTCAATCAACGTCGTCGCATTTGACTCCGACAACACAAAATCCACATTCGCACGGAAATCCTCTATCTCCGTCTCCATCTGCTTTATCACTTTGTCTAAATTCAACGGATCATACACATCTATCGGATCACCCGCCATGATCCCATCTGTAACCGTCTTTATTATAGAAGCATCCGGCTTCCCGTCCTTGCCGCATATAATCTTCACATTGTCATCCACCTTGGTCTGAACGCGCTGCCTATGCGCATCCACCTCTACTATAACCATCTGCCGCTGCTTCTTCAACAGTGCCAACATCTCCGTCTTATAGGCTATGGTATTCTTAAACTCTATTGCCTGTGAAACCGTCATCTTTGTTCCGGCTATCTCCACCAGCGTCGTCGCGTTGGACAAAACGATCGCATTCTTAATTTTGTCTCGGCGCGCCATCAGATCATTTGCCGATTGGAAATCAGCATTTGCCGTTTGCTTAAAATCATCTTCGGTATATCTAGTATTCTTATACTTGGTCTTGTAAGTCATAAAAACACCGCTCTCCAATATTCTTCGGATCCTTCCGTCTAAAGTCTTCAATTCAACTAACGAACGAGTAATAGATTGTTTGGACGACATGTTATTTTAATTACTGTTTATTTTTTATATTGTTTGAAAGAATGAATTTGTTTTGATCAATTTTTTACGACACAATTGTTAAAAAGTCCCGGTATAAACTCTCGGTTAATTATCTTTTTCATTTCTTTCCTAGTCAATACCCTTTTTGCGCATTTTCGTTTTCCATTTTCAAAATAATATACAGTTTTATGACCAACTTTCCCTTTTATATAAACTTTTCTAATTAACTTTTGTCCGGATTCATTGTGACATTCTACGTTTTTGTAATAAGCTTTGCATGTTTTAGGCATTATATATATAATGGATAAAACTCAAATAATTCAACTCTTTCATATCATTGCCATTGGCTCTTTTTTTATCTATGTTGGAATTACTAAAACCGATTTGCCAGATTTCATATTTCCTTCATTGATTTTCATTGGAGCATTTGTTTTAACCTATCATCTCTATAAAACTTTCGCAAATCCCGATAGAGCCTGGATTTATCTTATACATGTCCTCTTAATTGGGCCGCTCCTTATTTATATCGGCATCAACAGAAAAAATACCGAACGCAAATTCTTTGAATATCTTCTCCTTCTCGCCTTTGCCACCATTGGATATAATGGATTCTATTTCCAACAAAGTATGTAGACAAATCTATTTACTTGATTTGCTTGATTTGCT
>Ga0315909_10002228_pt1 | contig 25139 bp, 5 predicted proteins | sample LakEriMetagenome_11_FD_203527 | JGI IMG/M metagenome (GOLD analysis project Ga0315909, IMG submission 203527) | Freshwater fungal communities from buoy surface, Lake Erie, Ohio, United States - Buoy 2 MA125 | ecosystem: Environmental > Aquatic > Freshwater > Lake | place: USA: Lake Erie, Ohio...
TCATTACCAGAGAGTAACGAAAATAGAAAAGATAACTGGCAGGTTTTCCTACCTAATAACTATAAAGATTTTAGATCTGAGGTTTTGTCTGTAAAAGACATAGGTAAAAATGGAGCTATGATATTCTTTAAATATGATAGTCCTGTTATGTTCCAGGGTTCAGAAACTCTAGAGACAGATTTGGGTACCAAGATAACAATAGGTGATGGAGCGCTATTTAGCCAACCATTACAGTCTCTTGTGAATTCGGATGAATCTTATGAGTACGGTTCTTGTCAAGATAAGTTTTCTATCATAAGCACACCTATGGGTGTATACTGGATATCTCAAAACCAGGGTAAAGTTCTTGGTGTTGTTGGTAACCTAACTGAGGTATCTTCAGATGGAATGAGATGGTGGTTTGGTAAGTTTTTACCTTTTAGACTATTGGTTGACTTCCCTGATTTTCAGTTGATAGATAATCCTGTTGCAGGTATTGGTTGTCAGAGTATATATGATAATGATTTCCAACTTCTTTACTTTAGTAAAAAAGATTATGAGCTAAAGAAAAACCTTCCCAAAGGTGTATCAATTACTTACTCAGGAAAAGGTACTGACTTTCTTTTGAATGGTCGGACTGTAATAAAACTAGGAGATCCTTTATACTTTAACAATGTATCATGGACTCTATCATATGATCCTAAGAGTAAAATCTGGGTTTCATTTCATGACTGGCACCCGGATCTAACTATGCCTAGTAAGCTAAACTTCATAAGCACCAAGGGTAATACTATGTGGAGACACAATGATACCAGTGCTAGTTACTGTAACTACTATGGTGTTGATTATCCTTTCCAGGTAGAATATGTTTTGGACACTGGTCAGGAGGTAGTTACTCTTAGAAACATTGAGTATTTGCTTGAATGTTATGTCTATGACATAGATGGTATTGATAGATTTCATTTACTAGATTATAACTTTGATGATCTTGTTGTATATAATACAGAGCAGGTATCAGGAAAACTTAATTTAAGTCTAGCACCTAAAAATGATCCATTCAATAGATTAAACTATCCTAGAGTCAATGCTGATAATATTGATATTATCTATGATAAGGTAGAACAAAAAATAAGAGTCAATCAGTTTTGGGATATTACAGATGACCGTGGAGAATTTAATCCAAATGTCCAAAGACCTATTTGGCTAACAGAATGGGATGGGTATAAGAAAGAACTTAACCCTGCTAACCTGAACTACAACAAATCAACTTTTGAAAGAAAGAAGTTTAGACACTATTACAATAACGTACTGTTTACAAAAAAGGTTTCAGGAAACGTCAAGATGTTAATGAAAATTGCTAATAACAAAAATCTTAATTCACCACGATGAAAATTTCTAAAACAGGTTATAAGAAAAATTCTAAGGATAAGAATGAGCCTGCCCTAGTAATCCCTTCTAACAAGATTACTATGAAGGATGTGGATTTTCCTGTATACGGCACAGATGATACAGGGTACTCTCAAATGATGTACCCTGGACTAGATTACTCATTTCCAGGTAGTTATGTTTACGAACTACCTATGGCACAAGACGGTGGATATATACTTCCAGGTAGATTTAAAAATCCTGAGGGTAACTGGGTATCTAAATATGCTAATGGGGGACCAGGTGATTCTAAAAGAGTTACAATAAATGCTAATCAGCAGACTAGTAATGATAGAAATGTATTTCAGGAATCTTCTGTTATCCAAAATCCTAATAACATAGAGGATGCTATAAAGATGTATACCAGAAGTGTAAATGTTCCTGGTAAAGAAGAAAAATTTATGGAGTACTTTCAAACTCCAGACTCTAGTTCATTTAAATATAATCATCCTTTTTTTGGCCAACATGAAATAGTAACTCGTAATCCCTTATTAAAAAAATTAGGAGATAAATACTTTTCGTCAAAGTTTGATATGGGAGGAGATATATCTATACCAGATTTGTCTAAACCTAATTGGTTAGATAAGTATCAAGATGGTGGACCAAAACCAATGTCATGGCAAGAGTATCTTAAATACATGGGTGCTGATGATGCCGAACTAAAAAGTATAAATCCTAAAGATTATCTTTTATGGGAGGAAGATCAACACACTCTATTAAAAGATTTAGACCCTGAAAAAGCAAAAACTGCAAAGGCGGCTAAAATTAATTTTTATGATAAAAGTGCCAGACATATTCCACATGAATCAAATCTTTTAAAAGATGTCTATGCTTCTAGAAAAGCAGATTTAATAGACACATACAATCTTTTATATTTTAATAATGATAAACAGGATTATAGTGGGTCACCAGGAAATGTAACTAAATGGGAAAATGGTGAGGATGTGTTTTATCCAGGAAAGTTTGCAATAGAAAATGAAGGTGATGAGTCTTTAACAGCACAGGAAATACTTAATAGGACTAAAACAAATTATAGTCTGCCTATTCAAGATTATGCTTCCCAAAGAATGAAAAAGAGGCCCAACTATGCGGACACTAAAATTCCTTATACACGGGTTTATCCAAGAACAATGCTTATGGATTATAACAATCCATCTGCAGATTTTAATGCTGGGATTGAGTATATAAATGACCCTAGATATGTTGACGTAACTGAGAATTTTTATTCGGATCCTCCATCTGCTAGGCCAATGTCTTTTTTCCCGGCACCATCATATAATTATGCAAATGCCCCTAAAAGATATGATGAGAAAGGAAACGAAGTAATTAATAAATCTGATGTACCAAAGATTAAACCTAATACCTACTATGATTTTCCTGGAAGTAATACAGAAATGATCTATAATGAAAAACTCAGATTAAACAATATTACAAAAGAAAATATAAGGAATATAAAAACTATAGATCCCACTGGAAACATAGGTGATATAGATTATAACACACCTGCAGCTAAGAAGTATATAAATGATCCTTGGTTTTATTATGGTAAGGAAAGAAATGATGGTGATCCATATTGTGTAAATTGTGATAAACTATCTGGATCGGAACACAGCCAAGATAAATTGTTTGATTATTTTAAGTTTGCTCCTCAGTCTCCAAGTTCTAATTTGTGGTGGATGAAAACCTTCGGGTTAAAACCACCAAGACCTGTATTTTTAAATCAGAATCTTACAAAGAGCGGTCAAGTGCAAATAGGATGGGATGTATGGGATCCTAAAAGAAAACAGTGGAAAGCTGAATACTTTGATAGTGATGAGATAAACAAAAGAAGAGAGGATGTAAAAGTTCCAAAAGATGGAGGACAAGATGTAAACTTTAGAACTGGTGTAATACATGATCTAACACCTGTCAATAAAGATAAAGAAGCAGTTCCCGTTAAGAAGAAAATAGAAGTGCCTCCCGGTATGAAAACCGGTGGGTGGTTGGATAAGTATCAGGATGGTAGAGAAGTATCTAGTAAGTATGATTTAATGAGAGTAGATCAACCAACAGCAGTTGCGGCATCTACTAATGTTGTTGTTCCTAATATAGTTAATGCACCCAAACGAGCTGCTACTGTAAAACCAGAAGTTCCAAAATATACTAATCCTCCAACTAAATCTAAAAAAGAAAATTACCCTCCTAAAAATTATTCAAAAATTAGCTTAAGACCTGGAGTAAGTGGTTCAACGGTAACTGTGTTTGTTGATCCTAAAACAGGTGAGGAATGGACTTCTCCTGAACAACAAGCTGCTCAAGAAGAATATAATGAGCTTTCAAGAAGTAATAATGTAGATCGAATAGGTACAGCAATATTAGCTGGATCTCTTGCTGCACCTGTTGTTGCACCATTAGTAAAAACTGCTTTACCTTATTTAAATGCTCCTGCTGTATTACCATATTTTGGAGAAGTTCCTTGGTTAACTGCTGGTAATGTTTTAGGTGCTGCGGGTGCAACAGATGCTATAGTAAATAGATTACCGGAAATCCCAGGTCAAATAAGTAGAGGAGAATACAAGGATGCCGCTACTAATGCTATTATGGGGGCATTAGATGTATCTGGCGCTAACATGGTCAGCCCTTTGCTTAAAAGTTTTAGAGCAGCTAAACAACTACCAGGTTCTCCTAATTCTGTTAGTGAAATACCTAAAAGTATTAAAACAAAACGACCAATGCTAAATACATCACAAGAACCATATTCAAAAACATATCCTGAACTTAGCCCAAGGTATAAAATAGAAAAAAGCAATTTTGATACAGAATCTGTTTTTTGGACAGATTATAATAAAAGAGAACATGGTATAGATTATGACAGACCTATACCTAGATTTTATGACCCTACTGTACATCCTCCAGAATTTCATCCTTCTGTAATGAAGTATGAAAAACCTTGGACACCAGAAGAATTAGAAGAAATTGCTGCAAAAAAAGCAGCAGCTGAAAGAATAAAGTCTCATCTAAAAACTGTACCTTTTGAGCAAAGAAGATTTGATACCCAATCACGTATCACTCCAACATCTTCTTTACCAGGTTCACCTAATGCTCCAATAGTAAATAATGTTTCTACCAAACCTGCTGTATCTACAGATATGGGATCACTATCTGGTATGGCAGGTGACTTTGGTGATATTTATAATGATCCAAGATATGCTGAATACAATAGGTTATTTAGAGAAGGTATTAAACATAACTTATTACCTGAGTCTAGTTCACTTCAAGGACAAGAACTTCTAACTGAGTTTAAAAAAAGAATAAGAACGCCAGAAGGAATGAAAAGACTTAAGGCATTAGGTATTACAGATCCAGTAAAATTTGATGACTATGTTTTAAAAGAAATAAACAATAGTTTAGCATATCATAAAGATAGTCCTTTTCATAGAGAATATATTGGGTTGCATAAAGATATGCCGGGTGACATAGCTAAAAAAATTACTAGACATGAACTAGAACATGCAGTACAAAGAGTATTAAGAAGACCAGGAGAATTTAATCCGACTACAAATGAAACTTTGCTAAACCCAGGTTTAACAGAAATTGATGATATATTAAATGATTTAGATTTTGTAGGAACACCAAGTGAAACATTTACTCCAAGAAAACTATCAGAAGAACCAATTCCTTTTCCATCTAATGAAGAGTTATTTTCAGACCAACAAAGAAACTTAGATTACTTTGTTCATGGTTCAAACGGAAAAGAAAAATCTGCATTTCTTGCAGAAATACAACAAAGTTTATTAGATGAAGGTTTAATTGATGATGTTTATGAAACCATAACACCTGAAAAAGTTGAAGAAGCATATAATCTATATATGTCAAACACTTCACCAAATAAATATAAGTTAAGATTGTTTGAAATATCAAGACCTACGCCAGATAATTTTAACAAAATGGCAAAAGGACTAAATAAAATGTTGACCATTATTCCAACAATAGGAATAGGAGCAGGAGCTCTTCAAAAAGAAAAAGATGGAGGGTGGTTAAATAGATATCAAGATGGTGGGTCTAGAAATATGCCTTTGGGATTACCTCTAAGAGAACAAAATCCTTATTTAGTTCCTGAGTATAATCAACCAATGGCTAACGGATATATTCTCCCGGATCCAAATAGACCACAGTTAATGAATACTGGAGCTACTGAGTACAAGTATTCATATGGAGTGGACGACAGAGATGTTCAAGTTCCAAGTGTAGTAGCGGGTCAGTATATTGGAGATAATGCTTTTGACAGATATATGATATCCGGAGAAGAGTTTAAACCAATGGCAGACCCCAGTTCTTATAGCAAGTTTTATGATATGATTGAAAAACTTGGTTTGATGAAACAGAAAAAAGGTGGTGTAAAAAGTCAAGGGGAAGGATATTATGATTATATTAATGGGTATAGTGGTATCTTTGCTAATGGTGGAACCAAGTCTAAAGAAAAAAGTTGGCTAAATAAATATAAATAATTATGGATATTGTTAAACAATTTATGAAGATCGGTGGATTCAAAACTCCTCAAGATCTAGAGGCATACGGTGAGGAGAACTTTTTCCGTGATTTTCCTGAAGCCAGAAGATATGCAAAAGGTGGATCCATTGAGGCTTATCCACAAACAGCCACATTTGATAACTTCTTTAGCTACGGAGTTCCTCCTGGACCACAATATCTAAAACAAGGTGGTTCATCATTTCCACAGGCACAGACTGAAGAACAGTTCTTTATTCCTATTTACACCGATGTGTATAACCCATACAACAAAGCTATGGGTGGGTCTAATGTAGAAATGTATCCAAATGCTAAAACAACTCCACATTGGGGACCAAGTAATATATTCTTTCAAGATGGTGGGGAAGGTCAACAGGAACCCGAAGGTCCAGACAGGATGGGTGTTCTAAATACCACAGGATCTTTTGTAGCAAACCTTAAAAACAAAGCTAATCAGGCAAATAACAAAAATGCCATGATGAATGCTGTAAGTAAATATGGTTTTAAAAACGGTGGTCCATTAACTAAATATGAAACTGCAGGTCCAGTTACAGAAGCTAGCTCTGCTGGAAATCTAACATATACTGAACCAAGTCCACAAAGGCCCCTTACTGCAGAAGAAATAGCTCTTGCTCGAAAGTTTAATATTAATGATCCAGGAATTAGTCCTGACGGCACTAGAGGTAAAATTAAACAAATGCAAAGAGAAAGTTGGATTGATCAACAAATGCAGAGTAATGCACAATCAAGTTTTACAAGACCCTCTAGTTATGAAGAGTATAAACCTAAATTTGGATGGAATAGAGGTAGTATGACACCAGAAGAAAGGATGTATGAAAAAGAATATTACAATTGGGCTTACTCACAAATGCCACAGATATATGGGTACAACCAAATGCCTCAAGGTAATATGGGCAACTTTCTAGATAATTATTTTGCTTACACAACTGGTAGTCCTTATGCAGGTTCTACTACTAAAGGAAGAGTAAGTGTTGATGGTCAAAGAGCCGGTAATTTCTATGGTAACATGCCTTTAATTAAAGCAATGATGCCAGAACTATACGGTAAAGGAAACTTTGAAGATTTGATGAAAAACAATGCTGACTTTAGAAATAGAGCTGATGCAATGGGACTTACAGGTTATAAAGAACCAACAGGTCTTAAAAAATTATTTGGATCTAGAGAATATACATTTAACCAAAGAGTTCCTTATGAATCACCTACAGTAACTCTTGATCCTAAACCCAAAGCTCCTCAAAATACAACAGATATGAGTGTTAAGGATCTTATGAATATGGTTGGTAAAATCCCTAACGAAACTTCAACTCCTTCTTCACCTGGTGATGCATTTAAATCTAGGATGCAAATGCTTTATGATTTAGGGTATAATGACAATAATACTAATTCATCACCAGTAAAAAAAATTACTCCATCACCATCTGATTCAGAAACACCTTATGATGATGTAGAGGTTATGGAACCTAGTTTAGCACCTGAAGAAATAAAGTCTAAATCTTCAAGTACTATAACAAGACAAGCTCCTTCTAATACTGAGTCAATGGATCCTAATGTAGCTAAGAAAAAAGCAGCTATCCGGAATCCACCGGTTAATCAAGAATACATTGATGCAATAAAGAGTATATCACCAAGTAACATTTATAATCCTGGCTATGATACTCAGTTTGGATATCCTAGTTCAAACTCAACATTGTCATCTGATGTTCCATATAATGAGGAAAGCGTTCCTGTAGACCCTAGAGAAGGATATAGATATGGTGGCTACTCTGGCTATAAGTTTGGAGGTTCATATAGACAAGGTGATGTGGTGTATATGAGTGATGATGAGATTGCTGAGTTTATCAGAAATGGTGGGCAAATTGAAGAAATGGACTAATAATAAATTAGTATTATGAAAAAGGTAAAAATTAAGAAAGTCCCTAATATGGCTTGGGGAGGTAGAGTATTTAACCAGGTAGCTCCTAATGCATTACCTTATCAAACTGATGAGGAGACAATTCATTATAATAATACTCTTCAGCCAGTACCTGAAGAAGTTGCTACTCTTGAGGCAGAGTATAAAGAAGATGTACTAATTCCAAACTATAAGGGAATGCCTGCTAAATTTAAGGTAGGTGGTAAAAGACATTCTGAAGGAGGTACACCTTTAAATCTTCCTGATGATTCTTTTGTATTTAGTGATACAAGAGCTATGAAAATTAGGGATCCTGAGATCCTTAAGGAATTTGGAAAGGCTCCTAAAAAAGGAGGATACACTCCGGCAGAACTTTCTAAACCCTATGACATAAATAAATACAGAAAGATCCTTGCTGATCCTGTTGCCGATAGTATCCAAAAAAATACTGCTGAGCAGATGATTGGAAACTATAATATTATTCTAGGTAAATTAGCTTTGGCTCAAGAATCTTTAAAAGGTTTCCCACAGGGTATTCCTCTTATAGCTGAGCCTTATATGCTTGTGAATAATATCAAGCCTGAAGATATTTTACCAATGCCTGAGCAACAGGGTATGGAACAACAAGAAGAAGAAATGCCTATGGCAAAATACGGGGGTGTTAAGAAAGTAAGAATCAAAGTATTACCTAGAGCTGCATCTGGTATGCAGACGGGTGTAGGATTGAATGATCAAAACATTTTATCTTCCTCTGTAAATGAAGGACAGATGGTAGATATTCAAGAGCCTATGTCTTTTGATTATAGTTGGGATACTGGTCAAAATGATGGTCTTACCTTTAACTCTATGGTTGATAGCGGTTTCTATGAAAAACCTATTGAAATGGGTCTTGAATCAGAGAAACCAGGAACTACTAGAGAAGTTACAATTAAAGAAAAAAATAAGAAGAAAAGAAAATATGATTTTGACACTGCACAGCTTATGAAGCAGGGTGTCACATCTATTGCAAACTTTAATTCTAGGAATCAGCAGGATCCAATGCTTGCTTATAGAACAATGGAAGATACTATGTCAGGTACTCCAACTAATAAGGGTACCTTTGATCCTCTTAACAAAAATAACTTTCCATATAAAAATGATTATGCTGTATATGATCAGTTTACCCGCAGTGCTAAATATGGAGGTGGATTACCTAAAGCTCAAGATGGCTATGTAAAAGGGCAAGGTCCATTGCTTCCTGAATATTTAGCGGCAGAGACTTCATCAAATACACAAGCTCCTGCAAAAACTGCTGCGGCAAAACAAACTCCTGAAAAAAAGTCTAGCAGTAAACCAAGTGATACATCAACTACTTCTGATTTAATAGATTTCAATCAACCTTTTTGGTTTGAGTATGGTACTTTAGGTAAATCAGGTGTTTTTGTATATGATGTTCCAAAAATTAACTTTAAAGATAAAAAAGAAAGAGAAAGAAAAGCTACACAAAATACTAGAAAAGATCCAAACATTTATGGCGATCTAGATTGGAACAAAGGAGAAGAATGGAAGGACTTTACAAGAAGACATCAATGGTATTTGAAGGATCATCCTAATTTTAATCCAGCAAAGAAAGATGTTAAAAATAAAAATGGGGATTTGGTGTCTTCCGATGTACTTGATTTCCAAAAAGAGTACTGTAAAAGGGCTGCATCATATGGAATGAAGAGCTGCTACTTTACAGAAGGTGGTAAAGAAGGTGTTGATTTTGATGGTAAGTTTGGTGAACATACATGGTCTGCTCCAGGATTTAATAAACCAGAAGAGACTGCTGTTACCACTACACCTAAATCTGATTCTAAACAAGAGGATATTGAAACAAATCCTTTACAGGTTCCTCCGGCATATGCTTCATTTGAATACTATCCTCAGGATGTGTTAAACCTTATGACTGCTATGGGGACTCAGATTCCTGATCCACAAACTTTCTATAGTACATTAGCTTATCAAGGTTTTTCTCCAGCATATGTAAAAGAAGACTATAGTCCTATCATGGAAGCTGCTAATATTGCAACTCAGGGTATAAGTGCCTATGGATCTAGACAATCTGCAGATGCTTCTTATTCTGGTATTCAAGGTAAAGCTGCAAGACAATCTGCTGACCATAATTTGCAGGTAGCTAACATGAATGTAGGTATCTACAATGATGCTGAGAAGTTCAACAGTCAGATGAAGAATGCAAACCAAATGTATAATATTCAACAAAAAGAAAAAAACTTTGACACTGAACAAGCTTTAGCAGCAGCTAAAATAATGGCTAAAAACAAAAAAAGAGCTGATGTTGCTAGTATGTATAACAACATGCTGACCAATGCTGTAGATACATACAACTTGAATCTTACAAGCCCTTTCTATAAAATTCATCCTAGTAAAGGAGGTAGAGCTACATTTGATCAAGGTCTTGCTATGAAAGCTAATGCACAATCTGATCTATCAGCTAGAGTTCAAGAATATAAAACTCTTGTTGATAAGTATGGTTTTACACATGAAGAAGCTATTGATCTTATAGGAAGACAATCAGGTAAAGCAGATTATCCAAATAATCAAAATGCTTACTATAATCCATACGATTATCAAGTTGGGCCTATGACATAAAGTTTAAACTTTAAAAATTTATTAAACTTTTAAACTTTTTTATAGTATATTTATATTAATTATGAGCCAATACATACCCGGTATAGTAGATTATATCCCACAGATTCAGCCTTATAAGCCGAACCTCAATTTTTATCAGCAAGTTCTTGAAACAAAGAATGCTCAGTATAAAGAAGGATATCAGCAAATCAGTAATTTATACGGTAATTTGCTAGAATCTCCCATGCTCAGAACTGAAAATCTTGAACTTAGAAACAAATTCTTTAATCAAATCAGTTCTGAAATTGCTAAAATATCTGGATTAGACCTATCATTATCTCAAAATGTCAATGCTGCTCAGCAAGTTTTTCAGCCTTTAGTTGATAATAAATACATACTAAAGGACATGGCTTATACTAAAAGAGCATACTCTGAATTAGATAAAGCAGAAAGATTCAAAAACTGTACTGATGAAAAAACCTGTGGCGGTAAGTATTGGGACGGTGGTGTAAGACTTATTCAATATCAGATGGAAGATTTTTCTAAATCTAGCGCTGAAGATTCTCTAGGTTTTGATGCTCCAAAATATGTCCCTGCTGTAAACATTGGAGAAAAAGCAATGAAGTTTGCTAAAGACATGGGCTTTAATATGCAGACAGTAAGTTGGAGTCCTGATGGAAGATATATAGTAAAGACAAAGAATGGAACACAAATGATTCCCCATTTGACCGATGCTTTTTTGACAACATTTCAGAATGATCAAGGAGCACGTGACTACTATGCTGCTCAAGGTACTTTAACTAGAAAAGATTTTTCAAATGCTTATGCGGATCAATATGGATCTGTAGAAGCTGCTGAATCTTTTTACTTGGATGACATGGCCAAAAAACTTTTTGAGAACAGCTCTACAGCTTATGAAAATACTCAAAAAGATTTAGATAAAGCTAAAAATAAACAGACTGTGTATGATCAGGTAATATCACAAAGAGGTATTGACCCTGATGATCCGGATGATCAAAAGATTGCTGCAGATAGAAATCAAGCTTTGGTTGATCAAATGATTTCACAATCTGCTGGGGATCAATATAAACAAACTCAAGAAAAAGTAAATCCGGGAACCATAAATATAATTGGTCTTGAGGCTAAAAGAAAAAGAATTGATGCAGCAATGGCTGATGCTTTGTTTACAAATGATTTATCAATGTCTGCTCAAAATTATGCTATGCTTACAATGGAACAAACCGTTGATGAAGATAAGTATATGCTTGCTAATTATGATCATCAGTTGACATTGGCCAGAATGAAAAAGCAAAGAGACTATGATATTGAAGTAGATAATGCTAAAACAGCAAATGAACTTTTTGTTAAAAGCTTTGGTGAGGGAGCCAATGGTGGAACATTTGAAGGTCAGTCCGGTGATCTTGATCAAAATGAATATCAAGTAGACCCAGGAGGAACAGGTAAAGGGGGTGCAGCCGAAGATGCAAATTTACAAAAAGCAGATGAGTCTGCTTTTAGTACATCCAGTCAAATAATGCTTGATGGTTTAGATGCATATGCTAAACAAGTAAATGAAAGATTAAACACCATTTTAACACTGCCCCTAGATTCTACAATACCAGGATCTAAAATAAAAGTAACTCCTGAACTTAAAAAATGGGCAAAAGACCAACGATTAGAAATATTTGGTCAAGCATCTGTACAAAAAGCATCTACTTCTTCTGTTAAAGTACCGTACAAAACAGATGCTGCGGATTTAATAAGTATGGCCGGTACTGGTATTCTAGGAGCAGCTGCTGAATATTTTAAAGGTACCGTGTTAGGAAAAATACTAGGTAGTGAAAAGGAAACAAAAATACCAGAAAAAATTACAGGTGGGTATTTGGATGCTGATGGGAATCTTATAGATGATTTAAGTAAAGTTGAAGATTTTACCACTAATCCACAAAATGATTGGTTTCAGCTTGGTCTAAGATTAAATAACTTTGCTAAAGATCCTTATACAGCTGCTGTATTAGGAGATTCTATACAGGACGTTGACAATAGTGCACGTAACTATGCTAGAGGTGAGGTTGGTTACAATGCTTATCTAACTCAAATGAAAGAAAACAAAAAAGCTGTACATGGGGCTACTATAGGTGTTAAAGAGGTAACCGCTAAAACAATTTCTCCAGAACATGCTAAGAGAGCATTAGGTGTAATTTATTCTAACGGTAAACATATGACTGAGGATGAGTTTGTAAACTGGTATGCAGATAACGGACCTAAAAACATACAAAAGCCGTATACGTCTGCTGATTATAGATTTGGTACAACTCCAGAAAATTATTCATACGGTGAATTTAAAACCGAAGCTAGAGATCTTTATAAGCGATATAAAGAAACCTATGAAAAAATTTATAATGGTGCCTCAGATGCTCCAGATGCAGGAAAAGATTTAAGTAAGACTAAATTTAAACCACTTGTTTATGCTGTTAAACGTGATGACACAGGAGCTGGTGTAGAAGGTATGCCTATGGTTATTTCTGTTGATTCAGCACATAGAGGTAATGTTGGTGCTCGAGATTTTGTAAGTGTTTATGAAAACTTAAGCGCGGTACCATCAGCAAAATTTTATGCTGCTGATGGTAGAGATATTACGGCAGATTATTTAGATGATTCTGAGGGATCTAATGACAAAGCTAAAAAAGCTTTAGCTTTAGCATATAGTCATTTAAAATCAGGAAAGACAAAAAAAGATAATGATAGAGCTAGATTTAAAATGAGTCTTCATCCTGTTTTAGGAAACAATGCAGAGACTGTAGGTATTACTTTCAACTTTGATGAAGAGTTCATGCAAAACAATCAAGGAAGTGAAAAAAATCCCAAAGCATTAAGAGACAGTGGTGGTGTGTATACAGTTGTAATGAATAGAGAAGATGCTAAAAAATTAGGAGTATTTCAAAAATTTGAAAAAGGTATTGATCAAGTCATAATGGATGCTTACGGGGTTATCAATTTCAGTGAATATGATAAAGCAGGTAGTGTATCAATAACGCCATCTAGTATTTATGAAGATGGTCTTGTAGCATCTGGATATTTAAATTATTATAAAGATGGTGTTAGAGAACAACTTAGTTATAATGTAGAATCAGGACCAGGTCAAACAGCAGATACTTTTGCACCACAACAAAGAAGGATACTTGCTGAATGGCAGCACAGTCTACTAAACTATGCAGAAGCAATAAGAAGTACAAAACCAAATCTTATAAAAGACGGTGAACTATTAATGAAATAACTATGGCCGAACAATTACCGGGTTCACAACCCTCAAATTATAAACAACCACAGCTTTCTGAAGAAAGTGTTAGAAGTAGATTAAATTCTATTAATAGTTATCTTAATGCATACAGACCTGAAATTATATCTGGAATTACACAAGCTCAACAAGATCAGGCTGAACTTATTGATAGAGTAAAATCACCAAATGCAACAGGTACTCCTACTCTTCCTAGAGTTCAAGGACTTGTTTCTGGAAATGCTATGACAGGACCTAATCCTGGCCTAAGACCTTTTAATGTTCCAGATATTAACTATGCTACTGCTCTTATTGATAAGAGCAAAATAGATGCTGCTAACACAACTGACCCATTCAAATATGCCAGACCTACAGCATTTAATGCTAGTAGTCAAGGTCATAATTTTGAGAGATATTATTCTCATGGCCAATTTAAAAATCTAGGCTTTAGTGTTTACCGGGATAATGAAAAAATCTATAATGCTAATTCTAGTTGGCTAGATGATTTTAATAGAATGAGAAGCAAATGGCTTGGCCTAGCTTATCAAGGAGCATCTGGAACATTTAGGAACTGGGGTAAGTTTGGAGCATTTGGTGAGGCACAAGATGCTGCTCAAATGGCAAATGACATATCTGTAGCCATGTCTAGCAAAGGTGGTGCTGGTGCATGGACCACAAACTTCCTTGCTAACAGTGCCTATAGCATTGGTGTTATGGGTGAAATTGTACTAGAAGAAGCAGCATTATTTGCAGCTACTGCATTAACAGGTGGAGCTGCTTCACCATTAGCATCATTAAGGACTGGTCAAAATGTAGCTAAGTTAGGTAGATCTATGAAGATCATGGCTGAAACTTTATCAAAAGCAGATAAAGCAAAAACATTTTGGACAGCTGCAAAAAGTGGTGGGATCAGTGCTGCTAAAGGTATTCTTCCTTTTACAGATGCTATTGATATTGGAAAGCAAGCATTAAACCCAAATAGTGCTTTTAATAGATTAAGTGATTTTGCTAAAATGCAAAAGTCATTTGGTGCTTTCTATAGAGGGATGCGGGAGATTAACGCTGTTACAGCAGAGTCTAGATTAGAGGCAGGGTTTGCTCAAAATCAAGTAACTACTGAGGCATTAAATGCATTTTATAAAAAGAACAAAAGAAGCCCTACAACAGAAGAAGCACTTGTTATTGCTAATAAAGGTTCTCAAGCCGCAACAGGTACATTTTTCAGAAATATTGGTGGTATTTATCTTTCTAATAAAATAGTACTAGATACAGCTCTAAGAGGATTTGCACCTGTTAGAAGACTTATGAGTAAAGAAGGTCTTAAAAGCAACATGTATAAACTAGTTAAAAACTATGGTTGGAAAGAAGCTGGTACTAAACCTATGGAAGTAGTTGCTAAAGGACTGTTTTCTTCTGGTAAAAAGATGATCAGCAAAGATTATCTTAGATCAGTTCCTTCAAGATTGACAGGCAGCTTTAGTAAAAAGGCTATAGGAAAAACTGTTGGTGGTGGTCTTAGATATTTTAGTGCAAATCTTATGGAAGGTTTGCAAGAATCTTATCAAGAAGCAATACAAGCCGGTGTAACAGATTATTACCTAACTGAATATTTATCAGAGCTATATAGTGACCCATATCTAGCTGAGAACAACAGCATGGGTGCTTCTATAATGAAAGGAATAGGTGAGCAGTTTAGTGCACAAGGTCTAGATACATTTGCCCAAGGTTTTTTGATGGGTGGTGTACTGGGCGGAGCACAAAAAATCATTATGCCCGGTGCCCAAAGATTATCAATGAAAACAAAAGATTGGTATTCTAAAACCAATTCTTATGAAGAATATCAAAAATCAGAAAAGGAAAGATTACAAAAGTATGCGGATGCCTATAATGACTATAGTGAAAATCCATATAAATATGTAAACTGGCTTGATGAGAATGTTGTTCTACAAAGAGACCTTGCTGACAAATATCAAGCAGCAGAGGAAACAGGAGACAGAAAAGAAGCAGAGAGTGCTAAAGATGATTCCATGTTTAATCATATTACTACTCTATTACAAACAGAAAGATATGATTCATTTATTGATCAGCTTACTGATCTTAATGAATTGTCTGATGATGATTTAGCTGATGCATTTAATTCTACTGGTATTACAAATGATCAGAACAAAAAGTCACCCAGAGAAAGATTAGATACAGCTATTAAAAAGTCTAAGGAGATAAAACAGAGATGGGAAAAAGTAAATGAAAAGTTTGAGAATCCATATAACCCTTCTTACTTTGATAAAGAAAAAGACAAAGAAGCATATGATTTAGAACTTACTGGATATCAATCATTTGAAATAGCAAAAAGAGCTATAGCATTTAATGAGTATACCTTTGATAGAACTATTAGTAGATTAAATAGTCTTGTCAATAATGCAGCGGCAAATGGACCATTGGGAAATGTAGCTGCTACTGATTTCTCTGCCTTATACTCTAACCCTCAATCTTTTGAAAGATATGTCAAAGTTCTTTCTGATGAAATAGAAGCTCTTAATCTTGGGGACGGACCACAAAAAACTTTAGCTAAAAAGAAATCTACTCAACTTGATAATCTTAATGCACTAAAAGATTTAATGGATGAGTATACAAAAAAATTGCTTCTTGTAGAAAAAGCTAAGCAAGCTGTAGCTAATCCAGAGACAGCATCTGAAGAAAGTAAAAAAGCATTAGAGGAATTAAATATTGCAGCAAAAACCTTTAAAAAAGATCTTTATGGTGAAGATGTAATTGATGACATAGCTCCGGATGTAATTATAGATGAGTTTTTCAAAGATAAACTTTATGCTAAGTATGCTAAATACACTAAAAACATAGCTGGTTTAAACAATGTATTTCCTATTATAGAATCAATAGAAAACTCATTTGCAGATTTAGTTGACTATATAAAACTAGATGCCGATGCTAAGCATATGTCAGAGTTTGCAGATATGCTTGCAAATCCAATGTCTATTTATCAGATGGCTCGTAGAGTTCAAACATCTCTATCAACAGTTAACGCAAAAAGAAAGGAATTACATTTAAAAGGATTACAGACATTCAAGCGCGATATTTTAGATGTAGATGAGCTTTTTCAAAAGATGTTAGATATGGGGGTTTACTTTGACCCAGAACATATTGATGCTTTTAAAAAAGACGGTACCCTGCCTCCTAATTTTATTGATGCTATGACAGGGGAGGCTATTAAAAAGACAGATCCTAAATACAATCAAGTAGTAGCTCTTATTGAGCAAGAAGAAAAACTAAGAGGTGTTACTTTTTCAAATAAACCTGTTCAGTATACAAAACCAGAAGAGAAAAAAGCTGAAACTGAAACTCCTGCGGAAACTCCAGAAGAGGAAGTTGATGATTTTGAAGAAGCGGTAATGTATGATATCACTACAGAATTTAACACATTCCCTGATGATATTAAAAATAAATTAAAAGAAGCTCATGCTGCAGCAATGCTAGATGGGGCTACTACTGATATCCAAGAATGGATGTTAGAAGATCCTGATGCAGCTTTGATTATATCTGGTAAAACACCTGCTGTCAAAAAAACAGAAAAGACTGATACTGAAGAAACAGAGGACAAAGAACTTGATCTTATTACTGCAGAAAATCCTAAATCATTTAAAGGTGCACCTGCTGAGTTTAAGGAACAGTTTGATGAACTTGAAAAACAAAAATGGAATCTTGCACCAGATAAAAAAACTTACATATCTGAAAAAGGTGACTCATCTAAACGTGTATCTGACTTAAAAGAAGGAGAGATTCCAAATACAGATGCTACACAAGCAGCTATAGATAGAGGTAATTTCTTAGATGAGATTATAAGATCTTTTGCTACACCTGAAGCCAATAATCTTTCATTTAAAGATCAGATTATAAATGCCAAAAAAATTGGTAAAACTGACTCAGAAGTTAAAATGTATATTGCCAATTATCTTCGGGGCTTATCTGGAACGTATATTAAAAAATATAAGCTTAAGATTGGTGATAGTGGGGTAACAGAATATAAGCTTCAAATAGACGATGGATATTTTGAAAGCATGGCTGATGTATTACTTACACTTGCTATTAGATATAAAGATTTTAACTGGTACACAAGTGTTCCTACAATGATAGGCACTCTAATGGGTGAAACATTTGGGGGTACCATTGACTTAATGCTTGAGAAAAATGGCAAGTATACAATTATTGACTTAAAAACTTCTAACAAGCCTAGGGTAATAAATAAAGAATTGTATGATAGAAATGATCAGATTCAACAAAATGCATACGCTGAGTTATGGGAACAGATCACCGGTAAACCAATATCTCGTATCAGAATTCTAAACCTGATCACTACAATGACAGGTCCAACTAGTAGAAGATTGAATGAAGTAAAAATATACGGATTTAAAGATTCTTCTAATAGAGACGCTATTCTTACACCTATACCAAGAGTATCAATAGCAGAACTAAAAGGTTATACACCAGAGGGTACAGAAACACCTACAGAATCTACTCCTACTACAGATGCTATTGCTGAGATAGAAAGAAGAAGACAAGAAGGATTAATAATTCCTAATACAAATGTTTCTTTATATGACAGTGTTAAGAAGTTAGAAGATGGTATTAAAGATATTACAAATAAAATTGAGGAGTTAGAAAAAGAAGGTAAAGGTACTGTTGCTAATCAAAGAACAGGAGTTACAAGCTTATCAGGATTAGCAACTGATAGGAAAAGATTAAATGATATTCGTGAGAAGGAGCTTGCTAAAATAAATGAGATCAATGCTAAATATGATGCAGAACTAGTTGCTGAATATAGAAAACAAGAACAAGCAGAGTTAGCTAAAGCCATACCTAATATGGCCAAAGATTATCCAGATACATATGGTGATAAACAAGGCAAGATGCCGGATGATTTATATGCTATATATAAACCTATCTATGATAAGTATGATAAGTTAATTAGAGGTGTTGATAAAACGGCACCTGCTAAAGATACTAAGACTGATATAGACTTAATATCTACTCCTGTTTCTAAAATAGTAGGAGAGTTGTCTAAACTAAATACCTTAAATGAAAAATTAAATTGGTTAAAAGACAACAACTTATTATCTCCTATTAACATTAATGGTAAAAAATATAACACAATTGATTACTCTGATAGAGTAATGGTGTTAATGAAAGTAGGTAAATACAATATACCCTTTTATATTAGTACTGGTCAAGCTGGTAAGAAAACTGTAAAAGCAGGTAATTGGTATGCAGTATTTGGTATTGGTGTAGAAAGAGGATGGATTAATAAAGGTACTGAAGAACAAATAAATAATAGCTATGGGTTTCCTTTATTTGAAAAATTATCTAAAATACTCAATGAAGGAATAGGAACTATTCAAAGCAGAGAAGACAATGGTAATGGTAAACTAAAAGAAGGCATAGGTTTTTTAAGTGATTCTGAACAGGATTTAGAAGCATTTAATAATAATATGAACTTGCCTACAAAACCTGCTGGAAAAAATACAGATAGTGAAGATTTTTATGCTCATGTAAATAGTACACTTTCTTTATTAAATAATGAACTAAAAGAACTAACTGCTTCACAAGGAGCTCAACCAGAAACTAAGGTAACTATTCCACAACTAACAACAGTTAGAATTGATTTAGCGCCATTATCTATTGAAGAACTTAAAAATGTAGCTAAACAACTTAGAGAAAAAGCTATAAATGCAAGGCAAGCAGAAAAAGAAGGGAAAACAGTTCTTGGTGGTTCTCAAATGATTGAGAATGACTATCAAGCTGTTAAAGAATATATAGCAGCTCTAGAAGGTAAAACTACTCCTAAACCGGATGCTAAAAAAGTAGATGTAAATGCTTTAAGAGCTGATTTAGAAGACAAGTTAAGAAAACTTGATCAACTTGAACTAGTATCTGAGTTAAATGAAGATCCATATTCTAACCCAATCCCTAATATTTATATTCTAAATAACTTACCGAGAATTACTCCAGAATCTGCTAGAAAAGAAACAGGTACTAAAGTAGGAACAGTTAAAGATATAAACCCATCACTTCTTAGTAAATCAGGAGTATCTGTAAGAAAAGCTGCAGAAATTATTGTTGAGCAAGGAAGAACTGAAGAAGTTTATTTAGAGGAAGATTATGTATTAAATGAAATTCTAGACATTTTACAACTAGGTAAAAATGAATATAGAAAAAGAAATGGTAAAGTAAACAAAGAAGAGATAGCACAGCTTAAGGCAGAAATTGATGAACTTTCAGCTATGCTTGATGCTGAACTTGCAAAAACCTCAACTAAGCTTACTGTAAAAGAACTCAAAGATTCTCTAGTACGAAGATTACAGGCAGGTGAGACAATAACCGGAACAATTAGTAAACCAACAGGAACTCCTAATAATGTATTTGAATTTATAGAAGAAGGAAAACCGACAGTTACTTTTTATAATACTGGTGTTGCCCAAATAACTATGGATGATCTTAATAAGACAGCAACACTGAGACTTGTTGAGAAAATAGTTACTGAAGATAAGCGACAATACTATAATGTGGTTGAAGTGTACATTGGAGATAAACTTATAGGAAATGTACAGACAACTGATTTTAAGGCTAATAATCTTACTAATAATATTATTATGGCTGCCACACCTGGGGATTTAATGAATAATTTTAGCTCTTACATTGCAAATAAGACAATTAGAAGTAAATTTAAATACAAAGCTAAAGATGATACCGAACAAATTTATACCTTTGATGAGGTAATAGATTTAACTAAACGTACACTTTCAAACATGAAAATAACACCGGAAGAAAAAGCAGTTTATCTTAAAGGTATAGATGATCTAGTTAATGCAGAACTGGGCATGGTTGAGAAAAAAGTGAGCCCTGAGGAAAAAGAGTCAGCTCAAAATGTTATTGATGATGCTGCAGATAAAGTAGTAGATATAGATGGTGCTTCTGTAAATGAAGCTATTGATCAAACTCAACAAGAGGTTGATGATGAATTTGATAACAGTTTAGGTTGTAAATAATTAATAATCAGTAATTATGGTTTGTGTTCTTAATGATAAACAACAGAAAGCTTTTTTAAAAAAAGTAGCTAAGGATCTGTATACTATGAGTAAAGAAGGTAAATCTTTTAATTTGAAAGATTACATTACTTCTATTTATAACAGAGTAAAAGAAAAAACTGGAAATGAAGCTTTAGCACAAACATATGCTGCACTTGTCCCAGGTCAAATAGGCCTGGCTAGACAGTTTAACAAAGACATACGTAAGCTTGTATCTAATATTCAACAACTAGAAGAAACTCAGGATCTTATAGAGGATATCAATAATGTCCCAGAGTATTTGGGTGTAGCTAAAGTAGAACCGGTTGCTCCTAAAGAAGACCCAGCAGTAATTGCAAAAAATGCTTTTGATTTAGCTAATCCAGTACAACCAACTGTATCCACATTTTCTGCTAAACCAAATAGTTTATTTACTACTACAGGTAATGAAGAAGATCAAGACCTAGCCTTTAGTTATTCTTTTCTTAGAAACTTTATTCTTAAAAATGAAAATGCAATAACATCTGAATCTACAGGGTACTATCTCACGATGTCTACTCCTGAAAAAGTTTTAGATGAAAATGCAGTTTCAGACAAAAGAAATCTGGGTGGTTACATAACATATATATCTGATAATGAGGGTAATCCTTTTTATTTTGATGAAAACTTTAAAAGAACTACAAAAGAGAATGGTAAACTTGTTTTCTTCAATGTAAGAGAAAATGAGAGTACTCTACAAACTGTTGCTGAGAGAACAAAAACTTTGGGTATCCCTGAAGAGATGGTAGCTAAAACTTTAGAGTTTCAGAAAAGACTACTAAAAGCTAAACAAAACCATATCTTAGAGAATAAACAACAGAACTTTGTAGTACATGAAATTACTTTTATTGGAAAGGGTTATGTCCAAGAAGACAGCAAAGCCCAGAACAATCTTAGTGATCATGCTACCTTTTTTGAAAATGCTACAATATCTGTTGAGCCTGCTAAAGATGGTAAAAAAGAAAAGAGATACTTTGAACGTCCTAACAAAACAAGAGTAAGTTTTAGAGCTAAACCTGTACAAGATATAGATCCTGACTTTATAGAAAAGTCTTTGGATATTCTTATGGGTGCTAAGAATGTAGAAGACATAGAAGGAAAGAAAGATGAAAATCTTATCAAGTTAAGACAGAAGTTTAAAGATGTTTACTTTGGTAATAACCCAAGAATAAAGATTGCAGATAATGGATCTGTATTGGTAGAGGGTGTTCCTGTTACTTCTAGAGAACAACTTAGAAATAGTTTGTTGACCTATGAAAATAATAAAGGAGTTACTGCAAGAAACTCTTTGAATGTTTATCAAAACTATGCCGGTGGTGTTCCTTTCTATACAGTAAAAAAAGATAAGATTGTACTAGAGGCTAAAGGAAAGTCTAAACCAGATTACATAAACTTTCTTTTGCAGAACTCTTTTACAGAAATGGTTCCTGATGCTAGTGGGGATTTTATAAACAAACATCCCTATTTAGGATTTAGAATACTTGATTCTGAACAAGTTAAGGTTAGTAAAGGTAAAGCTAAAGAACCGGCACCACCAGTAGAAAAAGAAACCAAAGCAGAAACCAAAACTAAAACTGAAGAGCCAAAAGGTTTTACACCTTTAACACTCAAGGCTCCTAAGACAAAAACTAATGATCAGCTTAAGCTAGATAAACTAGTAAATCAGAAAGAAGTATCTGAGACAGTAACCCCTGAGCAGTTAGCAAAAGCAGAAGAATGGTACAACAGTACTCCTATGAGTAAGCATGTTCCATTCAAGAAAATGTTTGCAATTGTAAACACAGCTAATCCAAAGTCTGTAGCTACTTTCACTCAAGCCGGTATTACTTTATTTAAAGGATCTGATCTTAGTGATCTATACCATGAAGCATTTCATGCTTTTAGTCAATTGTTTTTGTCATCTAAAGAAAGACAAAGACTGTATGATGAGACCCGTAAGACAACTGGTTCATTTACAGACTTTGAGGGTAATAGAGTAACTTTTGATAAAGCTGATGATTTACAGATAGAGGAATATCTTGCTGAGAAATTCCGTAAGTATATGCTAGCTGATGGCAAAATGGATATGCCGGCAGCTCCTGCTGCTAAGTCATTCTTCCAAAAGCTATTAGATATCCTAAAGGCTTTGTTTAATGTAGATGTGGATCAGTCTGTTAATAACTATGAAGCATCTTACTATCTAAATGCTGTATTTAGCAATCTTAGAGTTGGTAATATAAACCAGGTACCATATGGTTATGAAAACAGACAGTTTGATAAGCTAAATAAAATTACAGCTATCAGTCCTGATCTTCAGGCTGCCCTTGATGAACTACCATATAGCAAACAGTTAGCACTTGTTAACAGTATTGATTCTTTATTTTCACAAATTGTGGATGAGTTAAATGCTGAAGAAAAACAAACTAGTGGAAGAAAATTTACAACACTTCTTATTACCGATATAAACAAAAGAGTTGCTCTATATAACAGAGTCTTAGAAAGTTTAGTTGAGAAGTACAATGAGTATGGACAAGAGATTGGTTCTTTATCTGAAGAGTCAGATGAGTATGCTGAGTTGTATTCTAAAATTAAAACTCTTGAGGCAGGTATATTGAACTTCTCTCATAATTCTGCAGGTAACCCTGAGAAAGGTGTTACCGTAGATGATATACTACAGGCAGAAAGTAAAAATGCTGGGCTTATTGCATACCATATGCAAAAGTCTAAGTATATGAGTTTTGAGGATAAGTTTAATCCTATTAGTGACCCTGAAGAAAAAAATCTAAATGACCGTGATGGTTATAGTCATCTAGGTGGTAATGAGATCTCTGCTAAAGACCTAGCATCTAATGATGTACTTTACACTATCCGGGGATTGTTTCAGTATGATAAAAAAGGTAATGTTGTTTTAAATGAACTTGGTTTTCCAGAATTACAAGATTTTGATGTATCATGGAATAGAATATTTAAATTGCTAGAAGGCAGTAAAACGCCAGATGAAATGTACAAGCGTTTAGAGGCAAGTCAGAACAAAGACATTAAACAATTTATTGGTAAGATAGGTAACCCTGAGATTGTAGAAGGTCAAGATTTAAGTCTTTCTCAGTATAACCTATGGACTCACATCCAACAAGCATTTTCATTAAAGAGAATTCCTTTAATTCAGGTATCTGTTCATGTAAAAGGTAAGGATAATGACCTTACTGGTATAACCGTAGGTAATGCTATTGCTGAAACAGATGTTATCAAAAGAGGTTGGGATAATAGTTTTATGAGTCCCAAGAATAGAAATGCATATGTAGTAGTTACCAAAGGAGAAGGAAAATTCCTCAATGTTAGTAAAGTCCTTAATGATTTTAAAACTACTTATAAGACAGATCCTATTAGATTTTTGAATGCCATTGGTATGCAGATTTCTGATAATGTGAATATCTCAGCTCAACTTGCTAGTAGAAAAAGTAAGGTATCTGAGTTTTTAGATATTATTTGGAAAGAGCTCAATAGTGTTAATTCTAGTTCCCCAAAAAGATTTATAAACAAACCTTCAGATTTAATTTCTGATGAACAAACCGGTGTTTATAGTGAGCTATTGCGTTTAGAACTAAAGTATTCTGATGAATACGGAAATGCTATGGTATCTAATGCTAAGGGTGATGCTCAATATGAGATGAGCCTTAGAAGCACAGCTAGTGATATGATTGATTATTTGAACAATGCTGAATCATATGCTGAGTTAATAGCAATACCTGAAATGTCCCACCTTGATGTTTCTAGAAATCCTCAGATCAAAGGTCTGCGTATGATGACAGAATTGTTTGGAGAAAACTACTGGCAGCCAGGTAAAGGACAAAAACAATTTACTGAAAAGCTTACTAGAAAAATACCAAACACAATAACTCTACTTAACTCATCTGGTGTTCAGGTTATTAAAGATGATGATTTTAGAATGCTTGGAGCATCAAGTAATGAGTCAGATTCAAGATCATACTATCTTCAGAACTTATATATGATGTTAAAGTATGGTGTAGCAGAGGGTACAAGACACTCTGATAAATCTACAACCTATTTATACAGAATGCAGTTTGGAGGTAAGAACTTATATATCCCTTTTGATGAATTCTATGGTGATGGTGCTACTGCTAGAAATTCATTTAAGAAAGCATTAATGGGATATCTTGGTGGTGAAACAGAAAGAATCTATAAGCTACAGAATGGTGATACATCTGGCAATGCTCTGATTGGAGATAAAACCTATAAAGAAGTAGGTTCTAAGATTGTAGGTTTAGAGGATGTTTTTGGACCAGCTCTTAACAAAAGAATAGAAAAGAATCTTGTCTCT